>OFHG01000742.1_pt1 | contig 12403 bp, 10 predicted proteins | sample 1521931 | NCBI WGS metagenome assembly OFHG01 (sample SAMEA2468438, study PRJEB22500) | soil metagenome | biome: Glassland; feature: Farmland; material: Clay | place: Australia | collected 2013-01-31 | depth 0.55 m
ACCATGTCCCTTTCCTAACGTGACCGGTCGCCGCCTATGTCCTTCAAGACTCCCATTACCGTACATCTCCACGCACTTGCGATGACTTCTACCGCTACAGACCACAGAGATGCAGAACCCTCGGCGCGACCTTGCTCTACAAGGCGAGAGCTATGGTGAGGGTCATGAGTGTTCATCGTCTTCGCTGCCGGAGGCTGGCGCGAGGCCGGGAGTCGCCGAGCTTCTTCCCCAGGCGCTGGTTCGCCAGTTATCAATCGGGACATTCTCCGCGCTCCAGGCGGGAAGAGGCATGAGCAGGCGTTCCGAGAAGCCGAACAGAAACGGTTCATACATAGCGCGCAGTCGCCGCAGCGTTTCCTCGCCCTCGCGCGCCTTGCACAGCGGTGCGCCGGCTGCGCCCAGGATCGTGCGCAGTTCCCCGAGACTGGCCGCATCGAAGCGATCGACCCCCGGTGGCCGGGGCGGGATCCCCTGTGCCTGCGCCAGGTCCACCAGCGCGTGCCGGGAAATCGCAAACGTCAACTCGGCCTGCCAACGCAGTGCGCCCTCGGTGTGAGCGATGAGCAGCGCGCAGGCGTCCAGGATGGTGGCCAGCGCCGAGACCCAGGACTGGTTGTTGTGCTGGGAACGAAAATAGCAAAGCACGGGATAGGAGAGATGACTCTCCATCAACTCCGCCGCCCAGGTTTCCCAGGCGCGCAGGTATTCGGCCAGCGCTTCCAGGTGCTGTGCCCGCGTGTGCCGCCGCAGCAGTTCCGCCGCGGTGGGCGGCGAGCCGGCGCGCGCGTCGAGCAGGGAGATGTTGGCCTCGCGCCGCGAGAACGCACCGTAAAGCACTGGCAGGTAGGAGATGACCACGGCCAGAAATCCGAAACCGGTCCCAGCCTCGAGCACCGTCACCAGCCGCGCCAGTGGCGTGTGCGGCGTGACGTCTCCCAGACCCAGGGTGAAGAAGGTCGTACCGCTCAGATAGAGCTGGGTTCGAAAAGACTCGACGGTCCAGTGCTGGCCGAGCACCGCGGCGGACGCCCATTGCAGCATCGCGAAGCTTAAAACCAGCCCGCCCGCCCAAACACCGAAAAGCAGCAGCACCGAAAGCGGCCCGAAGATGCCCATGAAACCTTCCCGCCGTTTGCCGGGTTTCATGCGACGCGCCACGGCCAGCCAAGGCGCCCCGGTGTATCTGTAGAACGTCCGCGTCAGCCGGAAGCGGCGGGTCACGCGTCGAGGCAGGATGATGGTTTCAAACGCGTCCCAGAGGATCACGGCGAGCAGGCAGAAACCCAGCACGCCGACGAAGGCAGCCATGACATGCATTCCTTTCCGCAGTCGCCCGGGAGAGACTGCAACCCCCTTCCACTAACTCTAGGAGTGCCGCGCCCGGAACGCAAGCCAAGCTATGCCACCTCGCCCGCGGTAGCGCGTGACCCTGGGGCTCGTCTCGGAGGCGACCTGCACCGGCGTTTCGTTAAAGCCATCGCTATAGGTGGTATTTCGATGTGCGATAGCCAATCTCAGGCGTGGAACCTCCCGAGTGTCAGAGTAGGAGTTCGCTATCTTGGCGAAGGAGATGGGTTTCACTGCAAGACTCTCGAGCTTAAGGGACCCACGGCAAATCCACGCTTCAGATTTGCCGTGGGCATTGCTGTTACCTGCAAGGCGACATGGATGGGCCAACCTGCCGCCTACGGGCTAAAACAGGTCGTAGGCCGGCCAGGCCGACACTCCAGCGACGATCTGGTCGAGCATTTGCTTGAGCTTGCCGGCGTACTGGTCCCCGCCGGGCCGCGTATTGACCACCGCGGCGTATCCGAAGCCGTTGGGAGCGCGTGCCATCAGTCCGAGCGTGCCGGTCATGGCGCCGTTGTGCCACTGGTAGCCGGAACCCACCACCCAGCCGAAGGCATAGTTGGGATCCTTGCCTTGGGCGTCCTTGATTCCCGCCTTAGTGGTCATGGCGGTGTAGGTCCCGGACTGCAGGAAGTCCGGCTTCGTAGCGAGGCCGTCCACGTGCACCATGAAGCGCAGCAGGTCGATAGGCGTGGCCAGCCAGCCTCCGTGCGAGTCGAAGCGGGCAACGTTCAGGTTGTAGGCGCTGGAGGGATAGTAGACCACTTCATCGCGCTTGCGCTGGTTGGCGCTGTTGGCGGCGATGACCATGCGCGTGATGCCCATGGGCTTCAGGACGTTGTTGCGCACGTAGTTCTCGTACGACTGCCCGGTCTTCTGCTCGATCACGCGCCCCAGCAGGCAGTAGCCGAAGTTGGAGTATTCGTAGACGGTGTCGGGTGTGCGGGTGACGATCTTGTTGGCCAGCGCGTAGTTGATGAGCTGATCAGTCGAGTAGTCGGTGTGCTCGACCATGGGGTCGCCGTTGGCCGTGGTGAATCCCGCCACGTGCTCGAGCAGTTGCTTTAGGATAATCTGGTTGATCTTCGGATTGGTGGCGGGGGTGGGGTACTTCGCCCCCAGCAGGCTGCCGGGACCAAAAATCTTGTCGGTCAGGTGAAGCTGGTTCTGTTCCACCAGGTGCATGATGGTGACCGAGGTAAAGGGCTTGGAGACGCTGGCGATGCGGAAGAGGTGGTCGGGGCTGACCTCCTCGCCGGCCGACTGGTCGGCCATGCCGAAGCCGGCGGCATACACCAGGCGCCCGTCCTTGGTGATGGCAAGCGACAGCCCGGGAATGCTCTGGGTGCTCATATAGGCCGCCACCTTGCTGGCAATCAACTGAAGGTCGGAAGGCTTGAGGCTGGTATTCTCCCAGATGCCGTTGAACTTCCCCGCGGGACCGGAGGTGAAGGCGTTGATGTACACGGGCCGGTAGCCCTGGTAATAGTAGTTGTCGAAGACGTACTGATAGAAGTTACCGGGGATTCCGTGACGGGCCGAGAAGTAAGGGCCTGAGGATTTTTCCCACAGCGCCGCATAGTGGTCCTGTCCTCCTGCCCGGTAACCGCTGACCACTTTCAACCGATAGCCTTGCCTGCCATAGGTGTTGAAGGCCTGCTGATATTGCGCCGCCGTCAGATTGTGCCGGGCAACCCAGGCGCCCCCTGAGGACTTATCCCAGATGGCGGCGAAATAAGCCGTCGCGCCCACGTTGTATCCGCAAACGTGCCGAAGCCGATAACCTTTCTTGGCGTAGTCATTAAAGGCCTGCTGGTACTGGGCGGCGGTCAACCCGTGGCGGGCGGTCCAGGCTGGACCCGAGGCCTTCTCCCAGATCGCGGCATAATAAGCTTGATTTCCCACCCCGTAGCCGTTCACGTAGGTCAGCCGGTAGCCCTTCTTGGCGTAGTCATTAAAGGCCTGCTGGTACTGGGCGGCGGTCAGCCCGTGGCGAGCGGCCCAGGCGGGGCCGGAGGCCTTCTCCCACAGGGCTGCATAGCGCACCTGTCCATTGACGGTGTAACCGCTGACGGTCTTCAGTCGGTATCCTTTGTGGCTGAAATTGTTGTACGCAGCCTGGTACTGGCCCGCGGTGAGCCCGTGGCGAGCGGCCCAGTCCTGTGCGAGGGCGGTCCCAGCTCCCACCAGCAGTGCCCATAGACACACGTACACGGTCGAGCGACGGAAGGACTTCATTGCTACCACCTTTCCGGGTGATCCCTCACCCTGGGGAAGTCTCGGCACAGTGGTCAGCGGAGTCCCCCCTTTGCGATCCGCTGATTGGCCCTCTTTTTTGTTGAGTTGCCCTGTGAACTCTAATCTGATTTGGGTTTATAGCACAGCCATCAGCAACAATGCAACCCCGCTTTTTGGGCTGACGGACCGCAGGGGGGCGCCTCAATGCCACCGGGCAGGTGAGGGGTCACGAGAAACTGTGGCGACGTCCTCAGGCCGCCTTCGAAAGGTTGCGGGTGTTTGAACATCCCGAAGATGGCGTGCAGGAATCCGCGTATGACGACGATCAGGACTTGCATTTTGGTTTTGACCCGCGCCGGCGGGTATTCTTCGAACGGATCCCACAAAACGCTTTGCATCGGACACCTGCTGAGCCTTTCCTTAGCGAACGTTCAAGAAAGTGAAATTGCTCTCAAGCCCCAAACAGCGGACTTCCAGTACAAGTCAGATGCGCTAACCGCCGGAATATTGTCGTGATGGGCAGTCGGGTGTATGTTACCGGTGGGGCGGGAGATCAGAATGCAATTTTCCGACATGATCATGGGCGCGCTCGAACCGAGGACACGATGGGCCCTGTCGCGTCGCGGCTTTTTGGGGACAGTGGCTTCGTTCCTGCTGGCTCGACCAGGGAAGGCCTCTTCGACCACACCGCTCCAGATCATTGTTGTTCCCGAGCAGGCGGAAGCCGAAGAGATCATGCGCCTCCTGAAAGGAGGGGAATCGTTCGGAGCGCTGGCCACTCATTATTCCACGGATCCAAGCCGTGCGGTCAACGGCTACATCGGAAGGATGAATCTTTCAACGATGCGCAGAGAACTCCGGGCTGCAGTGAAGCACCTTCATCCGGGTCAGGCGACTGGCATTGTGGAGACTCCCACCGGACACATGATCCTGAAAGTCATCTCGGAGGAGGCCGCCCGGCGAAACGAGAGCCTGATCAAAGCCCGGGCGGACGAACAGGTTCGCATTGACTATCCCCTGGTGACGGGGGTGAGCGGAAGCAAGGAGGAGGAAGGTGTGGTGGGGCGTTTCCACAAGCCGCCGGAGTACCAGCAGGATCTCAACGTGTGCTGCCGGACTCGCCGCAAGGCCATCGATGACGGCATCAGCCAGTTGCATCGCGACCTCCAGATCCTGTCCACGGAGCCCAGGGACCCGGCCATCAACCGTTACATGAAAATGGTCACGCACGTCGCGCTCGGGCAGATGTCTTGCTACGTGGGCGATGTCGAGAAAGCCATTGTGAGTTTCAGCGCCGCGTACAGCCTGGCGGAACCGGGAGACGCCAGCCTCATGTACGAGAAAGTCATCGGGATTTGCGAGTTACGCCGCGCCTTTGTTGATAACTCTCTCGCCGATCACGTCCGACTCCCTTCGATTTTTCCCTTCAAGCCCGAGGAGCGATTCCGCCTCACCTCGGGCTCGGAAAACGCCATCGCGCGCTTTGGGGAGTATCTTAAGCGCCATCCGGACGACCTCGAAGAAAGGTGGCTGCTTAACCTCAGCTACATGACATTGGGCGAGTACCCGGGCAAGGTTCCGGCCAAGTACCGGATCTCCCCGGCGGTGGTTGAGTCGGAGGAGACGATCGGCGAGTTTGTGGATGTGGCGCCGCGCCTCGGCCTGGACGTTTTCGGGACCGCCGGTGGGGCCATCATGGACGATTTCGATAACGACGGCTTCCTCGATGTCGTCCTTTCGGAAACCGACGCCTGCCTTCCCCTGCACTATTTCCATAACAATGGCGATGGCACCTTCACAGCCCTCACTGCCGAGGCGGGCCTGCGGAACCAGCTCGGCGGCGTCAACTTGATCCAGGCCGACTACAACAACGACGGATGGCTCGACTTCCTGGTGCTGCGCGGCGGATGGACTTACCCGGTCCGGAATTCTCTGCTGCGGAACAACGGCGACGGCACCTTCACCGACGTTACGGCTGCCGCCGGCCTGGCGGACCCCGCCACCGCCACCCAGAGCGCCGTCTGGGTTGACTTTGATAACGCTGGCCGCCTCGACCTGTTCGTCGGCAACGAACACACTCCCTGCCAGCTCTTTCACAACAACGGCGATGGCACGTTTACCGACGTCGCCCGCGCTGCCGGCGTGGATGTCACGGCTTTTGGGGAAGGCGTGGTGGCCGGCGACTACGATAACGACGGCTGGATGGACCTCTACGTCTCCAACCATTCCGGCAGGAATTATCTGTTCCACAACAACGGCGACGGGACGTTCACGGAGGTCGCCCGCGAACTGGGCGTCGAGCAGCCCTCCATCAGCTTTCCCGTCTGGTTTTTTGACTACGATAACGACGGCTGGCTGGATCTGTTTGTGAGCAGTTTCATCCTCTCGGATTCGGAAGTCCTCAAGAGCGAGATGAAGCTGCCTTTCTCCGCCGAAACCCTCAAGCTCTACAAGAACGTCGGCGGCTCTTTCCGGGACGTCACCCGGGAGGTGGGCCTCGACCGGGCCTTCATGCCCATGGGCGCCAACTTCGGCGACGTGGACAACGATGGCTTCCTGGACGTCTATCTCGGCACGGGGAGCCCCTCTTACGCCTCGCTGGTTCCGAACGTGCTGCTGCGCAATCAGGCAGGGAAACGCTTCGCCGACATTACCAACTCTTCGCACACCGGCTCGCTCCAGAAAGGTCACGGCGTCGCCATCGGCGATCTGCTCAACGACGGCGAGCCGGTGATTCTCGCGAAGATTGGCGGCATGGGTCCCGGCGACAATTTCTATACCTCCGCCTTCAAACATCCGGGGACCGGCAACAATTGGATCGACGTCAAGCTGGTCGGCGTCAAAAGCAATCGGGCCGGCGTGGGCGCGCGGATCAGCCTCACCTGCCAAGGCGAGAACGGCGCACCGCGATCCATCTACCGTGACGTCACTTCCGGAGGGTCCTTCGGCGCCTCTCCCCTGCGCCAGCACATCGGCCTCGGCAAGGCCACGCGGATCGACACGCTCGAGGTCTGGTGGCCGGCCAGCAAAAGTCGCCAGCACTTCCGCGACCTCGGCGTCAATCAGTTCCTCGAAATCCACGAGTTCGAAAAAGAATACCGAAAGCAGCCCATCCGGCGAGCCGCCTAGCTGTGGGCGGACGATACCACAGACACATTTGATTGATCGTCTCTGCACCGCCAGCTTCGCGTGGAAGGTTGGACGAGCCTAACACAATGAGTCCGTCTGCATAGACAAGGGAATCGACTGACTATCGCAAGATGACGATAGTGGCGCCCCAGCCGCCGGCTTCTGGCGGAGCGTCGTGATAGGAGAGGACAAACGGCGTGCGGGCCAGGACCCCCTGCACGATGGCGCGTTGCACTCCGCGGCCGCGCCCGTGAATGATGCGCAGCCTTTTCAGGCCCAGTCGCCGGGCTTCTTCGAGATACGCTTCGACGACCTCCTTAACCTCCCGCGGAGCGACCGTGTGCAGGTCAAAGACCTCAGTGATCGGTATGCGGATGGGTTCTTGATCCGGCTGCATGGCACCTGAAATTCTATTCTACACTCAGGGAGTCTGGGAGGGCTCCTTAGGGCCACGAGTGAGCGAGTCAAAGAACGAAGGGATGTTGCGCTTGATGTCCGGGCCCTTCGCATACAGGACTTTTACTCCCGGGCTGACCTCGTTCCAGATTCCCTCCAGCAGTGTGACCGCCTCCGGAACGTTACTCAGAGCCGCCCAGGCGCCTTCCATATCCGACTTGGAATCCGCCAGTGGACCGATGACGGCGACGGAAGAAACCGTCTTTACCCTGCGGCTCGGGGGGAGGGGGCAGTGACGGTTCTGTACCGCTGGCGTTGCAGCCGGGGGTGAGACAGCTCACTTCAGTTGTCGCGGCGTGGAACCCTGATGGTGTATCGCGCCGCCACACATGGCGAGCTTGTCCGGAACCACCCGCAGAGCTCAGTTCTCCTGCTGCGGCCAGTGAAGTGTCACGCGTAGGCTTGAGACCTCACAAGAATACCCGGATCAGAAATACAAAGCCTATCATCCGTACCATCTCCTGATAGGGGTGCAAGGTCGGGACGAGGCTGGCCTCTGCGCGAGGCGGAGCAGCGGGAAAAGTCCCATACAAGAAGCCGACGATTCTCCGTGAAGAGGCGGGTCTGTGGGTGCATCCAGACAATATGACATCACGTCCTGCCTGTTCATCAATCCCGCCCAATTTCTCAACAAGTGATTCTATTCACTCCGGAATCACTTTGGCGAGTTGAGTGCACAAAAGTGACTTTGAATCAAGTGGATATGGGCAAGGAGTCCGAAACATGTCTGAATATGTTGTTCCCTACCAGGACGCGCTTGGCTTCACGAACGTCCTGATGAGCGCGCTCGGTGGAGACGGTGCAAATATGGCCGCCAAGCTGTTGTTCAAGATTGCGGTCGAGAAACTCGATCTCGATGGGGGCTATGACGCGAAGTATGGCAGTGAAAAGACCGGCACGCCCACGGACGTTTCGATCCGGCTTTGTCAGTATGGCACACCTGTGCGCGAGAGCGGACCAACGCGGCGGCCGCACATGCTTTGCGTTTTCCGGGAGCAACTGATCGAGACGCAGAACCTTGTGGCCGGGCTGCAACCCGACGCCGCGGTGATGGTGAACAGCACCAGGCCACCGGCCGATCTTCGCGTGAGACTGAAGCTCCACAGCGGCAGGATCTTGGCCCTTGATGCGACACTCGTGGCGCTGGAAACGAAATCGCGACTTAACATGCCCATGCTGGCGGTCCTGTGTGACCAGTTGGGATTCCCAGCGGAACTGGGTAGGGAAGCCGTTGCCGCAACTTGGCCCAAGGCTCGCCAGGCCAATCTCGCTGCGTATGACGCGGCCGTGGGCCGCGCCATCGCTCAGAGGTTCGAAGCAGATGGCAAGTACCCGCTGGTGGAACCTGTGCGTGCCCTTTCACCAATCGGCTACGTGAACATGCTGAACGGCGGCGCCATCGACGCGTTGACCAACCTGACCGTTCCTCCGCCTGATGCCAGCCCGCTGGGCCGCGTGCCGCTTTTCGCGGAGGAAGCCTGTACGCACTGTGGGCTGTGCTTGGTGCCCTGCCCTGAGCCGGGTGCGATTGTGTGGCGAGACAGGAAAATGGTGGGCATCAACGTGGCGTACTGCAAGGGCTGCATGCAGTGTGTGGAAATCTGCCCGACCACCAAGCGCGGCAAGGCGCTGATGGAACCTGCGGTGACAGCAGCGTAGTCATGGGGCTCGGGATCCGGGAAGGAGCCTATGGCGCGCGCATGGCTACTCCTGAAGGAAGCAACGAGGTGAAATTCAATGCTGGACCAACAGACCATCATTTCCAGTGGTAATGAAGCCGCCGCCCACGCCATCATTGACATCGGGTATGACGGGGAAGGGTACTACCCCATAACACCTTCCTCCGAAGTCGGTGAATACGTTAACCGCGCCTTCGCCCAAGGCGAAATCGATTTGAGTTTCGTCGTGGGCACCTCCGAGCTGGCGGCGATCTCGACCGTGGCCGGCATGGCCATCGCCGGTGGCCGCGCGGTGGATGTGACCTCTTCGCAGGGGCTCCTGCTGAAGTCCGAAGAGCTGCCCGCGCTGGCCGGGCTGGGCCTCCCCGTCGTGCTGAACCTGGCCACGCGCGATGTGAACGCGCCGCTGAACATCAAGAACGGTCACTCGGACCTGGCCGCCACCCTGGGCTGGGGCTGGATCACCTTCTGCGCGCCCACCGTGCAAGCTGTCTATGACTGAACCTCATCGCGATCAAGGTGGCGGAGCTCGTGAGCCTGCCCGCGATGATCGCCTACGACGGTTTCCACACCAGCCACGCCAATCGTCGCATCAAGGTCTTCCGGGACCGCCAGGCTGTGCGCCAGTACATCGGGCCGGAGCCGCCCGAGCGACTGTCCATCCTCGACGTTGATCACCCGCACACTTTCGGGCCGTACATGAACGACGATCTGATCAACACCAAGGTTCAGATCGAACAGAAGATGGAGAAGGCGCTGAAGCTGCTGCCGCAAGTCTTCGAGGAATATGCACAGTTGAGCGGCCGCCGCTACGGGCTGGTGGAAGTCTACGGCGACCCGAACGCACCGGTGGCGCTAATCATCCTGAATTCCGCCGCAGAGGCCTCCAAAGTGGCCGTGGACAAGCTGCGCGCCGAAGGCCACAGCGTGAAGCTGGTAACACCCACGGTGCTGCGCCCCTGGCCGGCCGACGCCATGCTGCAGTCGCTTTTCTCGGCGGACCGCATCATGGTGGCGGAGCGTGTATCTCAGTACGGTGCAGGGAATTACCTTGCGAACGAAATTGGCGCCGTCCTGCAGCGCAGCGGCAACAGCAACCTGATTCTCAGCCGCACTTACGGCATCGGCGGGCTCAATTTCTACCCCGAAGACGCCGAGTACCTGTTGCGTGTGGCGCTGGACTTCCCGAACGTCCCGGAGAGCGAACGGCGCTGGAAGGCTTATTACCAGGCATGGCCCGGCGATGAAGACTTTGAGCCGAAGCCTCGGGTCACGGCGCTCACCAAGGAGGAGACCACCAGGAACGAGGGTCAGGCGAAGATCGACCTGAGAGAATTGGCTGACCTGCCGCACCGGATTGAGAAGCACTCGGCGTGCCCGGGATGCGCAACGTTTGCCAACCTGGACCTGTTCCTGCGCGGTGTCGACGGCCACGTCGTGCTTTTCTTCAACACCGGCTGCGGCATGGTTGTCACGACAGGCTTTCCCAACACCAGCTTCCGCGTGCCCTATTTTCACAACCTGTTCCACAATGCGGCGTCCACGGCCACCGGGGTGCTCGAAATGTATCATCGCTTCCGGCGGCAAGGGAAAATCGATGACGAAATCACTTTTATCGTGGTGACGGGCGACGGCGGGGACGACATCGGCATGGATCAGGTGATCGGCGCGGCGTTGCGGAACGATCCCATGATCGTTCTGGAGTACGACAACAAGGGCTATATGAACACCGGTGGACAATTGTGCTACACGGGCCTGCTCGGACAACGCTTCACCAACGCGAACGTCGGCCCTCAGCAGAAGGGCAAGCTTCAACATCACAAAGACATCGTGGAAATCCTGCGCGGCACGCACGCCCCTTACCTTTTCCACGCCGGGATCTCTAATTATCGCGACTTGCTCTGCAAGGCGCGGAAGGCGCAGAGGATGGTGCGCGAGGGCAATTTCGTGTTTGGCCGCTTCTTCTCTCCCTGCCCGCTCAACTGGGGCGCCGACCCGAAGACCGGCTACAAGATCGTGGAGAAGGCCGTGAAGAGCTGCCTGTTCCCGCTCTATGAGATCGAGCACGGTGTCACGAAACTCAACTACAATCCCGAGAAGGCGGGGCTGAAGATTCCGGTCAGGGAGCTTTTTGCCGGCATGGGTTCGGCGTTCGCGCACCTATCGAGCGAGAAATTTGCTGAAGTGGCGGATGAGATTCAGAAGGAAGTTGACCGCCGCTGGAAGCGCCTGGTGGAAATGGACACCAACCCCTTGCTGTGAAGACCGTGGATCGGCAGGCTGGACCTGCTTGATGACCCTGACACAACTCTGAAAGCCGGAGGTCCGCAGTAGCGGCTTTCCGACTTTCGCCCGCTTTCTCCAACCCTGGAATTTTTTCTCCTGTCCTGAAATTTCCTCCCAACTCAACTCACGCCGATATACCGCGATGTGATCCAACTGTCCTGCATTCTAGAGATTAGCGGATGAACGGAATGGCAAGGAACGTGCCATTCATCTCGTCGTCCCGAATTCATATCGGGTTCATCCAGGGGGAAAACATGGAAGAAGAAAAGGCCCAAGAGGAACAGTTCCGGGAACCGGAGGCTGAGCCAAGGCGAAACTGGTGGGGCTTGCTGGTGTTGATCCTGCTGATCGCCACGGCCGGATTTGGAATTTTCTACGGGATCTTGCAGCACCAGGCCGCGGAGGAAATGGCCGCCAACCGTGACGCGCTGAAAGCCTCGCTCAGCCAGACGCAGGGCCAGGTGGAATCGCTGCGCATTAAGCTCGACCAGATGAGTCAGGAGAAGGCTGCCGCGCCGGCTGTCCAGACGACTCCTCCGCCCGAGACTTCTCGCCACCGGACGCTCCACCATGCAGCCGTGGAGCGCCCGCCCGTGGAAGACGCGCGCTGGAACCGGATGCAGTCGGAACTGGACGCACAGCAGAGGGAGATCGTGGCGCACCAGCAGCAGATCGAGGCAACACAGGCCAACCTGCTGAAGACGCGCTCCGAGCTGGAAGGCAATCTGGATTCCACGCGCGACGCACTGAACGGGTCGATCGCCAGAACCCACGAACAACTGGTGGAGATGGAGAAACGAGGCCAGAGGAACTTCAAGGAATTCGACCTCGAAAAGTCCAAGCACTTCTCGCGCGTTGGGCCGGTCGGCCTTGCCCTCCGCAAGGCCAATGTCAAGCACCAGTACTGCGACCTGCAGATGCTCGTCGATGATGTCAAGCTCACCAAGAAGCACGTGAACCTGTATGAGCCGGTGATGTTCTATCCGCAGGGATATTCACGGCCGCTGGAGCTGGTTATCTACAAAATCAGCAAAAACCGGGCGCACGGCTATGTGAGCGCACCCAAATACGGAGAGGCGCAGCGGGCCGCGAACACGGCCGTAGCGCAACCCGTGTCTGCGTCCGAGACCGCGCAATCCCAACTGGAGCACCGGCCGGAGACCTCACAGTAGCGAGGTGGAGCGTTTCCCCGGGAACGACGCTCGGAGGAGGTGTTCAATGTTCGGCGACTACGAGGAAGACGCGAAGATCGAACACGGCAAGAG
>OFHG01000743.1_pt1 | contig 12401 bp, 13 predicted proteins | sample 1521931 | NCBI WGS metagenome assembly OFHG01 (sample SAMEA2468438, study PRJEB22500) | soil metagenome | biome: Glassland; feature: Farmland; material: Clay | place: Australia | collected 2013-01-31 | depth 0.55 m
GTCTATGAGCGGCCCTACACCGAACAGCCAGCGATCACCGGCCAGCCGCGCTTAGACGCCGCGCGCGATGTGATGGCGTCTCTGACCACGATCATCGGTTCGCCCGATATGTGTTCGCGCCGCTGGGTGTGGGAGCAATACGACCACACGGTGATGAACGACACGGTGCAGCGCCCGGGCGGCGATTGCGGCGTCGTGCGCGTGCATGGCTCGAACAAGGGGCTCGCCATCACCACCGATGTGACGCCGCGCTATTGCTTTGCCGATCCTTTCGAAGGTGGCAAGCAGGCCGTGGCCGAAGCCTGGCGCAACATCACGGCCGTGGGCGGTCTTCCGCGTGCCGTCACCGACAATCTCAATTTCGGCAATCCCGAAAAGCCGAAAAACATGTGGCAGATCGTGGCCGGCATTAACGGCATCGGCGAGGCGTGCCGCGCGCTCGACTTCCCGATCGTCTCCGGCAATTGCTCGCTCTACAACGAGACGAACGGCGAAGGCATTCTGCCGACGCCGGCCATCGGCGCGGTTGGCCTCTTGAAGAATGTGGATCGCATGGCGACCGTCGCCTTCAAGCGCGAAGGCGATGTGCTGATCCTGATCGGTGACACCAAAGGCCATCTCGGTCAGTCGATCTATCTGCGCGAGATCGAAACCCGCGAAGAAGGTGCGGCTCCTTCCGTTGATCTCGCCGCCGAAAAGACGAATGGCGATTTCGTGCGCGCGCTCATCGAACAGGGCCGCGTCGACACCTGCCACGATTGCTCCGATGGCGGTGTGCTCGTGGCCGTCGCGGAAATGGCGATGGCCGGAAAGATCGGCGCCGAGATTGCGTTGCCCGATGGCGCGGCTGCGATCCCCTTTCTCTTTGGCGAGGATCAGGCGCGCTATGTGCTGGCGGTCTCTGCGGCCGAAGCCGACAAGATCCCCGCCGATGCGACATCGGCCGGCGTCCCCATCGCTTTGCTCGGCCTGACCGGCGGCGATAAGCTTGCCGTCAAAGGCGCAGGCGAGATCGCGGTCACAAAGCTGCGAGAAACCCACGAAGCCTGGTTCCCCGCCTATATGGGCGGCACCGAGCTTCCGCCGACCAACTGATTGGAACAGGTGTCCCCATGGCGATGAGTGCCAGCGAAATCGAGAAGCTGATCAAGGACGCGTTTCCGGACGCCGATGTCGAGATCACCGATCTGGCCGGGGATAATGACCATTATGCAGCCATGGTTTCTTCCGGTGCCTTCAAGGGCAAGAGCCGCGTCCAGCAGCATCAGATGGTTTATGAAGCGCTGAAAGGCCGCATGGGTGGCGTGTTGCACGCGCTTTCCCTGCAAACGGCGCCAAAGGATTAAGCGCCGCGTCTTGACGTCACCGGGGTGCGTACCTAGATCATTGCGTTACCGAGTTTCGCAGAGGCCCGAGCCATGACCGCCCACGACCAGATCGCCAAGGATGTTGCCGAGAACGACGTCGTCCTTTTCATGAAGGGCACGCCGGTGTTCCCGCAATGCGGGTTCTCCTCGATGGCGGTGCAGATTCTCTCCAACCTCGGCGCGAAGTTCAAAGCGGTGGACGTGCTGAAGGACCCGGAAGTCCGCCAGGGCATCAAGGAGTTCTCCAACTGGCCGACCATCCCCCAACTCTATGTGAAGGGCGAGTTCGTCGGCGGCGCTGACATCCTCAAAGAAATGTATGAGGCGGACGAGCTGGTTCCCTTCCTGACAGAAAAGGGCGTCGCGCTCGAAAACGCTTAAGCCTTCATCACATCCCTGAGCGGCCGCCGCGGGCTAGGCCCGGCGGCGCGTTCGGCAAAGCCCATGCGGAAGGCGAAGGTCGCGTCCCATCCCGGCGCGCCGGCAAACTTCGAGAGCGCCGGCGCAAAGCTGTCCGGCTTTCCCAGCATCCGGTTGCGGTCCGCCATTTCCACCGGCTGATTGACCGGCTGGGGGGCCAGCCCCGCCGCCGGCCCCGCCAGATGCAGGCGCTGCCAGGCCCGGCCGACGTGCTGGCGGCGACCGGGATAGCCTGGCCGCCGGCCGGCACGTGAGGCCAGGCGGGCATGAGGACGCCCCCGTGAGCGGGGGCTTCACGAGGGCGTCGTCACGCGGCGCTGGTGTGCGGTCGCCTCCTCGGCGAGTAGCACGACGCGGCTCCAGCCGGACGGTAGTCCGCGACGGCGAATGGTGGTTGCGGCCCGGGGGACACGAACACACCAGCGACATTCATAACAGTGCTGCCTGGCCGGCTATTCCGCGGCCGGGGTGCAGCAAGGCCGGGGCGAGCACGTGCTGGCGCAACTGAGCCCTCCAGCCACTGCTGACCAGCCGTCAGTTGGTGGGGTAGGCGTGCAGCACGTCAAGGTACTGCCCGTACCCGCTGGGGCTGGCCCACGCGGTGGCCGGCTCCACGGCGGTGCCCTCGTTCCACTCGTTGAACGTGGTGACTAGCTGGAAGGGCTCCTTGCTGGCGACCATCGCTGCCACCGCGCTGCGGAACGCGCTCACGCTGCGCGCGAGCCGGGCTCTGGTCTCGCCGTACTTCCAGAAGCCGGGCGAGACGGAGTAGGAGTAACCCGCCTGATCGTCTGACCGGGTTGCCGGGGAGTACTGATGCCAGCTATCGGGCTGCACCGCGCAGTTGCGGTAGCCGGCGAACACCTGCGCGTCGATGAAGAACCGGCCCGCATTCGCTGCCATCCAGTTGGCGACGCCCGTGCACGAGGAGACCGAGCGCGAGTAGACGAACAGCACCGGCTTGCCGTCGTAGACCCAGTAGTGCGGATCGGACGCGTAGTGGCTGTGGATGTAGGACAAATCACTGCTCAGCGCCGCCTGGCTGGTGTAGGCGGGCTCGTAGTACAGCGACCAGTACATGTCCCGGCCTGCGCTGTCCGCGAGGATCGGGGCCACCCGCTGGTCCGTCTTTGACCCCTGGCCCCACCACGACAGGATGCCGTGCTGGATGCGGCCGTAGTTCAGCTCTGTGATCTGCCGCTCGATCGTTGCCTTGCTGTCCTCGCTGTAGTAGCCGGCCACCGGCTGCCAGTGTGACTTGGGGAAGGTGCCGCCCTGCGACCAGTTCTCCGGGTACCACGGGTATACGAACGCGGCGCGCAGGGGAAGCTGCGGCGGCGGGGTGCCGGTGGCTGTCGGGGACGGCGACGGGCTCGTCTGCGAGGGTGACGGCGAGGGCGAGGGAGTGCCGGTGAACAGTGCGCTCATGTCGCCGGCACCGCTGTCGCCGGCGTGCATCGGCGGCAGGGCCCAGGCGTCCTCCACCGTGCGCAGGAACGAGTACATCGAATAGTGCGCGGGATCCACGGTGCCGGGTGCGATGGAGCCGTCCGACGATAGCGCGATGAACGGGATGTGGTTGCCATCGTTCTGGTTGGCGTTCTCGTCCCAGGTGATGACCAGCAGGGAACGCTGGGTCGTCCACGCTGGGCTGCTCAGTATCTGCGGCACGTTGCCCCGTGCCCAGGCATCTCCCTGCTGGATCGTTCCATTGTGCATGTCATGTTGCAGGTTGGGCGTGATCCAGACGAAGTTCGGCGTGGTGGCGGCCGAGGCCAGGTCGCCCGCGAGCGCGGTGTACGGCTTGTCGTTCGCGCAGCGGCTGGCACTGTCCCGGATCTGCGAGAAGTACGGCACCGGGTTGTGGCGCTCCAGGTAATTCCCGCTGCTGCGGGAGGTGTAGCAGGGGGACGGCATGTCCTCCATGTACGCGCCCCACGTACGGCCGGACCCCTCGACCTCATCGAAGAGGTTTGTGGCGGTGGTCGAGCACCCGGAGTCTGTAGGCGTGCCGGTGTCGTTGATGGGTGATCCCACCGCCGGCGGAACCGTTGTATAGGTCTGGCCGGAGACGTCCGCGAGGTAGTTGTTCACCGATGGATGCGTCACCGCGTCCATGCTTGAGGCCGACGCGCCATGGGACAGCAGCGAGTTGAGGTACGGCGCGGCGGAGGAGCCGATGATCTGCGAGTAGTCCTTGTTCTCCTCCATGATCACGAAGATGTGGTCGTAGGCCGGGATGGACGCTGTGGCATCCGACGTGGGCGCTGCCACGTTTCTGGCGTGCTGGGGGTCGCAGGCCGCGAGCGCGGCCAGCAGGACGGCGGCAGGCACCGCCAGGGCACGGGACCACGGTTTCATGGGTAAGACCTCCAGGTCGGAGACGTCTCACAGGGCCGAATCGGCAGAGGGGCAGGCTCGCCGCCGGGTTGCTTGCGCTTCATGTAGTTCCGGCTACTAATCGTAACATTATACAACTCTCCGTGATTAGGTGCTTCTGTGAGTCACGGCGGAGCCGCGCCCGGGCAACGGCGAGGGATAGTGTGTGAAGTCACACTCGGGGTGGTATGAGGAGAAGCTGACGGTGGCTGGGGACCAATCCCTGATCGGCTCCATCGGCGTTCTCGCAGTCGCCACGCGCGGGCAGGCGGGTCCTGGCGAGGTGCTGCTCAAGGTCCGCGGCGGGACGGAAGCCTACCTCGCCTGGTCCATCGATCCGATACCCAAGGGCGCGACCGTGCTGGTCATCGAGTCCCGCGGCACCAGGACGGTGGATGTCAGCGAGTGGACAGACCCGCTCCACCCCTTTCCTGACGAAGCTGTCTGAGGAGCCTGACAATGTTCGGTTACCGTGTCCCCGCCCCCGACCAGGCCATGCTGATTTCCGGCGGAAGGCGCTGGCGGGGCGGCGCTCCGTTCCGGGTCGTGGTCGGCCACGGCGCGTTCGTGCTCCCGTTCTTCCGCAAGGCCCGCTACCTCACCCTGGCGATGTGCGAATCCGAGGTGGCCGAGACCTGTGTCACCAAGCAGGGCATCTCGCTGAACGTCCGGTCCGTCATCGCGTTCAAGGTCGGCAACGACGATGAGAGCATCGTCAACGCCGGCCAGCGGTTCCTGTCCGACCAGGACCAGATGTCCACCCTGACCGGCCGGATCTTCGCCGGCCACCTGCGCTCGATCATCGGCTCGATGACGGTCGAGGAGATCGTCACCGAGCGGCAGAAACTGGCGACCGAGGTCCTCGACGGCTCCAAGGCGGAGATGGCCAAGATCGGCCTGACGGTCGACTCGCTGCAGATCCAGTCGATCGACGACATGAACTCCGGCTACATCGACGCGATGGCCGCGCCGCACAACGCCGCGATCCAGCGGCAGGCGCAGATCGCGCAGGCGCAGGCCAACCAGCAGGCCGCCGAGGCACAGCAGGAAGCGCAGCGCAAGCAGGCCGAGTACGCCCGGCAGACCGCGGTCGTGCAGGCCCAGTACAAGGCCGAGATCGACCAGGCGCAGGCGAAGGCGGCCCAGGTGGGGCCGCTCACCCAGGCGCAGGCGCAGATGGAGGTCATCTCCGCCCAGGCCGAACTGGCCCGGCAGCAGGCCGAACTGCGCGAGCGCCAGCTTGTCGCCGAGGTGGTCAAGCCGGCCGAGGCGGAGGCGGAGAAGGTCCGCATCCTGGCCAAGGCGGACGCGGAGCGGATGCGCATCCTGGCCGAGGCGGCGGCGTCCAACGACCGGGTGGCGCTGGACCGGATGCTCATCGACCAGCTCCCGCAGATCGTCAAGGAGGCGGCGGGCGGCCTGGCCGGCGCGAACGTCAACGTGCTGAACGGAGCTGAGGGCCTCAGCGAGCTCGCCGCCTCACTGGTCGCCCAGGGCCTGACCATCCTGGACTCCGTCAAGAAGAACCTGGCCGGCTCGCAGGAGCACGTCGTGTCCGGGAATGGCTCGGCGGCCGGCCCGGCTGACCCGGCCGCTCTGGCCGCCATCGAAGGCGCCGCCGGCGGCTAACGAACAGTGGTTCAGGTTCTGCCCTATCACGGCAGAACCTGAACCACCTCCGGAGCCCGACCGCCTTCGCCGGAAGCTTCACCTGCTGGGCGCTGACCCGGCCCGCTGGACCATGCGGCCCCTGGGGTGAACATCGGGCGTGCGACGGAGCGCCTACTGCGGCAACGATGGGCGCGAATCCCCGGCTATGCGTCCACCTTGCCGGCGAACTTCTGGCGCGCGGCCTGCCTGGACACACCCAGCGCGGCGGCTATCCGGTTCCAGCTTCGCCCGTGAGCACGGGCGAGCGCCCCGCGTTCCGTGAATAGTGCCTCATTACGCCGTGCCTGGTCAGCTGCCTCAGCAATCGCCCGGAGATCTGCCAGGCACTCCGTGCTTGCGCGCTGGTTCACCGATCCGCATATAGACAACATGCATTGTCTGCGTGAATGGAACCAAGCCGAAGCGATACCAGCCGCCAGATGTGCATGATCGGTGCGGCTGAGTGTCCACGGCACGGTTAGCCAGAGGGGTGGCTCCAGTGGGGACCTGCAGTGTGCGAGCCAAGCACTGGGAGCGCCTCATGGAACCAGCGTTACGGCATGCCCGCCGGCGACGTTTCACGTCTTGGGCCCATGATCATGTCCGGTTCGTCCTGGTTCCGGGGTGCCGAATCCGTGAAATGTGCTCGCTGGGTGTCCAGCATGTGGACAACGAGGCTGATAGGGCGGGCTGCCGAACCCGGCGGGGAGCCGGGCGCCCCGTTCGGCTGGGCATGCCGGCAACCAGGCGGGCCGCCGCCGGCGTTCACCCTGCGGCGTGAGCACCCGCGATGGTCGTCGTAGCCGATACCAGCGTCCTGGTCGCCGAGCTGTTACGGGAGCGCGGCAGGGCACTCCTCGCCCACCCGGGCCTGCGGGTGGTGGTCGCCGAAGAGCAGTGGGCTGAGACTGAACATGAACTTCAGCGCCGCCTCTTACGATCGCCGGGCAGGGGCGCCCGCTCGCCGATCCTCTGGACGTCACAGACCGAGATACGTCCGGACGGCGTTTTCGACCCGGGCCATCTCGGCCTGGTGCAGGCGCCCTCGGCGCCGCCGCAAGGCCGGCTTCGGGATCGTGTGCAGGTCGGTGGCGTTGACGAAGCTTTCCTGGTGCTCGCTCAGCCCTGCCTCGCCGCCGACCGCCACATGCGTACTGGACGGCCCTGCCGTGCTTGTCACCAGCGCGGCGGTCACGGACCCGAGCCGGGCGATCATCGGATTGACCGTCAGCACGACGAATGGGTGCACTCCTGCCCGTGCCACGCGGGCGTCCCAGACTTCGCCCCGGAGCGGTTCCACCCCTAATCCGGCCAGAGCGCGGCAGCGACCTCGGAGGCAGGCGCGGGTTCTTCGCCGTAGAACTCGTCGTATGAGGCAGCCATGGCCAGCGCGCGGGCCCGTTCGTGCAGGAGCCGCAGGCCTTCGCGGACGAGTTCGGATGAGCCGTGGAGCCCGAGCACGGCCGCGTCTACTTCCATAAGTTCACGGGCAAAGATCGCGTCAACCCGGGCCTGCATGGTCACTGTCCCACTGCCTGCCGCCACGGGCTGCCGCCTGGGCGCCGCCCGCTTCGCGCGGCCGGTCGGCTCGCTGGACCGGCTGTCCCGCTGACGGGCCAGCCCGGGGGCAGGGGCCTGTTCCCGCTGGCGCTCTCTGCCGGCGGGCTGCGGCGCTGGGACCTCGGCTGGTTCACCCATGTATTGATTTTGTCATACATGAGTTCTTGCATCGACCGCGGGCCGGCATACTTCCGCCGACCCGCGCACTGGACTATCCATCCCTGCGGCCAGGGATTCTGCACCGTCGGCTCCAGGTTCCGCACTGCCTGGTACGCCTGGCGGATGCCCGGCCGGGTGGAAACAGTGCGGCGACCGGCGGGTTATGCCTCGATGATGGTGAGACCGGCCAGTCCGGCGGGTGGCTGGAAGCCCACGTCCTGGGTGATCACAGGGAGGCCATGGGCGGCTGCGGTCGCTGCGATCCACAGGTTGTTGACGTTGACCCGCCGGCCGGCCTCCGCCAGGTGCACCCGCATCCGCGCCCACATCAGGGCCGCTTCATCCTCGATGGGGAGGACGAGCATGTCCGCCACCGTGTTCAGGGTGGCCAGCCGGCCGGCGCGGATGTCTGTGTCCGTTGCCGCAAGCACCCCGGCGTGCAGTTCTGCGAGGGTCACCACTGAGATCGCCGCCTCGTCCGGAAGGACGGATTCATCGAGTGGCCGCCCGTTCTCGCGGGTTATGAACACGCTGGTGTCAAGGATCCCGCGGGCGGGCGCGGTCAACGGATCGGGCCGAGGTCGTCGGTCGTGTCACCGGCCAGCCGCGCCAGGTCCAGCCGCAGCCCGGGATCGGCCTGGGATTTCCGCAGCCGCGCCGCAAGCTCGGCGCGTGGCAGCCAGCGGCGCCGCGGCACCGTGATGGGTGTCAGCCGCGCCACCGGACGTCCCCTGAGTGTGATCACGATGTCCTCACCGTCCTGAACCCGGCGGAGGACCCCGGCCGTGTCGTTCCGGAGATCACGAGTGGGTACCTCTGTCATGCGGCAATCGTGGTGCCGTCGTAGCACTAGACGGGAAATAGCCGCCGGGAAACGGCGGAATGCATGCGGCCGATGCCAGTTGTCCCTGCTTCGTTGCCAGATGCTGGCGGTCGTGTGCGAGGCTGCGGGGGTGCTGATCCTGGTTGGTGCCTGCGTGCTGGCGGCGGCTGCCTGGGTGTATCTGCTGATCGGGCATGGCGGGTTCTGGCGCACCGACGTCCGGCTGCCCAAACTCGATGAGGCGGCTGACCCGGGGCACTGGCCGAGCGTGATCGCGGTGGTGCCGGCCAGGGACGAGGCAACGATCCTGCCGGAAACCCTGCCCACGCTGCTCGGGCAGGACTACCCGGGCCCGTTCTCGGTGGTGCTGGTGGACGACGGCAGCACCGACGGCACCGGCGAGGTGGCGCAGGCCCTGGCGCTGGCCGCCACCCTGCAGCACGCGAGTGGGTCCGCCGGGTCCGCCGTTCAGCAGAACGCCAGCCGGCCCGCTGGCGCCGCCACCGAACTTAGGGTGGTCGCCGGCAGCCCACCGCCGGCCGGGTGGGCGGGCAAGGTGTGGGCGATGGCGCAGGGGGTCACGGCCGCGGGGGAGTGCGACTACCTGCTGTTCACCGACGCCGACATCGCCTTCGGGCCGGGGGCGCTGGCCGGCCTGGTGTGCGCCGCCGTCGCCGATGACCGGGCACTGGTCTCGCAGATGGCCCTGCTGCGTGCGGAAAGTGGCTGGGAACGATGGATAGTTCCGGCATTCGTGTATTTCTTCGCCAAGCTGTACCCGTTCCGGCGGGTCGGCCGCCCGCGGGGCCGCACCGCGGCGGCGGCCGGGGGCTGCATGCTGGTGCGGCGCGAGACGCTGGCGGCGGCGGGCGGGCTGGAGCGTATCGCCGGCGCCCGGATCGACGACGTGGCGCTGGCCTGCCTGCTCAAGCGCGGCCCGGCCCGGGCCCGCTGCTGGCTCGGGTTCACCACCGGCGTGCACAGCCGCCGGCCCTACCCGGGCCTGGGCGGGCTGTGGGACATGGTCGCCCGCAGCGCCTACACCCAGTTGCGCTACTCGCCGGCCCTGCTCGCCGGGACCGTGGCCGGGCTGTGCTGGCTGTATCTGCTGCCGCCGCTCGCCACGCTCGGCGGCCTGGCCGCGGTGGCGGCGGCCAGCGGCGGGCCGGCCGCCTGGTGGTGCGCCTGGGCCGGCCTGGCCGGCTGGGGGCTGATGGCGGTCAGCTACGGCCCCATGCTCCGGCTGTACGGGCTCTCCCTGCTGCGCACCCCGTGCCTGCCGCTCATCGCCCTGCTGTACACCGCGATGACGGTGGATTCGGCGCGCCGGCACCGGGCCGGCCGGGGCGGCGAATGGAAGGGCCGCGCCGTGCAGGCCACCTCCCGCGAGGGCTGACCCGCACCGTGCAATCCGCTTCCCCTCCGGGCTGACCCGCACCGTGCAATCCGCTTCCCCTCCGGGCTGACCCGCACCGTGCAATCCGCTTCCCCTCCGGGCTGACCCGCGCCGTAACCTCCGGCAACCGGGTCGGCCGTGTCAGCACCGGGAGGGTCGCCCCGCTGCGAGCCGACCTGCGCATTTCATCCCTATTTCCGCTCTTTATAGGCGATCTGCCGGGCGTTCCGCGTAGCCATTTTCCGTACACCGTAGGAGGTTTCAGCCCTGGCCAACGCGGTTATGGTCGCTAACAGTGATAGAGCAACTACTCGTGGTAAGGTTCTCCTGGACTTACCGGGGGCGGGGGCTCAGCGCAAGAGCGGGGACCACTACGGAGGCAGTCCGGGACCGGCCTTCACCCTTCACCGCCCCAGGCCACAACTGGCCGTGTCCGGCCCCGGCACTCGAAAGGAAGGATCCATCCGATGCGCAGACGCATCACTCGGGCACTCGTTGGCACAGCGGCAGCGACCGCCACGATCACCACCCTGGGGTTCGCCGCAGCGGGTATGGCGGGGGCGGCCACCCACAGCGGCATGGCCTTCGCCCCGTCGGCTCCGGTGACCCCGACCAACACGCACTGCACGATCACGGTCACTGCCCCGATCAAGGGCGTCCCGACCGACAAATGCGCCATGGCCGGCTATGAGGCCACCAACCGGGATTTCCGGTACGCGCAGGCCCTGATCACGGTGCCCAACCACGTCGGCGACCCCGACACTGACCCGCAGATCTACGTAGCGCTCGACAACTCCAGCAACTTCAGCCCGGGTACCTACAATCCGTTCTCCAACTACACGTACGTCCGGGTGGGAGTCACGCCATGTGACAACGCGGGCGCGCCCACACTCCTCCCTGCGTGCGCGGGCGTTACCAGCGGCTGGGAGGGGTACGTCGAGGCGTACCGGAACGGGACCGTTGTCTTTGCCACCACCACCCCCCTGTCGACGGCGGTTGAGGGTGACAAGATCTTTGCCAGTGTGTACCGGGAGCCTACGGGCAACGTGGTCGACGCGCTGATCCGGCTGCCCGATGGAACCACGCACTCCTTCGCCGTCGGTATGGCCGGCACGACGTTCGGCAATGCCCAGGCACTGGCGGACTGGACCAACGTCCACGCGAACGGGTTTACCCCCGCGCCGCTCCCGGCCTCACCGGTAGACGTCCGCACCACTCAGTTCAATCAGGGCGCCTTCACTACCGTGAATGGTCAGCGTGGGACCTTCGCCGGCCCATGGACGCGCGAGGCATTCGATGCCACCACCAACGGGACCACGCTCGGCACGATTGTGGCCGAACCCGCCTACCTGTGGAACGACGGGATGGGCAACGGCTGGGGTGACGCCTTCGGCGTCTGGCAGCGCGTCTGACCTTCTCATCGCACACATCGATGCTGCCCAGGCCCGTTAGGGCCTGGGCAGCATCGCCCCGCAGTGATCCAGTGCGACCTCGTCCCCGCACCAGGTAGTCACTGGAAGGCCCGGCGCGCTCGCCCGCCACTGGAAGAAGGATTCGTCCGGATGCGCAGACACATCACGTGGGCGTGTGCCGCTGCGGCGGGCGCCACGATCACCGCCCTAGCCTTGGCACTGGCCGGTTCAGCGGGGGCGGCCACCCACGGAAGTACGACGTTTTCCCTGTCGGTCCCGGTAACCACCACCAATACCCACTGCACGACGCCACCGACTCTCCCCAGCGACAATTGCGCCATGGCCGGTTACGTGGCCAGCAACCGGGACTTCAGGTACGCGCAAGCCCTAATCACGGTGCCTGATCACATTGGTGACGTCCACTTCGACCCGCAGATCTACGTGGGGCTTGACAACTCCTCCAGCGGCAACTACACGTACGTCCGGGCAGGCGTCACACCGTGTGGTACGCCGGTCACGGGTGTGCGCCAGCAACCGGTTAGTTGCCCGAATAGTGGCTGGGAGGCGTACACCGAGGCATTCCGGGACGGCACCGACGTCTTCGCCGACTTCATCCCGCTAGCAGGCGCGGTGGAGGGTGACAAAGTGTACGCGAGTGTCTACCAGGAGCTATCAGGCAACGTGGTGGACGCGAAGATCGTCCTGCCGGATGGCACTACCCACACCTTCGCCGTCGGCATGTCCGGTGCGACCTTCGTGAAGGCGCAAGCGCTGGCGGACTGGACCAACGCTCACGCCAACGGGACTGCGGTCGCTCCAACTCCAGCGTTCCCAATGGACATCCGCGACACGCAGTTCAATGAGGGCGCTTTCACCACGGTCAACGGACAGCGGGGCACGTTCAAGGGCCCATGGATGCTGGGTGCGCTCGACTCCACTACGAACGGGACCATGCTCGGCACGATCATGGAGGAGCCCGCCTACATGTGGAACGATGGGCAGGGCAACGGCTGGGGAGATGCCTTCGGCGTCTGGAACCGCGTCTCCTGACCCAGTCTCTGCAATGTCTGGTTGGTTATGGCTGCTGGTCATCGGTGATGGCCTGCTCGATTGTCGCGCGCAGTCCGGCAGCAGAACTCGCGTGGACGGTGATGGCGGGGCACCAGGCGGTCCACTGGCCGTCCTCGTGCTTCACGCCCCATCCGGTCCGGATCGGCCATGCACAGGGTATACAC
>OFHG01000744.1_pt1 | contig 12381 bp, 8 predicted proteins | sample 1521931 | NCBI WGS metagenome assembly OFHG01 (sample SAMEA2468438, study PRJEB22500) | soil metagenome | biome: Glassland; feature: Farmland; material: Clay | place: Australia | collected 2013-01-31 | depth 0.55 m
TGTTGTGGCCTCTGACTCCTCCCAAGTATGACCTGCAAGCCCCCCCGCGAATCCCCGGTTTACCCGGTCCATTGCTAAAACCCGAAACACCTGCCCCCCCGACCGCCACGAACGCGTTGTTGGAGACCAATACACCAACGGGCGAGCTGGCCAGCAGCGCTACCAACACCCCAACCAGCTTACCCAGCGAGACTCCTACTCCGATGGCTGGTATTGTGATCACTACCACAGTTCAACCGCCCGGAATTGGGTTACCCCGTAGCACCTTTACCATGACACCTACGATGACTACCACCGTGCCCGTACTGAAACCGGAGGAAACGGAAAGGTCTCACCCAACTCAAAAGTCGCATCCTGTTCACACGCCGAAGCCAAGCAAAACCCCCAAACCATCCAAAACGCCTCGCGACTAGCATATCGCATTGCAAAAACCTGAAGGCCGGCTAAGCCGGCCTTTTTATTTTATCCCTGGTCAAGTCTTGCAAATTTGTTAAGCCAGGGAGTGTAATTCACAATAAAACCTGTAACAATCGCCCGAAAGGATTCGTTTTACCACAATAGAGGCATCAGTAGCAGAATGGTATTGAGGTATTTAACCTGATTTTTATTATATTTACTCCGCTTGCCAACTATACTTAGCTGGAGGAAAGAAACCGAGTAATTTGATTGAATTTGTTATGGAAAATTTGTCTTAACCAGGGAGAATCTCAGTTTCTGATTAATAACGGCAACATCGGCTAAATTACATTCAACGGGTTATGAAAATGAGATTAAGAGCGAAGTCAATTTCAAAGAAGGGATTTGGGCAGGGGATGGTGGAATTCGCCCTCGTTCTGCCTCTACTATTACTCCTGGTTTATGGAGTGATAGAAGCCGGACGGCTGCTGTTCATCTACAGTGCCGTATTTACCTCCAGCCGTGAGGGGGCGCGTTGCGGCTCGGCCAGCGGAGATGTGGGCGGCGGCGTGCCGCACTACCTGGATTGCAATGGCATTATGAACGCAGTGAAGCGCATTGCGAATTTCGCCGGCGTGCAGGATAGTGATATCCGCATCCAGTACGATCACGGCCCAAACACCGGCATCCCATTCGCAAGCTGCCCATCGACCCAACCGTTGACGCTGGACGACCGCATTATCGTCAGCGTAACAGCTTATTATTCGCCCATTGTCCCATTGGTGAATTTCCCACCTATCCAAATTAACTCCCATACCGCTCGCACGATCCTCAAGGATGTGGATGTCCTGGGCACGCCTCCCGCCCCGTATCCGACTGCCACCAACACTCCAACCAATACGCCAACCCCGACCGACACGCCCACGCCGACAGCTACCTTTACCCCGACGCCGACGCCTACCGACACGCCAACCCCCACGGCTACCAATACCGGGGAACCAACTGCCACGCCGACCAATACGCCAACGCCGACCCCGACTAATACGCCCACGCCTACGCCTACCAATACTTCGACTCCCTCACCGACACCGGTCTGTAGTTTATACAGCGAATCCATCAGTTTTTCGGAGCTTACGGTCAATCAAAGCCAAAACGGCATGGTCACCTGGCATATCCAGAATATGGGGACTGCACCGGTCATTTTACAAACCCTTTATATCCGCTGGCCGTACGGTGCACCGAAGTTACACTTGAACGGGGTTGAAATGAATGGATATTCGATTTGGAATAAAAATTATGAGGATCAAGTCTGTCCACCGGGGACGGTCTGCGCCAGTCTGCCAGCGCCTTCCTGGTTGGGCTATGCCTCAGACCGCATGATCGCTCCGGGTGGCGCTGCAGACGTGGTCGTCCTGTTTTCTCGCCAACTCCAGACGGGAGAATATTATCTGGAAGCCGGCTTTGATGACCAGGGAAGCGGCGTGGGGTGTTCGCTGCTCACCGTTTCGGGGCAACAACCCACGCAGCCCGGTCCGTAATTGGTAGATAGGAAGATGAAGGATAAGGTTCGTATGATTCGCTTGTGGAAGATCGTGATCAAAGCCGGATTATCGGGTTTGATTGTTCTGGGCGCTTCCTTTACGTCAGCAGCTCACTTTACCAGGGCCGCCCAGTCCGTTGTGATTACCGTCAATACATTAAAGGATGAGATGGCCGTTGATGGAAATTGTTCGCTGCGAGAGGCTATCCAGGCCGCCAACCTGGACACCGCGGTGGACGCCTGCCCGGCGGGTTCCGGCGCCGACACGGTTTACTTGCCGGCCGGGGTCTATACCCTGAGCATTCCTGGCGCGGGCGAAGATAATGGTTTGACCGGGGATTTGGACATCCTGAGTGACCTGACGATCACCGGTGCTGGCGAAGGGGCAACTATCGTCGATGGCGGGGGATTGGATCGTGTGTTTCATATCGTCGGCGATTATCAGGTTAAGATCGCCAACCTCACCGTTCGCAACGGATCGGTTAAGACCGCTGGACTCTATGGTGGTGGGGGAATTTTAAATCAAGCCGGGAATTTGGTGGTGGAGCGGGTCGTTTTGCAGGCCAACCACGTCCAAAATCTCGGCGGCGGCATTGACAATCGCGGCACACTGAGAGTCGACAAGGCCACCCTTTTCAAGAATACCGCTGCAGAAGGTGCGGGCTTGTATAATGATGGACAATTGAGCGTTTTCAACAGCACATTTAACCAGAACACCGCCGGTACATCCGGGGGAGGGCTGGATAACAATGCCGATGGGACCACGGTCACAAACAGTACCTTTAGCGGGAATTTAGCCAACTTCGGCGGCGGGTTATTCACCGTCAACTCAATGGATTTATTAAATATGACTATTGTTGATAATAGCACCGGTTTAAGTAATCAAGGTTCATCGTCATCGGTACGCATCAAGAACACAATCATCGCTTTGAATACGGACGGCAACTGCATCGGCATCGGTACGTTCACCTCAGCAGGGGACAATATCGACAGCGATAGTAGTAATAGCTGTAATTTCAAACTTCCCAGTGATCAGCCCGGCGTAGACCCCCAGGTCGAGGCTTTGGCCGATAACGGGGGGCCCACGCTCACTCATTATTTAAAATCCGGGAGCCCGGCGATTGACCACGGGGATAACACAGATTGCCCGAAAACCGACCAGCGCGGCGCCTTCCGTCCGGCGGATGGCAACGGCGATAATGTCGCAACTTGTGATATCGGCGCGGTGGAATTCAACGCCAGTTTCCCAAAATCTGTGAATTTGCCACTTTTACTTCGTTGATAAAAGGAAGACAAAGATGCCAACAACGAGAATGAAGTCGAAATCAGAACGTGGCCAGAGCATGGTCGAATTTGCCTTTGGCTTTGTCATTTTACTTTTGTTGCTTTCCGGAGCGGTTGACGGCGGGCGGGCTTTGTTTACTTACATGGCGTTGCGCGATTCGGCCCAGGAAGGCGCCTTATATGGCTCAACCAATCCCACCGAGACCAACGAGATTATCAGGCGTGTCACACAGAGCTCAGACATTCTGCAAGGCCTGGCTTCCTCGGACCCAACTCACTTAAGTGTGAATGTCATTCTTCCGGGTCTGGCTTGTACTGGCAACGCCATCACCGTAAAAGTGGCATACGATAATTTTCAAATTACCATGCCTTTATTGGGTGGGATTATTGGTTCTCAGACCGTTGGTATTAGCACCTCTGTCACTGATTCCATCCTAAGTCCGGCTTGCAATTGATACTGGCTGGTTAGGGACAACGCGCTTTCATGGAGGTAGTGAGATGAAGAAAACTGAACAAGGACAGGCACTGGTTTTAATTGCATTGGCCTTTGTCGTGATGTTGGGCTTTGTGGCCCTGGCAATCGATGGCGGTATGATTTATTCCGACCGGCGTTTCGAGCAAAATGCGGCGGACGCGGCTTCGCTAGCGGGCGGGGGTAAAGGCGCCCTGACCCTGGAAAATAATTACATAACCTACGGGGAATTTACCTGTCAAAACGGATACGTTAAGCAAGCCATTAACGCCGCAATCACGGCTGCCGAAAGCCGGGCGGCGGACAACAATTTTACGATTAGTTATCCTATCGCCAACCAGAATGGGGTGGATTTTGTTTGCAAAGATAGTTTTGATAAATATATAGATATCCACGTGATGATCACCAAGGATACCGACAGCATCTTTGCCCATTTTGTCTATAATGGCCCATGGCGTAATACTGTAGATTCGGTGACACGCTTCCGCCCGCGTACCGCAATCGCTTATGGAAACGCGATTGTGGCTTTGAATGACGACGTTTGTAGCGGGAATAGCAACGGGATTATCTTCGGTGGCAGCAGCGAAATGACGGTAAAAGGTAACGGCGTCTTTTCCAATGGGTGTTTGAAAGGCAATGGTGGCCAGTTCTCTACTTCTGTTATTGGTGGAAATGTGAATTACGTGTCTGAAGAAACCGGCACGCTGAGCGCGATTTCACCAACCCCACAGCAGGCGCCAGGCGTCCTGCCGACCTCTTCTTACATGTTGGACAACCCGGATTGTTCCAGCTTGCAGAACAAGACCCAACACGGCAATACGCTGAATCCGGGGATTTATAGCACCATCAGCCTCACCAGCGGTGATCTCACCTTGAACCCTGGCCTGTATTGCATTACCTCCTCTTCGACTAACGCCTTTAAAGTAACTGGTGGTACATTCACCGCCAACGGCGTGACGATGTACGTAATTAATGGAGGCGTCAACCTGTCGGCCAATGCGACGATTACCCTTACGGCTCCCCCAAAACCTCCGCCCGATCCCGCTCCTGCAGTGCCAGGCATGTTGATCCAGTTGCCGCCAGGCAACACGAACGTTGTAAGCGTTCAGGGTACCTCGGCATCAACCTTTATCGGCACGATTTACGCTCCCAGCGGATACATCCAATTAGCGGGTACCTCCGCTTCAGGCTCCGGCGGTGACGATGTAACCGTATTCTATACCCAATTGATTGGTTATGATGTCATGGTGACCGGCAACGGATACCTGGATATTAACTATGATGAAACGCGAAATGCCACTATTCCAGCAAGGCTTGAGCTATCCAAGTAAACCATCCAGTGAATAGAGAATCAGGGATGCCGGGCAGGCATCCCTGTTAAATTTAAATGTCCGGATAGGCTACCCGGCGGCACCCAGAATGGCCTCCTTACCGCTGCTTCCTCTCGGACCTGACGGGGTTCGCAGGTTTCTGCCGCGCCGGACCCATCCGGACACGCCCGAAGGATACCGCAGAGCCGGTGGCTTGTCAATAAAGCGCGGAATATATCTCGGCCATTCGGATTCGCCGTGGGGGGACTTGTCACGAAAGGACCCGAAGAGCCGATTAATCCCAGGTTAAAAACTCCGGTATAATCTACTCATGGCCAGCATTGGGAGGCGTGGATGTCCTTAATTGCATTTCATGGTAGCCTTGGGTACACCGCCATGTATTACACCATCATCCTGGCTTTGTGGGGTATTTGGCGCTACCTGCGCAAGCAAGGTATGGATAGCGGTTATTGGGGAGCTTTGGTCATTGCGGAAATTCTTTACATCCTTCAGGCTACTCTTGGAGCTTTCCTGTGGATCAGCCGGATTGGGAATCTGACCGGGCATGCCATCCACATCCTCTACGGAGTGGTCAGCGTGTTGGTGCTCCCAAGCGTTTTTGTCTATACCCATGGCGATGACCGTCGCCGGGCCAGCTTGATTTACGGCCTGTTTTTCCTGTTTTTGATCGGAATCATTTTACGTGCCATCACCACTGCACCACATTGAGAAATGGGAAAAAATCTATCCCGTCGAGAATTCTTAAAAGTTATCGGGTTTGGCGGCGCGATTTCTGCAATTTCGAAAGGCAGTGGTCCGTTAGCGCGCCTGGTCAATATCCAGCTCAGCAGTGAGTCGCCTGAATTCAGCCTGACCGGGCAAAGCGCCTTTTCTGCAACCACTTGTGGTGAGTGCTCGGCTGGCTGCGGCCTGCTGGTGCGTACGGTGGAAGGGCGCGCCCAAAAAGTAGAAGGCAATCCTGACCACCCTATCAACCAGGGAAAGACCTGTGCTCGCGGGCAAGCCACGCTGGATGGCTTGTATAACCCACATCGCATAAGAGGTCCGCTCAAACAGGGGGGGCGTGGCTCGGGTCATTTCGACGAGATTGGCTGGGACACAGCAATTAGCGTGGTGAAAGAAGCCTTGCAAAACACCGATCCTGGCGGGGTTGCTTTCTTGATGGGGCTTTTCCCTGACCATCTGCATGACCTGGCACAGATGATGGCCAACGCTGCCTGGACGACCACCCAAAGTATGAGTGTGCTTCGCTACGGAACCCTGGGGGGATTCGAAGGAAGGGTGACATTGATGGATGCCGCTCAAAAGCTTTTCGGCGTTTCGAAGGTCCCCTATTTTGACATGCAGCATGCCGCGGTTACACTTTCCTTCGGAGCGGATTTTTCGGAAACCTGGATTTCCCCCGTGGCTTACACCCGCCAGTATCATTTGATGCGCCAGGGGTATCCCGGACAGCGCGGCTACCTGGTTCAGTTTGAGCCGCGCAGGTCGCAGACTGCGGCAATGGCGGATGAATGGATCCCGCTCAAACCGGGGACGGAGGCGCTGGTAGCCATGGCTCTCGCCAACCTGGTGGCTGTGCTCGAGCAAGGCGCCTCGCCCCACAGGTTCAGTGGGATAAGCCTAGCCGATGTTGCGGGGGAATCGGGCGTAGCCGAGGCTGACTTGCGCCGCCTGGCGCGTATCTTTATCGCTGCGCCGCGCAAGCTGGCGATCCCTGGCGGGGTCGCCCTGGGCAGCACCAACGGCCTGGCGGCTGCTGAAGCGATTCTCGCCTTAAATATCCTGGCCAACAATTTGGGCCGGGAAGGCGGCCTCTTTTTTACCCCGGATTTTCTTATCAACTCCGAACTGGTGCATCGTCCAAGCACGATAGCGGAGATGAACGCCCTGGTGGAACGTATGAAGAGTGGGCAAATCAAAGTCCTGTTCGTTCATGGCGCCAATCCGCTTTACGAACTGCCCGCAAAAATGGGGTTTTCGGACGCCTTGAAGAATGTTCCGCGCGTAATTTCTTTCGCATCCTTCCCCGATGAAACTTCCAGCCAGGCGGATTTCTTGCTTCCCGATCATACCCCTCTCGAGTCGTGGGGTTACCAGAAGGTGATCACGGGCGGCGACCGTTTGGTGATTTCGGGTTTGCAGCCGGTCGTAGCGCCGCTCTATGATACCAGGGCCACCGTCGATGTCTTGTTAGCTGCCGTTAAGGCGGTGGGGGGTGACCTGGCTGCCGCCCTCCCGTTTCAAGACGAGCTGGATTTCCTGCAAAAGTCGGCTGCAGTCCTGATGGGGCAGGGTGGTTTCTACGATGATGCTGATGTGCGGACTTTTTGGTCGCGTTGGCAGCAGTACGGTGGCTGGTGGAGGAAAGACGCCGGACTTTCCAAACCCGAAGCCCTTGCCGCGATCAGCCAGCTGACCAGGGTAAATCGGGCACAATACGCCGGGGAGGCGCAGGAATACCCTTTCTTTCTACTGCTTTTCCCCCAGCTTAACCCGGGGAATGGCAGCAGTGCTAACCCACCCTGGCTGCAGGAGACGCCGTATCCTACAACCTCTGCCAGGTGGAACACCAGGGTGGAGATTAACCCGGTAACGGCTCGAGCGCTGGGGGTGTGCAATGACGACGTCGTGAAGATATCATCGCTGGCCGGCGAGATTGAAGCCATCGTCTACGAATACCCCGCCATTCGCCCGGATGTCGTTGCCGTTCCAGTAGGGCAACGACATCTCTACCTGGACCGTTATGTCAAGGGACACGCCAACAATCCTTTGATCTTGTTAGCGTTAAGTCAGAATAATTCGGGCAACCTGGCGTTTATGGGAACGCGGGTCAGGGTTACGCCGGCGGGACGCCGGGTGTGGCGATCAGTTTAATCATGTGAGAATATTAAAAGGCTGGCAAACGCCTTTACACAATCGCCCTGTTTAAGGTTAAAATATAAGACCAAAATTGTAGATTTTCTTTGTGGTGGGGGAAATGGCCTGGGCGAAGGTTGAGATGGAGTCCGATCAAAATGGCGGGACTCAAATCAAAAGTGTGAGGTATGGTTTTACAACAGACCAAAGAAATCGCAGACCATTACGCACAGGAGCTGCAAAACCGGCTCCGGCAACAAGCCGTTGTAGCTGAATTGGGCCAGAAGGCCCTGGCGAGCCACGACCTGCAGTCTTTACTGGATGAATCCGTGCGTATGGTGGCCCATACGCTAGGGGTGGACTATTGCGCGATCCTGAAATACGAAGAGCAAACCCAGACTTTGATTTTGCTGACTGGAGTGGGTTGGAAGGATGGGGCTGTAGGGATCACCCGCGTCGGCACGGGTGATGCCTCTCAGGCAGGATATGCTTTGCAAAGCGCCGAGCCAGTTATCGTGGAAGACTTGAGCACTGAAACGCGCTTCCATGCAACGCAACTGCTTACCGAACACGGGGTGATCAGCGGTATGAGCGTCGTTATACCGGGCGACCCTCATCCATTTGGCGTGTTTGGCGTCTACACAAAGACCCGACGCACCTTCACCAAAAAGGATATTGATTTTATGCGCGGCGTGGCGAACGTTCTGGCTGCTTCCATTGAGCGTAAAGGGGTGGAAGACGACCTGCGGATTTTGAACCAGGACCTGGATCGCATTGTAAATGAGCGCACAGCCCTGGTACGCCTGCTACAAGAAGTGACCATCGCAGCCAATGAGGCCGAAACGATCAGCGAAGCCATGCGTGTGGCTCTCGAAAAAATCAGTAAATTTACCGGGTTTCCGGTTGGGCACGTATTTGTTCTGGTAGGAGAAAGAGCCAAAGAGTTGGTTTCGAGCCCGATCTGGTATTTCGATAATTCGGCCTCCTATGAAGCTTTGCGCAAGGCATCCGATCGGGTGCAATTCTCCCTGGAAGAAGGACTATTTGGGCAAGTATTAGCCAATGACCGGCAGCTCTGGGTAGGCGATTTGCCGGAGATCGAAACACCACGCATCCAAATCGCACGTGAACTGGGTTTGAGAACAGCCTTGATCCTTCCCGTCCTGGTCAAGAAGGAAGTTGTTGCCATATTGGAATTTTTTAACCCCGATGCATTTAAGGCGGATGAGAACTTTTTGAATGCTCTCTCGAACATCGGCACCCAACTGGGACGTATCGTGGAACGCCGCCGCGCTGCCGAGGAGATCATCGAAAAAGAACAGCAGCTTGCCGAATCGCAGCATATCGCCCAATTGGGAAGCTGGGAGTGGGATATTGATCGCCAGGTATTGCATTGGTCGGATGAGATGCACCATATTTTTGGGATTTCTCCACAAGAATTGGATGGCAGTTACGAGACTTTTCTGGATCGCGTCCATCCCGAGGATCGGGAAATTGTGATCGATGCAATTCAATCGGCCTTGGCAAATGCCAGTCCATTCCGTTTCGAATATCGCATCATCCGACCGGACGGTGAAGTGCGCGTTTTGCAAGGGCGCGGCAAAGTGATCGTCGATTCGGACGGGAAGCCGGTCAAGATGATCGGAACCGGGCAGGATATAACCGAGCGCAGAAAAGTAGAAGAGCGGGCGCATGCCCAAGAGGAATTGTTGCACAATGTGGTTACCAGCCTGCCGGTCATCCTGTGGGCGGTGGATCGGGAGGGGAAAGTAACGTTGTCGGGCAAACGCGGCCTGGCTGCATTGGGTATTCCTTCCGGAGATGCCATCGGCAGCAGTGTGTTTTCCGATGAGTTTGACGCGTTGAAGATCAATCAACATCTGCGCCGGGCGTTGAGCGGTGATGAATTTCAGGTTGAAATCGATTATCAAGGCACGATATTTAATACCCACTTCTGTCCGGTAAAAGATTCGAGGGGCTCGGTGGTTGGCGCGACCGGGTTGATTATTGACGTGACCGAACGGACCCAGGTACAGCGTGCGCTCAGGGAAAGCGAACGCCGCTATCGCCAGGTGTTGGAGAGTGTCAAGGATTATGCAATTTTCAGCCTGGATCCTAATGGGTATGTGACCGGTTGGAATCCAGGCGCGGAACGCATCAAGGGTTATCGGGCTTCAGAAGTTATTGGCAAACACTTTTCAATTTTTTACCCACCGGAAGATGTTGAGAAAGGGGAACCCCAACTTACGTTGCAGCGCACCTTGCAAGACGGCCATTTCGAAAGCGACGGTTGGAGGTTGCGGAAAGATGGCACCCGCTATTGGGCAAATGTCATAATCACCCCGATCTGGGATGAGGAAGGTAACCTGCAAGGCTTTTCCAAGGTGGTTCGCGATATGACCCGCCGCCGCCAGACAGAAGAAGCGCTGCGCGCCAGTGAAGCTCGTTTTCGCACCATTTTTGAAGGCAGCGCGATCGGCATCGCCATTCTGGATTTGAATGGAAATTTACTGATCTGCAATCCGGCTTTGCAGCTTATGCTGGGTTATACCTTGGAGGAAATCAAGGGGTTAACCCTGGAAAGCGTCACCCATACAAGGGATAAGGCCACCCATATGGCGATGTTTCAGGAGCTGGTGGATGGCAAGCGCGAATTGTTCCGCCATGAAGGGCACTTTAGCAAAAAAGATGGCAGCATAATCTGGGGTAATTGGGCGGCTTCCTTGGTGCGCGATTCTGAAGATCATCCACTGTACGCTATTAGCATGATCGAGGATATCACTTTCCGCAAGCGCGTGCAGTCCGAGTTATTGGAAGTGCAACGCCAGTTGGAAGCAGGTCGTGAGCAGGAGCGTTTGCGCCTGGCTCAAGAATTACATGATGATCCATTGCAGGAACTGTATGGCGTTATATATCAAATCGAAGCCATTCGCGCATCTCTTGACAGCCCTGAAAACCGGGATGAGTTGCACGGAATGCGTAACTCGATTCAAAACGTAATCGATAAACTGCGCGCCATCTGCGGCGAATTACGCCCACCAGCGCTCATGCCGTTTGGTTTAGAAAGCGCCATTCGCGAGCACGCTGAAACCTTTCAGGGCCAGCATCCGGAAATACGCTTGCATTTGAATCTGGCACATGGTGGCCAGATGCTACCGGAACAGCTACGCTCGACTCTCTTCCGTGTTTATCAGCAGGCGATTGCCAATGTGGCTCGCCACGCGCAGGCCCAGAATGCATATGTGCGATTCGAGTATAGCGACGAGCGCGTGATTCTGGAGGTCGAGGATGATGGCTGCGGCTTTGTTGTCCCGTCTAACTGGGTCAATTTTGCCCGTAAGAAGCACCTAGGTTTGGCCGACACTGCCGAGCGGGCGGAGTTATTAGGTGGAAAGCTTGAAGTGATATCAGCTCCGGGCAAAGGCACCCTTATCAGGTTGGCTGCACCCAGAAAGTTCAACCGCGAGCCGGATATTGGGGTATAGACAACCGGCTTTAATCTGGCAACGAGGCAATAGGGAGGCGTTCAAGTGTCTATACGTGTCGTAATTGCTGATGATCATCCTGTCACGCGGGCGGGGATAAAACGCTTTTTGGATAAAGCGGTAGATATTGATGTGGTAGGTGAGGCCAGCACTGGCGAGCAAGCTCTCAAGCTGGTGGAAGAGCTTTCGCCAGACGTGCTGCTTCTGGATATGGAATTGCCGGACCTTAAAGGGGTAACTGTGGCAAAACGCTTAAAGGAAGCCGGTTCACCCGTTCACATTCTGGCATTGAGCACCTATAACAATAAGCAGTATATCTTTGGTTTATTATCGATTGGTGCTGCCGGTTATCTCACCAAAGAGGAAGTTCCCGAAACGATCGTAGAAGCCGTGCGTGGTGTGGCGCAGGGTGAACAGGGCTGGGTCAGTCGTAAAGTAGCGGCGATAATGTCCACCTGGGCCTATGAGGATACCTCCTCCGGCTCGGGCTTGACGGACCGTGAATTACAGGTGCTGCGCGGCGTGGTGGAGGGTAAAACTAATCAGGAGATTGGCCAGGATTTGGGGATCAGTCAAAAAACTGTAGAGAAACATTTAGAGTCGGTTTTTTCGAAAATGAAAGTTGCCTCGCGTGTCGAGGCAGCCGTTATGGCGGTTCGCCAGGGCATTGTTTGATTGGGGAAATCCCGCCCGCCTCACTAGGTAAATCCCTTATTGATATACGGCATGAACAAGCCTAAACTTAAAGATATGTTAAGAGGATCATTGTAGCAACAATGCAATATTAGCTATGGGTCAAATTCGGGTTGTATTAGTAGATGATCACCCGGCTGTACGCCTGGGGATCCGAAAATTGTTGGAGCGGGCAGGTGACTTTCAGGTTGTCGGTGATGCCCAAAATGGTGAACAAGCTCTTCGTTTGATTCGCGAACAACGTCCGGACGTGGTTTTATTGGACATCGAATTGCCTGATTTGAAAGGATATGAGGTAGCGCGCCGCATCACCGACGAAGG
>OFHG01000745.1_pt1 | contig 12380 bp, 9 predicted proteins | sample 1521931 | NCBI WGS metagenome assembly OFHG01 (sample SAMEA2468438, study PRJEB22500) | soil metagenome | biome: Glassland; feature: Farmland; material: Clay | place: Australia | collected 2013-01-31 | depth 0.55 m
CTGCAAGTGCCGGGCGGGGAAGGCACGCGCAGGGGCGGCCAGCCGCAATACATCGAAACGCTCGCGCGGGCGGGCGTCGCCGCCGGCGCCGCCGGCGTTTATATGGAAGTCCATGAGAATCCAGCTCGCGCGCTATCCGACGGCCCCAATGCCCTCAGGCTCGACCGCTTCAAGCCGTTGGCGCAAAATCTGCGCGACCTCGGGCGATTCGTTCGCCGATTGAAATAACTTTATCCTGCCCCCGGGAAGATTCACAAACTCGAATCGCCTCACGTCTGTTATCATCTCCTGCAGTTCTGAAGTTCGTGTCTTTTGACTGCGCATGTCGAGCCGCGACGCCCGAAGAGAACTTGCCCTGCTGGTGAACTCGCACTATCCCCTCATCTACCTTGAGACGTGGGAGGAGTTGCGGGCCACGGAGATCCTCACGCTGGTGGCGCAGGACTTGTCCTTGCCGCTCTACGACTGGACGCTCAGCCAGGGCCTCGCGCGCGTAGGCGGTGCGCCGATGTACAACACCCAGGAGCCGCTCCAGGTTCTGACGCAAATCAGCGCCCTCGATTCCGACGGATTGTTTCTGCTCAAGGATTTTCACAAGGTCCTCGGGCAGGACCTGGTCGTCCGCAAGCTGCGTGATATCTCTGAGAAATTCCGCCGCGCCCGCCGCGCCATCTTCATTTCCGCGCCGACGGTCGTCATCCCGGTGGAGCTTGAAAAAGACGTGGCGCGATTTTCTCTTGGCCTTCCCGACGAACAGGAACTGGGAGAGCTCGCGGCAGCCACGATGCGGGATCTTCAGAAGCAATACCACATCCGTGTCAACCTCCCGGCGGGGCAGGGGCCGCTGGTGGCGAGGGCCCTGGGCGGCCTGACCAGCCGCGAGGCCCGCCGCGTGCTCACCCAGTCGGTGCTCGAACATATGGCACTCGACCGCGGCACGCTCGACTTGATTCGCTCCGCCAAGGCCGGCTTGGTGCGCGACAAGGGCGTGCTGGAATTTCTCGAGTCCCCTGATGACCTGAAGTCCGTGGGCGGCCTCGCGCGTCTGAAGTCCTGGCTGGAAAAGCGCCGCGGGGCGCTGACGCCGGAAGGCGAAAGATTTGGCCTGGAGCCGCCGCGCGGCGTGCTGATCCTCGGCGTGCAGGGCTGCGGCAAGAGCCTCTCGGCCAAGGCCGTGGCCCGCGAATGGAACATGCAGCTCCTGAAATTCGATTCCAGCACGCTGTTTGACAAATACATCGGCGAGTCGGAGAAGAACCTCCACCAGTCGCTCCAGGTGGCGGAAGCCGTGGCGCCCGCGGTGCTGTGGATTGACGAGATTGAAAAGATGTTTCCCAACGCCGCGCTGCACTCGGAAGCCGACGGCGGCCTTTCCATGCGGATCTTCGGAACGTTCCTCACCTGGATGCAGGAAAAGAAGTCTCCCGTGTTCGTGGTGGCGACTTCCCATGACATTTCCGCGCTTCCACCGGAGCTTTTGCGCAAGGGGCGCTTTGACGAAATCTTTTTCGTGGATCTGCCGGCGGCGGCCGAGCGGAAGACCATCTTCGCGATCCATCTGGCCCGGCGCAAACAGGACCCCGCTCAGTTTGACCTGGCGCGGCTTGCCGCCGCTTCCGAAGGGTTCAGCGGCGCGGAGATTGAGCAGGCCATTTCGTCCGCGCTTTACACCGCGTTCTCAGCCAAATCGCCGCTTTCAACCGAAATCATCTTGAAGGAGCTTCAATCCACTTTCCCGCTTTCGGCGACCGTGCGCGAAAAGGTTGAAGCCCTGCGGCAGTGGGCGTGTGACCGCGCGGTGCCCGCCGGCTGACGATGGGGCTGGAATCCGCGCAAGGTTCAAAGCGGCGTTAATGAACCGCCCCACGCGGTTGACGGAATGACTGGGATGCGGTAGCTTGGCCGCAAGGGTGGTTTGACAGGCTTGCGATGGGCATCTGGGTTCGAGATCTCAAAATCCGCCAGCAGGTGCAACTGGTAACCCTCGGCCCCCTTTTCGCGCTTCTGTGCGCGATTGCGGTGCTTTTCTACGCCTACTGGATGGCGCAACTGAGCGACCGCGCGGTGCGGCGTTCGGAGGAAAGCGTAGCGGGCAGCGAGCAACTGCTTCGCAGAATCACCGATATGTACACCAGCGTGCGCGCCTATCTGCTCTTGCGCGACCCGGCTCTGCTCGCCCCCTACGACCAGGAGTCTCCCGCCGTTCAGGAACAGCTCGCCCTCCTGCGTGATCTCGAATCCGACTCGCCTTCCCAGGTGGCGGCGATTGACGACCTGCAAAAGGAAATCCGCAATTGGCAAATCGAATGGGCGCGGCCGACCATCAATCGCGTGCGGCGCGGCGACATCGGGGACGCCGGGGCGGCGGTGGCGGACGGCGAAAAACGCATGGCGGCCTTGCGCAGCCGCGTCCAGGACCTGCTGCAATCGGACAAGCTTGAAAACGACGACATCGCCACCCGCACCCACTTGGCCATGCGCCACATGCTGGAGCTGGGCGTGGGGCTGAGCATCCTGGTGGGTGTGGCTCTGCTGTTCCTGACCGGAGTCGTGACGCGCATGATCACCCGGCCGGTGGAGCAGTTGATCGAGGCCTCGGAGCGCGTGACCCGCGGGGATTTCGAGCTTTCGCTCCCCCCGCCCGCCCACAACGAATTCGGCGTGCTTTCGCAAAGCTTCGCGCACATGACCACGGCGCTCCGGAACGAGCGGGAGGAACTGGGAGCGCTGAACAAATTCTCCGAAGCCGTCACCCAGTGCACCTCCGAAGTCGAGGTTTACGACCACATTCTTCATTCGCTCAAGGAGCGCTTCCATCCGCAACAGGTGATCATCTTTATCCTCAAGTCGACCGAGAATTTCCTGGAGGCCGCGGCCAGCCTGGTGCCGCTGGCGGAAAACGTCCGCGCCTGGCCGGTGATTGAGGAGCCGCACAATTGCAAGGCCGTGCGCATGGGGCGGCCCTTCCGGGTCAACGACGTGAGCATCGAGCCGCTTTGCCCCGCCAATTTCGTTCCGCCCGCTTCGGGAAGTTACTTCTGCGGGCCGCTCATCGCCGGCGGCATCATCATCGGCGCCGTCCGCCTGGAGGGTTTGAAGGACTATTGGACCCCGGAGCGCGTCAGCCTGCTGGAGGGCTACCTGAGCGGCGCCGCCACGGCGCTTTCCAACCTCCGCTTGCTCCAGACCATGAAGCAGCAGGCCAACGTAGACGAGCTCACCGGCATTTATAACCGCCGCTTCCTGGAAGATTACGCGCGCAAGCTGCTGGCCATGGCCTCACGCAAGAGCACTTCGGTCAGCCTGATCATGATGGACCTGGACCACTTCAAGAGCTTCAATGACCTGCACGGACACGAAATCGGCGACCGCATCCTGCGCCACTTCGCCAAGACCATCAGCCTGACCATGCGCGAAACCAACCTGGCGGCGCGCTTCGGCGGGGAAGAGTTCGTGGTGCTCCTGCCCGATACCAACGCCAAAGCCTGCATGCTGGTGGCGGAGCGCATCCGCCGCGCCGTCGAGCGCATGATCGTTCCCTCCGGCACCGACAAGCCGCTGCCCAAAATCACCGTCAGCCTGGGCATCGCCGTTTACCCCGAACACGGGCGGTCGCTGGAAGAATTGCTGAGCGCCTCCGACAAGGCTCTCTACGAGTCCAAGCGCCTGGGACGCAACCGCGTCACGGTCTATGCCGAGCAGGCGGAGCCGGCGGGGTGATGCCGCCCGGCTCTGGTCTTTTCCGCCTCAACACCGGAATCCCTTTCCCACGAACCTCTCGAATTCGACGGCGATTGTGGATAGGCTAGAATAGTAAACCATTTACGGCCAAGCCGGAGGTAAGGCGTCGCGTGCGTTCCAGCGGACTGCGGGATTTTCCCGCGGTGGCACGATGTCGCCTCGAGCGAGCACGTCGGGTGCAGGCGGGCTGCAAAAGGAAGCCAGCGATGCGCCGCGTGCCGCATGCTTTGCGGCCAGTATTCATGCGGGTTCGGCGCGATGACGGGCGAAAAGAGGGGAGCATTGAGCGCCGGCATTCCGGGCATGGAAGCCATCATGTATTTGAAAACAAACGTCCGGCGAAAAAAAACGAGCCCATCCGTGCACGCGAACGAACCGGCGGACAAGCCGCTTTCGCGGCGCTCGACAGCTCTCGGGGATCAAGCAAGCCCGGTCGGAAGAAGGCTTCAACCTGTGCTATCATCCTGCGTCGAACGGTGGCCCATGAGTCTTGAGACCGCGCGCAAGGTTTTGGAAATTGAGGCTGAAGCCCTGGCCGAACTGCTGGAGCGGCTGGACGACAATTTCGTACGCGCCGTGGATATCCTTTTTGACTGCCGTGGCCGGGTGGTGGTCGCGGGGATGGGGAAGTCGGGGATCATCGGGCAGAAGATTTCCGCCACCCTTTCTTCGACTGGCACACCTTCGTTTTTCCTGCATCCCGCCGAAGCCCTGCACGGCGATCTGGGTCGCCTGGCGCCGAATGATGTGCTGGTGGCGCTCTCCTACAGCGGCGACACGGAAGAATTGCTGCGGCTGCTCGACACCGTCAAGCGGCTGGCCATCCCGCTGATCGCCTTCACGGGAAATCCGGACTCGACACTAGGCCAGGCATCGGAAGTGGCGATTGACGTCGGCATTCGCAAAGAGGCCTGTCCCCTGGGACTGGCGCCGACGGCCTCGACGACGGCGATGCTGGCGATGGGCGATGCCCTGGCCATGGCGCTCGCCGAACGGCGCGGTTTCACCGAGGACGACTACGCCGCCCTGCATCCCGGCGGCGGACTGGGCGTCAAGCTGAAGCGCGTGGAAAACGTCATGCACACGGGCGAGCAGGTCCCCCGCGTCAGCCCGAACACCAGTATGACCGAGGTGATCTACGAAATGAGCCGCAAGGGACTGGGGCTGACCGCGGTGGTCGGCGAAAACGACCGCTTGGTGGGCTTCATTTCCGACGGCGACCTGCGGCGATTTTTCCAGAGGGAAGGGAACCACGCGCTCGGCCTTTCCGCCATGGATTGCATGACTCGGACGCCCGTCACCATCTCGCGCCGGGAACTGGCCACGCGCGCCCTCAACTTGATGGAAGCGCGCAAGATCACCTCGCTGCTGGTGGTGGACGGCGCGGGGAAACTGGAAGGCGTGGTCCATATCCACGATTTGTGGACTACGCAAATGTTCTAAAGACAGTCACAAGTGACGAGTGGCGAGTGACGAGCGGAGGAAGGCACATGAATCGCGCACAGATTCGGACTCGGGCCCGCAAAATCAAGCTGCTGCTGATGGACGTGGACGGCGTGCTGACGGACGGGAGAATTTACTATGTTCCCAGCCCGCACGGGGGCATGTTCGAGACCAAGACATTCCACTCCCGCGATGGGCTGGGCATCCGGTTTGCGCACGGGGCGGGCCTGAAAACGGGCATCCTCTCCGGGCGCGCGTCACCGGTGGTCGAATACCGCGCCAAGGAACTGGGTATTCATTTCATCCAGGAAGCGGCCCTGGAAAAGCTGGAGCCGTTTGAGAAAATGCTGCGCGCCGCGGGCCTCGGGCCGGACCAGGTCTGCTACATGGGCGACGATATCGTGGATCTTCCTGTGCTCAAGCGGGTGGGGCTGGCGGTGGGCGTCGAAGGCGGGCACGAAGCACTGCGCCGCCACGTCCACTATTGGACGCGGCGGCCGGGGGGGCTGGGCGCGGTGCGCGAGACGGTGGAGCTGATTCTGGAGGCGCAGGGCAAGTGGAAGCCGATCCTGAAGCGTTACCTGGCCTGAGGCGGGCCGGCCGTTTTCCCCGGCGGCGCCCTTTGTCACCCGGGACTTCGGTCAGTCACCAGATACATAATATGGCATGGAGCGTTTATACGTAGTATAGATCGTTATTGAGTATTATACGTTGTTTTATCGTATTAAAGATGCTAATCCACAACAGTATTATGCAATAAGTGATACACCGGCGCGTCCGTCGGAAGCGGGGGAATTATGGGCGGAATAGCTGTGCCGCGATACGCACGACGGCCCAGCGCGGCATCAGCCTCTGAGCAAACACCGAAAGTTTGTTCATAAACCGCGGCACCACCAGCCCTCCGCCTCGATCGAGAGCCGCGAGCGCGGCAGCCACCACTTCCTCCGGCGCCTGCAAGCCGCCGGGCAGCGTGCGCTTGCGGTAATTGCCCGCGACAAAGAAATTGGTTCGCGTTCCGCCGGGGCAGAGGGTGACCACGCGAATGCCGTAGGGCCTGGTTTCTTCCGCCAAACTCATGGAGAAGCTGGTGACGAAGGCTTTGGTGGCCGCATAGACGGCGGTGTAGGGCACAGGTTGAAAGCTCGAGGTGGAGGAGACGTTGATGATGGCGCCCGCGCGGCGCTCGATCATGTGCGGCAGCAGCAGGTGAGTGAGTTCGACCACGGCCTGAACGTTGAGCCGCAACATTTGCGACACGCGCTCAGGGGGCAGGTCCCAGAACTCTGCGCGCCCGCCGAAGCCGGCGTTGTTGATGAGCAGGTCAACGCTGATCTGCTGCGCGCGCAGCTTTTCAGCCAGTGCTGTGGCGGCGCCCGGAACGCTCAGGTCGGAAACGAGTGGCACTGCCCTGACGCCGTGCCGTGAACTCAATTCCTGCGCGAGCGATTCAAGCTTCTCCTTCGAGCGCGCGGCCAGTACCAGGCTGCGCGTGCGGGCGGCCAGAGCGTGGGCAAAACACTCGCCGATGCCGCTTGATGCGCCGGTAATGAGGGCGTAGGTTTCCTGGTTCATAGTATGGGCTCAGGCCGCCAGGCAGATAAGATTTGTTTTGCGGGGCGGGCGGCTCGCGACGCGGGGGGAATTTTGTAGGCGGGGTTTTGGTGCCGCCGGCCGGTCGCCATCAGTTTTTCCGCCGCGGCGCGCGTGCCTATTCCGCCTCTGGCGCCGAGCCTGGTGCAGTTCAGCGCCGCCATGGCATTGGAGAAATCCAGAATGCGGTCAACGTCCCAACCCGCCAGCAAGCCGTAAACAAAAGCTCCGTGGAAAACGTCGCCCGCCCCCGTGGTGTCCACCGTTTCGACCACAAATCCCGGGGAGTAATGGAAGCGGCCGTTCGCGTAAAGCAGCGCGCCGTCCCGTCCCAGCGTCATGCCCGGCGCCGGAACGCGGAACTCGCGCGACATGTTTTCGAGCACGCGGAACGGATCGTCGTCGCCGGTCAGGGCGGGCAGGAAATTCGCCGAGGCGATCAGATAGTCAACGAGAGGGAAGAGCTTCTCAACTCTTTTGTAAACGGTATCGAGGTCCGCGACCACCGGAATGCCGGCGGCTTTGGCCCAGCGCGCCGCCTCGCAGCACGCTTCGACGTCGCAGCCGTCAAGGTGCAGGACGCGGGCGGTGCAAACAGCTTTGGGGGAAAGTTCCCGCGGGCTGACCGCCAGCTTCGGATCTCGATCCCAAAAGACCGTCCGCTCGCCGGTTTTCTGGTCCACGATGATGACCCCGATCTGATTCGGAGTGTTGCGCGCGACGCGGGTGGAGCGCGTGTCCACTCCCTCGCGCTTCAGGCTGGCGAGCTGAAAGCGCCCGGCTACGTCGTCCCCGACCTTGCCGATATAGCGCGTGCGAAGCCCGAGCCGCTGGCACGTGACCAGCGCCGTGGCCACCTGGCCTCCCGCCTGCAGGGTGGATGATAGCAGCTTTTCCTTGCCGCCCAGGGCAGGGAACTCGCGCACGCGAATCACCGTGTCCGTGGCGTTCAGCCCCAGACCCGCTACGTCGACTTGCGCACTGGCCACCCGAACTCTCCTTTCGCAGGGCCGAATCACATTACAGCCTCGCGCCGAGCGCTGGCAATCGAAATGTGACCTGAGGCGGCGCGCCGGACTTCTGGCGAGGGTGGCTGAGCTTGCAGTGGACCGTCGCGGGAGGGGAAGGGAAGTTTTGCACAAGTACGTCTGATAATATTTCCAGGGGTTCGGGATAGTTAACATAATCAGATTTCCTCAAAACCCGCCGGATTTTCCACAGGCGAAGATCGCGACGCCGGGTTTCGATCACACGTTCACGCCGGGGCGTGTCCACGCCTCCGAAGCGACGCAGGTGAGCAGTCAGGGACGTTCGATACACCCAGCGCGACACAGAGTCGCTTTGCCCACTTTTCACTTCATGTCTTAGCGGGGTTATGCTAATTTTGTTAGCTTGTCGGCGCGTCGAAATCGCTGATGCCTCTGCGTGAAACGGAAGCTCTCGTCCTCAGGACTTATCACCTCGGTGAAGCGGACAAGATCGTTTCCTTATTCACCCGACAGATGGGGCGGTTGCGCGCGGTGGCGGCTGGAGCCCGCCGCCCCAAGAGCCGCTACGGTTCGGCGCTCGAGCCGATGAGCTATATCCGGCTGTGGATTTTCGAGCGGGAGAACCGCGACCTGCTGCGCATCAACTCCGCCGAAATCATTGAATCCTTCTTCGACATGCAGAAGGATTACCGGCAGCAGGTGGCGACGCAATATGTGGCGGAGGTGGCCGAACTCTTCCTGCCCGAGAGGGAAGTGAATGAGCGGGCGTTCCGTCTGATCCTGGTGGTGTTGAGGGCGCTGAAGCGGTCGGCAGAAGTCACCCGGCCGCTGCTGTATTTTGACTACTGGCTGCTCAGGCTGGGCGGCCTGCTCCCCGACCTTGAGAGCTGCGGCAACTGCGGGCGGGCGCTTGGCGATGAGCCGGGGTTTTACGGCGAGGGCTCCGAGCAGCTCATGTGCGCGAATTGCCGGCGCGGCGCTCCCCAGCAGGTTCGTGCGACCGCGCGGGCCCTGGAGCGGGGCTTTCGCGGGTTGTCGTTGGGCGCCTGGATTTCGGCCGGTCCCGCAGCACCAGAGTGCAGGGAGTTGAGGCGCTTCCTTGAAGAAGTGGTTGAGAGTCACATCGGCAAGAAGCTGGTGACTCGCTCCCTTCTCGCGGGTGAGACGTAAAGAAGTGCTTGAGGTCTGGGGTCGTTGCCAAGGCGACGTCTGCTTCACAACGCCCGCCCCGGTTTGAAGCTTTAGACTATGCCCGGTTTGACGTTCCAGGAACTGATCTTCAAGCTCAGCCGATTCTGGGCCGAGCAGGGATGTGTTGTCGCGCTGCCTTATGATCTCGAGGTGGGCGCGGGAACGATGTGCCCCGAGACCTTTCTGCGCGTCCTGGGGCCCGAGCCTTGGCGCGTGGCCTACGTTCAGCCTTCGCGGCGGCCCGCAGACGGCCGCTACGGAGAGAATCCCCACCGCCTTTTGAAGCACACTCAGATGCAGGTGATCCTGAAGCCGCCCCCGGCCGACGTACAGGACCTTTACCTGAAGAGCCTGACCAGCATCGGCATTGACCTTCGCCACCACGATATCCGTTTCGAGGAAGACAACTGGGAAGCGCCCACGCTCGGCGCCTGGGGCATCGGCTGGCAGGTGGTGCTGGACGGCCTGGAAATCACCCAGTTCACTTACTTCCAGCAGTCGGGCGGGCTGGATCTGGAGCCGATTTCGGTTGAGCTGACTTACGGCCTCGAGCGCATTGCCGCCTTTCTGCAGGGGATCGGGGACGTTTACCTGGTCCGCTGGAACGAGAAGGTGACGTACGGCGACATGCGCCGCGCCGAGGAATTAGAGCTTTCGGTTTACGATTTTGAGGCCGCTTCCCCCGAAACCTGCCGGACGCTCTTTGAGCTTCACGAGGGCGAGGCGGTGCGCCTTTTGCAGGAAGCCGCCGAAGACGTCACCTCCGACCGGGCTCGTTTCCCGCTGCGCAAGGTTTATGAGCTTTGTCTGAAGTGCTCCCACTTGTTCAACATTCTCGACGCGCGCGGCGCGATCAGCGTCACGGAGCGCGCTTCGCTGATGGCCCGCGTCAGGCGGCTGGCCTGCGAGGTGGCGCGGGTCTACGTGGACCGGCAGTCCGGGACTCAATCTCCCTTGGTGGAGGCAGAGCCGGCGTGAAGGACGCGAGTCAAAAGTCGAGGATCGAAAGTCGAAAAAAGCCAGGTTCGACGAAGCCGCGAGCGGCGAAAGATGGGAAGACTCGCGCGCCGCTGACGCTTCCACTGCTGATCGAAATCGGCTGCGAGGAGATTCCCGCCAGGTTCCTCTCCGCGGCGCAGGCCGACTTCGGCAACGCCCTGGTCACTGCTTTGGGTGAGGCGCGTCTTTTGCCTGAAGGACCGGGCGCTGCGCCCCTTTTCGAGACCTATGCCACTCCCCGGCGACTCGTCGCCCTGGTCCCACGCGTCCTGGAGAAGCAAGCCGCTCAGGTGGAAGAGGTGCTAGGGCCGCCTGTCAAGGTGGCGATAGATTCCGAGGGGAAGCCCACCAAGGCCGCGGAAAGCTTTGCCCAGAAGAACGGGGTCGGCGTCAAGGATCTGGCGCGCGTGACGACTCCCAAGGGCGAATATCTGGCCTTGCGAAAGACGACTCAGGGCCTGCCGGCGAGCCAAATCCTCACCGAGTTGCTGCCGCACGGCATCCTGGGCTTGAGCTTTCCCAAGAGCATGTATTGGGTGGCTAAGGCCGGGCCACGGTTCGTCCGCCCGATTCGGTGGTTGTTGGCGCTGCTGGGCGAAGGGAAGCAGGCTCGGGTCATTCCTTTCGAGGCGGCGGGCGTCAGGTCTTCAGGTTCGACGTACGGCCACCGGACGGTCGCCAGGGGCCCTGTCCGCGTCAAAGGCTTCAAGGAATACTCAACCAAACTTCGCCAACGCAAGGTTGAAATTGATCCTGAGAGGCGCCGCGAGCGCGTCCAAACTGAATGTAAAGTGTTACTTGAACAAACGAAATGGCGCGTCGTTCAAGATCCCAACCTGGAAGACTGGATTGTCAACTCCACCGAGTGGCCGAAGGGACTGGTGGGCGGATTCGAGGAGCGTTTCCTGCGACTGCCGCGCGAGATCCTGATCACCGTCATGCGCGACCACCAGAAGTATTTCGCCGTGGAGGACAAGGCAGGAAAGCTCCAGCCGATGTTTCTGACCGTGCTCAACGTGGATGGCGATCCCAAGGGCCTGATCCGCGCAGGGCACGAGCGGGTGCTGGCGGCGCGCTTCTCCGACGCCGAGTTTTTCTGGAAGGCCGACCAGCGCCTTTCCCTCCGCGACCGGCAGGCGGCGCTCGAGGGCGTCACTTACCAGGCGCAACTGGGCAGCTACGCCGAAAAGGTAAGACGAATGGTGGGCATTACCGGTGCGATATTAAGCATTCCCCAGGGCGCCGATCCCTCAAAAGCCGGCTTGCTCAGCGCCACCGAAGTGGACCTGGCATACAGGGCAGTCCACTTGTGCAAATGCGACTTGACCACGCAAATGGTCTTCGAGTTTCCGGAGTTGCAGGGCGTGGTCGGCGGGCTCTATGCCCGCGCGCAGGACGAATCTCCTGCCGTCGCTGAGGCTATTTACGATCACTACCTGCCGCAGAGCATGGAAGACCCCTGCCCGCGCTCGGTCATTGGCGCGTTGGTTTCGCTCGCCGACAAGCTGGACAGCGTGGTCAGCGGGTTTGCAGTGGGGCTTGAGCCGACAGGGTCGAGTGACCCGTTTGCGCTGCGGCGAGCGGGGAACGGCGTGGTTAAAGTTTTGGTTGAACTCTCTCTCCCCCTGCCGCTTCGCGCGCTGGTGGAAAAGGCGGTACTCCAGTTGAACGTGAACTGGAACCGGCCGCAGATGGAAGTTTTCTCGTCGTTGATCAATTTCTTTGCCGACCGATTGAGGTATTATTTGGAGTCCGCCCGGGGCTTCCGTTACGACACCGTGCGCGCGGTGATGGCGGCGGGCTGGGACGTGCCGGCCGATGCGGCGCGGCGGGCCGAGGCGCTGGAGAAGATGCGCAACTCGCAGGATTTCGAGGCGCTGTCGGTGGCCGCCAAGCGGATCAAGAACATCCTGGCCAAGTCGGCCAGCGCGGCGGATTGGCAGCCGGGCGAAGTGGACGCGGCGGCCTTGCAGGCCGGGGAAGAGAAGGCGCTCTACCAGGCGTTTGAGGAGGTCCGCGAAACCGTGAACCAGCACCGCCAGGCGGGCGAGTACGAGGAGGCGCTGAAGGCGATCGCGCGCCTGCGCCAGCCGGTGGACCGGTTCTTTGACAAGGTGCTGGTGATGGCCCAGGACGCGGCGCTGCGCGCCAATCGCCTGCGCCTTCTCGGCAAGCTTGACGAATTGTTTTCGGGCGTGGCGCATTTTGCCGAAATCGCCCCCGCGCCGCAGAATGTCGGCGCGTCGACCAAAGTTAAAGTAACAAGTGAAAAGTGAATCGTGGCGCACGCATGAGAAGAGCCGGCTCAGCCAGCCTCAACAGCCCAAGCCGCGATTGACCCACAATTGAAAAATGAAGGAGCCCTAATCATGGAAAAGTATGTTTATTCGTTTGGCGGCGGAAAAGCCGAGGGCCACGGCGCAATGA
>OFHG01000746.1_pt1 | contig 12379 bp, 9 predicted proteins | sample 1521931 | NCBI WGS metagenome assembly OFHG01 (sample SAMEA2468438, study PRJEB22500) | soil metagenome | biome: Glassland; feature: Farmland; material: Clay | place: Australia | collected 2013-01-31 | depth 0.55 m
CCGAGGCCGCGTACATGGAAGCTGGAACGCCCACGATCATCCCGAGCGCCGGAACGGTCGTGCCCGCGGCGAGGGGCGCCAACGGGCACGCGGCGCGGTCGCGTGCGTGCGCGGCGGCGCGGGAGTCGGGAGGCCCGCGTGAGGGGACGGGGCGCTGGAGGGGGGGCCGCGCCCGGTCGTGAGGGGCCGCCTCTGCCCCGGCGACGACGCCCACGGGCTCCGGGGCTCGTTGGCCGAGTCCCTCGCCCGCCGGGACCGCCGCCGGCTCAAGGGGATCCTGACGCGGCCCGCCTACGATCCGCTCGAGGCCGTGGCCGTCCTCCGCGAGGACCTCACCGGCTGCGTCGTCGCCCTGGACGACCTCCACGCCTGCCCGCCCGCGGACGGGCTGATCCGGTCCCTCCTCGAGCGCCCGCTGCCGTTCAAGCTCCTGCTGGGCACCCGCGTCCAGCCCTCGTTCTACGAGGCGGGCAGTCCGCAGGGCGAGTGCGTCCGCGAGGTCCCGCTCTCCGGCCTGGACGAGGCGGCCGCCCGCGAGCTCCTCCGGGCAAGGCGCGAGGGCCTCGACCCGCGCGACGTCGCGCGGATCCTGCGCGGGACGCGGGGGCATCCCCTGGCCCTGGAACTGTTCGCCGCGAGCGGCCTCGATGCGGGCGCTGTGGCCACGGAGCGCTTCGTCCTCGAGACCGTGCTCGAGGGGGTGGACGACGTGTCGGAGGAGGTCCTCCGCGCCTTCGCGGTCCTGCGAAGGCCGGCGAAGTCGCCGGACGCGCTCGGGGCGAGCGTGGCCCAGCTCCGCCGGCTCCTGCGGCGCGCGGTGCTCCAGCACGGCGAGGAGGGGTACCTGCTCCACGACCTCGTGCGGGAGTTCTACCTGGCCCGGATGGCCGGGTCGGACCTGCGGCGCGCAAACCGGAGGGCCGCGGACTACTGGGAGGGGCGGGGCGAGCCCCTGGAGGCCGCCTACCACCGGCTCGAGGCCCGGGACCTCGACGCCGCCGCGGCACTCCTCACCGAGCACGGGGAGGCGTACGCGGAGGGGGCCCGCGCGGGGGAGCTGGAGGCCTGCCTCCTGCGCCTGCCCGCGAACCGGCGCCCCCTGGGGCTCCTGGCGGAGACGGAGATGTTCCTGGGGAAGTTCGCGGAGGCCCGCGAGGGGCTCGAGGCCCTCGTCCGGCGCGGCCGGCCGGAGGAACGGCTGCGCGCGCGCATCCATCTCGGGCGCATCGAGACCCGGCAGGGGGAGTACGCGTCGGCCCAGCGGATCCTGGCCGCGGCCGTCCGGGACGCGAGCACGATGGGGGTGCCCGCCCTCGAGGGCGAGGCCCTCCGGGCCCTGGGCGGGGTGGAGCGTCGCCTCGGGAACCTCGGCGTCGCGGTGGACTACCTCACCCGGTCCGCGCTCCTCCTCGAGGACGCCTCCCGCGAGCGCACGCGCGCGCTCACGGACCTCGGGGCGGCCCTCCTCGCCCGGGGGGACCTGGCCGGGGCGAAGGGAAGGCTCGAGGAGGCCCTCCGGTTCGCGAAGAAGGGGAGCCGCGAGCAGGCCGCGGTCGAGAACAACCTCGCGATCATCCTGAGCAACGAGGGCCGGCCCCGGGAGGCCGCGGGGGCCTTCGAGCGGTCCGCGGAGCTCGCGCTTTCCGCGGGGGAGATCCGGTTCGCCTCGTATGCCCTGGCGAACGCCGCGGACAACCTCCTCCGCCTCGGCTCGGCGGACGCCGCGGGCGCGTGCGCGGAGCGCGCGCTCGAGCTCGCGTCCACGATCCACGACCCCGTGGCCCTTTCGACGGCCCGGGCGAACCTCGGCCTGGTGGCCGCGAAGCGCGGGGAATGGCCCCGCGCCGAACGGGAGCTCTTCGCCTCGGTCGATCTGATCGCCCGTCTGGACAATCCCTACAGCCTCGCGAGCCGCTACGAGGAGCTCGCCCACGTGTTCGAGGCGCAAGGCCGGCACGAGGAGGCGGAGCCGTGGCGCACGCGCGCGCAGACGCTCTTCTCGCGCCTGCGCGGGACCGCGGGCCCGAAGGCCGGCGGGGGGTAGCCGCGCAGCGGATGGAGGGATTTCGTCCGACATCAACCGGACAGAACCATTAAGTATGTCAGACATCATCGCGCCCCGACCGCAGGGCACGGCCCCTGCGGCCCACAACGGGATGGGGTCAGATGGCACCACCGAAATTCCCGAGCCGGCGGATCGTCCATCTCCTTGCGGTCGCGCTGGCACTCGCGATGGTGGCCACGTTCGGTCTCGCGGTGTTCCCCGCGGCCCAGGCGAGCTTCACGGGCAACGGACTGACTCTGTCGCCGGGCAAGTACACGGGCACGAACATCTACGTGCCCGGCGAGCAGATCCAGATCATCGTGACCGCGACCCCCGGCGACGTCGTCAGCCTCCTGATCCAGGACACGTCGGGGACCCACACGGCGAGCATCAACAACCGCACCGTCAGCGCCACCGGACAGCTGACCGTCAGCTTCACGATCCCCACCACCTGGCCCGACGGGTTCGTGTACTCCGTGCGGGCCACGGACACCACGTCCAGCCAGGTCCGCACCCGCACCTTCGGGATCGAGACGTACTACGTGGACGTGTGGACCGACCGCGCCGCCTACCTGCCGGGGGACTCCGTCAACGCCTCCTGGGCGGTGACCTACATCGCCAACGGCAGCTTGGCGCCGGCGGGCATCGGCGTGCTCGAGGTGTACGACTCCGCCGGGAACAACCTCCTCGCGGTGCCCCAGTACAACTTCACCGCGCCCCGGTCGAGCTACATGTTCGTCCTGGCGCCCACCGTGGCGACGGGGCAGCGCGGGTACGCCTACCTGTGGTTCAATGACACCGCGGGCCTGCGCGAATACGAGGTGAGCACGAGCTTCGCGATCAACCCCCTCGGGATCGTCCTGGCCCTGTCCGCTGGGACGTACGCGCCGGGCGGCGTGGTGAGCATGAACATCTACACGCGCGTCTCGCCGAACCCGGCGAACCCGCACACCTACGACCCCGTGGCGCCCGACATCCCCGTCAGCGTGAACGTGACGGACCTGTCGACCGGGAACGTCGTCACCGCCTACAGCGCGACGAACCTCGTGACGGACGCGAACGGCTTCCTGACGTACGTGTTCCAGCTCACCTCGACGCCGACGACGGGCAACTACGAGGTGGACGCCACCGCGACGGCCCATGGCACGATGTCCGCGTCGACGTCGGCCACGTTCGCCGTCCAGCCGACCGCGTCCCTCTCCGTCCAGATCAACCTGGACAAGCTCCAGTACGCGAGCGGCGACACGATCCAGGCCACCGCGCAGATCTTCCCGAGCACGGCCACGGTGACCTACGCCTGGACGGTCTACGACACCTCGACGGGCAACACGCTCGCCTACGCGCCGGACGCGGGGTCGAAATACGACTTCGCGACCTCCACGGCCTACCAGGGCACCCTCGATCTCAGCGTCGTGGTCAACGACGGGAACGGGACGACGGCGTCCGCGTCCTCGAGTGCGCACGTGGCCTTCGGGTACATCGCGCTGAGCCTGGACAAGTCCGAGTTCAGCCCGGGCGACACGATCACCGCGACGTTCAGCCTCCAGTCCAACGTCATCACGAACCCGACGTACTACTGGCAGGCCGTGGACGCGAGCGGCGCGACGTACTCGGCCGGGAGCACGACGGGGACCAGCGCATCCTTCACGACCCCGAGGCCGACCGCGAGCCGCTACTACACGTTCACCGTGACGGCGAGCCAGAACGGGCGGACCGTGCCGGCCTCGCAGTCGACGTACCAGGTCGCGGGCTACTTCCTGACCGTGACGCCGGACCGGTCCTCGTACAACCCCGGCGACACGATCACGCTGACGTACAGCCTGACGCCGCGCGGGACGGCCGCCCTGCCCTCCGTGTACCACTTCGAGGTCGGATTCTACGGGATGCCCTTCAAGGCCGTGGACACGACGACCGCGTCGGGCACGCTGACGTACACGATCCCGGCCGGCGCCCCCACGGGCGACGAGGTCCTGGAGGTCTACGAGGGCTCGACGGGTGCGAGCACCCTGGTCGTCGTCCACGTGGGTGCGGTGAACCCGCTCCTGATGGACGTCGCGGGCGTGCCCCTGTTCGACATCCTGATCTTCCTGCTCTTCATCGTGCTGCTCCTGGCCGTCATCCTCCTGTGGAGGCGGACGGGCATGGGCCGCGCGCCCCCGAGCGCGGAGACCGGGAAGGCAACCACGCCGCCGCCCCCGCCGCCGAGCGGGCCGAGCCAGCAGACGGCCGGGCCGATGGCCGTCGCGTGCAAGCACTGCGGCGCGAACATCGAGATCACGACGAGCAAGCGGCCCATCGAGGTCATGTGCCCGTCGTGCGGCGAGACCCAGGTCGTCCAGTGAGCACGTGGGCCCTCCGGGGCCCACCCCTTCCCCTTTCCTTTTCGTTTCTTCCCTTCTCACCACCCTCGACGTCCCCCCGGGCCCCGGCCTGCCCGCGGCCGCGAAGGGTTCTTGAGCTCCGGCGCCTTCGGCCGTCCTCCGGGTGAGAGGGCATGGGCGACGAGGAGGAGCTGCTCGCGGCGGTGAAGGCGAACGACGCGGCGGCCGTGCGGAGGATCCTGGGCCGCAACCCGTTCATCGCGCGCGCGAAGACGCCGAACGGGACGATGGTCCTGACCGCGGCGTACTACGGGGCCGCGGACGCGCTCGCCGCCCTCCTCGAGCGCGTCCAGGAGGACGAGCTGAACGTCTACGAGGCGTCGGCCCTGGGCCGCCCCGCGCGGCTCAAGACGATCCTGGGGCAGTCGCGGCTGAAGGTGAACCAGCCCAACGCCGAGGGCTTCACGCCGCTCGGCCTCGCGGCGTTCTTCGGCCACGTGGACGCGGTGAAGGTGCTCCTGGACCACGGCGCCACGGTCGACCTGAAGGACCGGAGCCGGTTCGGGAACACGGCCCTGGACGCCGCGGTGGCTGCGAACCGTGCCGACGTGGTCCGAATCCTCCTAGACACGGGCGCGAACCCGAACGTCCGCGACTCCGAGGACTACACTCCTCTCCACAAGGCCGCCCAGCACGGGAACGCGGAGGTCGTCCGCCTCCTCCTCGAGCACGGGGCGGACGCGGCCGCCGTCCGGAAGGGCGGCGAGACGCCCCTCGCGGAGGCCGAGGCCAAGGGGCACGCGGATGTCGCCCGGCTTCTGCGGTCCCGCGGGGCCGCCTGACGCGGGCGCGTAGCGGTTGTATATCCCATATGTTTAGCCGAGGTCCCGCCCCTTCACCGGCCGCATCCACGGAGGGATGAAGGGACGGCGACGCTTGCGGAGCGGGGCCGGAAGCCACTTTGGGCGGACGCGCGGCTGTGGACCTTGCTCATGGTGCCCGCCGCGGTGGGGCCGGCCGCTCTGTTCGCGTCCTCGAATTCGGTCTCGCTCTTCGATCAACTCTGGTTCCTCGGAGTCCTGACCCCAGTCATCGCCGCGCTGGCCGTCGCGGGCGCGGTCCTGGCCTGGAGGCGCCGGCCGCTCCCCGCGATCCTGACGACGACGGCGTATGGGGTCCTCGTGGGGGTCCTGCCGGCGCTCGCCGCACTCTTCGTCGACGTCGGAGCCCCGCTGGGGCCGGCGATCCTCCTGCTCCCGCTCGTGCCGGCGGTCCCGGCAGCGTGGACCCTCGTGGTGTCTTGGCTTGAGGACGTCGCTCCCACCGTGCCGGCGGGCGTAGAGCAGCGCATCCGGGTGAGGTCACGGGCGGCGGCGACCCTCGCAGGGTACGCGGTGGTCGAGGCCCTGGTCCTCGTCGGGCTCGTCCTGGGGCTCGGGGCGCCCTGCAACGAAGCCGCGTCCCAGACCGCATGCTCAACGACGACCGAGGAGCTCACCGGCAGCCTCTGCTCGTTCGCCGTCATCTTCCCGGTGCTCGCCCCGATCCTCCTGGGCCTCCTGCTCAAGAAGGAAGAGCTGACCCTCCTCCGGACCATGCCGCCCGGGACCCCGCCGCGATGACTCCCGCGGGAGTCAGAGCTTCGCGACGACCTCGCCGATCCGGCGAACGGCCTCCGTGATCGTCTCGCGCGACGCGGCGTACGAGAGCCGCTGGTGGCCGGCGCCCGCCTCGCCGAAGGCGCTACCCGGCGTGACGGCCACCTTGGCCTCCTTGAGGAGTCGCTCCGCGAGCGCGGTGTCGTCCAGGGGCACGTCGAACTTCGGGAAGGCGTAGAACGCACCCGCGGGGCGGAAACCGGTCGCGCGGTCGATCTTCGCGAGCTCGGACAGGATCACGTCGCGCCGCGCGCGGAACTCCGCGACCATCTTCTGCAGCGGTTCCATCGGTCCGCGGAGGGCCGCGACCCCGGCTTTCTGGGCGAACGCGGTCGCACAGGTGATCGAATGCTCCTGCACCTTGGAGATCTCCTTGAAGATGGGCTTCGGGGCCACGAGCCAGCCGAGGCGCCACCCCGTCATCGAGTAAGTCTTCGAGAAGCCGTTGACGGTGACCGTCCGGTCGAACATCCCGTCCAGGGAGGCCGGCGAAACGTGCTCGCCATCGTAGAGGATCTTCTCGTAGATCTCGTCGCTCACGACGACCAGGTCGTGGTCATGGGCTAGGTCCGCGATGGCCTTCATCGTCTCCCGGGGGTACACGGAGCCCGCGGGGTTGGACGGAGAGTTGAGCATGATCATCCTCGTCCGCGGCGTGATGTGCTCCGCGAGGTCGTCCGGCGAGGGGACGAAGCCCTGCTCGTCGGCGGCACGGAGGGGGACAGGCTTCGCGCCGGCGAGGACGACCATGGGGCCATAGGACACCCATCCGGGATCCGGGATGATCGCCTCGTCCCCGGGGTCGAGGAGGGCCATGCAGGTCATGTAGAGCGTGTGCTTCGTCGGCGCGACCAGCACATTCTCCGGCTTCGCGGGAATCCGGTTCTCCTTCACCGACTTCTCCGCGATGGCCTCCCGGAGGTCCTTGAACCCGACGGCGGGCGTGTATTTCGTGAAGCCGTCGTCGAGGGCCTTCTTCCCCGCCTCCACGATGTGCGCCGGCGTCGGGAAGTCCGGCTCCCCGATGGACAGGGAGAGGATCGTCTCCCCGCGGGCCCTCATCTCCGTGACCAGGTCGCTGATGCGGACCGTGGGCGAGGACTCGATCGAGGTGACGCGCTTCGCGAAGCGGACCATGGGGTTCGGAAGGGGGGCTCGGTAGAAAAGGTTGACCGCCGGGCTCGGCGAATTGGCCCGAGCGGGCCTGGACCGCCACGAACCCGACCGAAAGACTTCAATCTAGGTTCGCCCATTCCTACGGTTGAAGGGAAGCCACGGAGCCCGAGTCGAAGCCGTTGACGGAAAGCAATCCACGGGGTCGCCCGACCTTCCTGTCGTTGCGGAGGCGTCTGGAGCTCGCGTGGGGGTTGCTCGCCCTTGGCGCGCTGGTCACTTTCCTGGGGTTCCTCACGGTGGACGTGGGCCTTAACCAGCCCATCGCGGTCCTAGACGGGTTTGCGTTCCTCAGCTCGACCGTCGCAGGGGGCGTCGGCGCCATCGCGGTGGGGTTCCTGCTCATCTTCCTTGGGGCCGCCGTGAGGGGACTGTCCCGCGATTGGAGCCACATAGCCTCGAAGCTCCCTTCCACACCTCCGAGACCCGAGGATCTCCCCCCGATGCGCAGGTGTCCGAACTGCGGCGTCCACACCTGGCTGAACGTTTGTCCCGAGTGCGGTCGCAACCTCGCGGTTCCACCCACGCAGTAGACGGCAAGGTGTCCGCCCTCCGCCGGACAGGCCTTGGCGGGAAACGAAGACTCCAGCGCTATCGTCTGAACGGAAGGGGGTGCTGGTCAAGACGGAATGTCCCGCCCCAGAGGGCGGGCTGATGGCAACGACGGCGGCGAGGGCTCAGCGCTCCCGGGGGCTTGTGCGGCGGATTCTCCTTCACAGAAAAGCGTCCACGATCCCGCCCCCAGGAGGGCTCTTTCAAGCTGCGACCGGTTGCCCCTGCCTCCTCCCGATGCGCACGGCCAGCCCCGTGTCCACGAGGAACCAGACGAGCGCCACGCCGTTGAGCAGGGCACCCCACTGCCTCATCGGCTCGGACGCCAGCACGTCGCCCGCGATCCGCAGGGCGAGCCCCGCGTGCAGCAACAGGAGATGCGCGTAGAACCAGGGTCGGTAGGGCAGCGGCAGTCCCAGCACCGCGGGGAAGATGATCGGGGCGTGGGCGAAGATCATCGAGATCACGAAGCCAAGGAACACCGCGTGGAGCATCGCGTCGTAGACGAGGGGGAAGGGGGCGAGCACGGAGAGGGCCACGAAGAGGCCTCCCAGCCCGAGCCAGACGTACCCGGGCAGGAGGGCCGCGGCGATGAAGCGGCTCAGCTCCTTCTGGCGAATCTGGATCCTCGCGATGTCGAACCGTAGCAGCCAGGCCGAGAGACCCACCATGGCGACTCCGGCAAGGACGCTCCCCGCACCCAGGTCGAACACGGTCCAGGCGGCCCCCACGACGAAGGCGTCCGCCAGGAGGAGGAAGGCGACGTTCGCGCCTCGGGGGAGACGGAGCACGCGGCTGAGTTCGAGCCGCTCCCCCGCGATGATCAGGACGACGAAGGCCATCCACCACAGGATGACCGCATCCAGGTCGAGGTCCGGATAGGACGCGAGCCACAGCGCGTTCCCCACGACCCAGGCCGCGGCCCCGAGGAGCATCGCGGCCGTGGAAGGGTTCGGCTGGCGATGCAGGATGACGGCGAAGAGGGCTGCCAGGACCGCGCTGCCGAGGACGATGAGCAGGGGACCCACCCAGAGGGGCGACGCCACAAGGACGAGGGCGCCCGCCGCGGTCAGGGTCGGTGCCCCGTACCCCCACCGCTTCCCGATGGCCACCGCGCGCTCGACCGCGATCAGCGTGCCGACGAACCCGGAGACCATCAGCGGTCCGTGGGCGAGCCAGAAATCCGGGGTCAGGGTGGGCCACGGCCAGCCGACGCGGACCAGCCCGGCCCAGATCCCCAGCACGAGGGAGAGGAACGCAAGGCCCAGGAGCGGCATCGCGAGACGACGTGCGGCCATGAGGTAATCCACCGAGGGGAGTTCGGTGGACCGAAAGAACCTTGCCCGTACAGGTTCGGGTCTTATGCCCCGTTGGGCATCATCGGTCTAGCGGTGGGCGAAGTACGCGCGGACCTCGACACGGCTCACGTGGTCGATGCGGGCGAAGCCCACGCGCTCGAACTGCACGACGTCATCCACCTTGAGGGAGCCCACCTCGGGCTCCCCGAGGCCGTGGGATTCGAAGCCGGTCGGCATGACCACGTGGGTCTGCACGCCGCCGTGGCTCACCCACTGGACCTTCGGGATGTCCTTGTTCTCCATGGACACGAAGGTCGCACGGTGGTCCAGGACGACGTTGCAGAAGTCCTTGAGCCGGACCTCCTGCCCGCGGAAGCGTTCGAAATCCTCCTTGGCCACGTGGAACTTCGGGCCCACGGGGACGGTGCGCGTGCCGCGGCCGGGGAAGTCGGGATGGAGGGGCGGATGGGCCGCCTCCGTCGGCGGGAGACCGTGGATCTCCACCGCCACGGGCTCAGGCACGAAGAAGTAGCGGTTCGCGTGCTCGTCGATGAGCTTGCGGTTCTCCGCGTACAGCGTCTCGGCGGCGACCTCGATGTCGTTCAGGCTCAGGCCGAAGTCGAGGACGAAGTCGCGGACGGCCGCGGGCCGGATGCCGCGGCGTCGCAGGGACTGGAGGGACCACGTCCGAGGGTCGTCGATCCCCGTGAGCCGGCCCTCCGCGATCTCGCGCCGGTAGCGGGACTTGGAGAGCTCCAGGTCCTTGAAACGCAGGATGCCGAAGTGGACGAAGGCGGGGCGGCGCTCGACCTGGAAGAGGTCCCAGAGCCGCGTCTCCATCTGGTCCTCGATGACGAGGTCCTTGCCTCTGATGACGTGCGTCACGCCGAGGAGGTGGTCGTCCACGGCCCAGGAGAACTCGAGCATGGGCCAGACGTGGTACCGCGTGCCGACGCGGGGGTGCTCGCGGTTGGAGACGCGGAAGAGGACGCGGTCGCGGAACGCCGGGTTCGGGTCCTGCATGTCCGTCTTCAGGCGCAGGACGGCCCCGCCCTCCTCGTACTCGCCGGCGAGCATGGCCTCCCACATCGCGATCGTCTCGTCGGCGGCTTGGCCGCGGTGCTCGCACGCCTTGCCGGCCTCGCGGTTCTTCCGCAGCGTCTCCGCGTCACACGTGCACGCGTACGCGGCGTCGAGCTCGAGGAGCTTCTGCGCCCACTCGTAGTGGATGGGGATGCGGTCGCTCTTGTAGAGCACCTCGTGGTACTCGACGCCCGCCCAGTCGAGGCCCTCCTTGACCTGCTCGTACGCCTCCGGGAGGACGGGCTTCTCCTCCGAGCCGATCGTGTCGTCGAACGCGAGGATGAGCTTGCCGTGGTACCTCTTGACGTACGCGTCGTTGAGGACGAAGGCGCGGGCGTTGCCGATGTGCAGCGGGCCGGACGGATAGGGCGCCAGGCGGCCGACGACCTTGCCGTCCTCGGCGCCGGCGAGGGGCGGCAGCACCTTCGGACCCGCTTCGCCCTTCGGTTTCTCGAGGAGCTCGGGAGCGAGCATCGCCAGCGCGTCCTTCTGCGCCTCGGACGAGAGGACGTTCACCTCCGCGACGACGCGGGCGACCTCCGCGGAGATCTCCTTCGCGCGAGGGCGGAGGGACGCGTCCTCCGCGAGCAGCTTTCCGAGGACGGCCTTCGCCTCGGCTTGGCCGCCATGGAGGACGGCGTTCTGGAGCGCGTACTTGCGCGCGGACTCGATGGGCACGTCCGGTGCGAACCGGCTGCGGCTATTTAGACTTCTGGCGGCGCGGGACGGGCGCGGGGAAACTATAAACGAGGCGCCGCGGGTGCAGGGCCGTGGGTTCCCGGAGGACGTACGCCGCCCTCCGACGTCGTGCGGCCATCGCGCTGGCTGTGTGGGCGGTCGCGTTCACGATGCTCGCGGTAGCGGCCGCGCTCCCCGAGGGCCCGACGGCCCGCCTCACCGTCGACAATGCGTACCCCGCGGTCGGAGAGGTCGTGCACTTCAACGCCTCCGCGAGCGAGGGCCACGACGCGGGCAACGGGCGGATCGTCGCGTACCGCTTCTCTTTCGGCGACGGCCAGGCGACCGGATGGCAGTCCTCCCCGTATGCGGAGCACGCGTATGCAGCCGAGGGCAGCTATGCCGCGAACGTGACCGTCAAAGACAACCGGGGCGAGATGGGGAGCGCCTCGGTGACCATCCAGGTCGGAACCCCGCCTCCGCCCCCCGTGCAGGCACCGGACCTGGTCCCCATCCAGGTCCAGCTCAGCCCTGCGGCGCCCCGTGTGAACGAGTCCGTGAACGCGACCGTGGTGGTCCTCAACCGTGGCGGGGACGAGGCGAGCGCCGCCACGGTGGCCGCATACGACGTGCCCCCCAACGCGACCGCGGTCGACCTGGGGACCGTGGCGCTCCCGCACGCCCTCTTCCCGTCCCAGACCGCGTCCGTGGTGGTCGGACCGTTCGTCTTCCGGACGGCGGGAAACCACACCCTGCGGATCGTCTTGGCGAACGTCACGCCGCAGGAAACGAACTCGTCGAACAACGAGCTGGACCTCCGCGTGGCCGTCCTGCCGCCGACCACGCCGACGAAACCGGGAGGCGGCGGTGCCGGACTCGGCCTCTCCCCGCTGACCACGGGCCTCGTGCTCGCGGCCGTCGCCGCGGGGGCCGGGGCGGCGTACCTCTTCTCGCGGCCGCGGCCGCCGAGGTCGCTCGAGCCGCCGCCTCCGATGCCGCCGGACCAAAGCCCCCCGCCCATCTGGCCACCCTGAGAGCCCAGCCGCAAAGCTTTCTATCACGTCCTCGGCATACCGCGCGCGGGACTGCCCATGGCGATGCGCGAGTGGCTGAACCGGTTCGCCGCCGACGTCGTGACAATCAACGAGCCCGTGCGCCGCGAGATCGAGGCCACGCGGGCCTTCCTGGCCCACCCGAATGTGCCCGTCCTGCTGCCGAAGATGGAGGGCGGCCCCGCGGCTGCGAACCTGTGGTCCACCCGGGACCGCGTCGCCGCGGCCCTCGGGATCTCAAAGGACCAGCTGCTGGCCCGGCTCCTCGAGGCGCAGACGTACCCTAAGGACACGCGCCTGGTCGACCGCGCGCCGTTCCAGAAGAACGCGACCACGGACGTCGACCTGACCTCGCTGCCTATCCCGAAGCTCTACCCGAAGGACGCGGGCCGCTTCATCACCGCGGGCGTGTGGGTGGCGGAGTGGGAGGGCGTGCGGAACCTGTCCTTCCACCGCATCCAGATCCTGGACGCGAAGCGCGGCGCCTGCCGCATCGTGCCGCGGCACCTGCGGCACATGT
>OFHG01000747.1_pt1 | contig 12377 bp, 11 predicted proteins | sample 1521931 | NCBI WGS metagenome assembly OFHG01 (sample SAMEA2468438, study PRJEB22500) | soil metagenome | biome: Glassland; feature: Farmland; material: Clay | place: Australia | collected 2013-01-31 | depth 0.55 m
CCCCTCCCCGGTGCCCGCCCCCTACGCGGCATCGACCGCTCCCTCGTGCAGGACTGGCTGGTCGGCATGCGCGCCGAGGGCCTCCCCGCCGCCACCCTGGCTCGGCGGTTATCGGCCCTGTCCGGCCTGCTCGGCCATGCCGTCGAATGCGGGGAGCTGGCCGACAACGTGGCGGCCGGTGTGCGCCCGCCGAAGCGGCCGAAACGCCTTCCCCGCAACCTGTCTCCGGAGCAGACAGGGCTATTGATGCATGAGGCCGGGGCGGGCGCGGAGGGGCGGGACATGGCCCTCGTGGCCATCATGTACGGCTGCGGCCTGCGCGTATCCGAGGCCACCGGGCTCGATCTGGCCGATATCGACCTGCATGCCGGTGAGCTGCGCGTGCTCGGCAAAGGGCGCAAGGAGCGTATCGTGCCGATCCCGGCCCAGGTGGTGTCGCTGGTCCGCGGCTATCTGGCCGAGCGCCCGGCGGCCCCGGCACAGCAGGCCGTGTTCCTGAATGCGCGCGGGGGTCGCCTGACGGCGCGCAGCGTGCAACGCATGCTCAAGGAGCGGGCCCTGGCTACCGGTGCCGATATGTCGGTGACACCCCACCGCCTGCGCCACTCCTATGCCACGCACCTGTTGGCTGGCGGCGTCGATCTGCGGGCGATCCAGGAGCTGCTCGGCCATAGTTCGCTGTCCACGACCGAGCGCTATACGCACCTGGACATCGCCCACCTGACCGAGGTGTACGACAAGGCCCATCCACGCGCGCGCAAGCGCTCATGACCGGCTGTAAGGTGTGTCGGACCGGCACATACGCATGCATTGCCGGTTGCCCCGAACCCCGGTTCACCCTGCCACTTCTACACTCCTAACTGTTGTCCCGCCAAGCACAGGGCGGCGTACACAAGGAGGATGCCATGAACAACGCCATGAAGAGGATATGCCGTGCCTCGTTGCTGGGCATGGCCTTATGCCTGATCTCCCCGGGCCTGGCCGGGGCGGCCGATATGGAGGGCTTCGGGTTCCATCCCTATATGGGCATCGGGCTTGGAGTCTACAATCTCAAGTATTCGCAGCCCGCCTACAGCCAACGGGACAATGTGTTCGGCGGCGATCTCCAGCTGGGCGCGGATTTCAACGATTACCTCGGTGCGGAGCTGCGCATCGGTACTACGGCCAAGGGCAGCAACGCCTACGCCGGCGGCACCGTGGATCAGTCGGCGGATTACATGTTCTCCTATCTGCTGAAGCTGCAGTATCCGACGACCCCAGACCTGCGCCTCTACGGCCTGATCGGCGGCACGACCGGCAAGGCCAAGATATCGCCGACGCCGGCCGGCATCCTGTCGGCCGGCACCAAGACCGCCACGGGGCTCAGCTACGGCCTCGGCCTGGATTACCGGCTGGCCGACCAGCTGCGCGGCGGTCTCGAGTGGGTGCGCTACTGGGACAATATCGGGATCAATGCCAGCGGCATTACGTCCAGCAAGATGACCATGGACGGCTACACGGCCACGCTGAAGTACCTGTTCTAAGGCAGGGTGTTCCATGGACGGCCCCGCAAGCGCGGGGCCGTTTTTTGATCGGCGGGTGGCGATCCGGTAGCGTCCCCGCATGCTGAGATATGTTTTCCCGGCCATCATTCTGGCCTGCCTCTGGCTCCCCGTTCCCGCCCATGCCATCGTCAGCATCGGGCAAGCCATGATCGGACCGGTCAAGAACGGTTTGCACACCAATATCGAGCTGGCTATCAATGGCGTTAGCGGTACCACCACCTCCAACAATACCCTGGGCGGGTTGTTCAGCGAGTGGAAGCACGGGAAATACACGGACTTCCTGCTGCTGCAATACGCCTATGGCCAGAGCAATGGCCAGATCAACAACAACCGCGCCTTCATGCATCTGCGCCACCGCATGCAGATCTCCGATCGTTGGGGGGTCGAGGCCTTTGCCCAGGCCATGCGCGATCCCGTCACGCGCATGATTGCGCGCAACCTGCTGGGCGGAGGGGTACGCTACACACTGCTGGAACGAAGCGACAAGGCCGCGGCATACCTGGGTTTTGGCGCCTTCTACGAGTATGAGCGGCTGAGTGCCAAGGTGGGGACGACCGATCCCTTGAATACGCGGCTGTGGCGAAACAACACCTACCTGGTGCTGAAACGGCAGCTGAACGAACACCTGAGCGTCTACAGCGTCACCTATTATCAGCCCGCCCTCAGCGACATGGGCAACTACCGCGTGCTCGAGAATGCGGCGGGAAGCGTGAAGCTGTACAAAAACCTGAACCTGAAATTGAGCGCGAGCGTGTATTATGATTCGCGCCCGCCGCAGGGCGTGAAGCGCACCTATGTGCTTTACAGCACCGGCATCACCGTCGACTTCTAGCCCGCACCTCGCAGCAGCGGCAGCATCTGCCGGTTGGCCTCCGGCATCGGATAGGCATCGAGGTTCTCTGGCGCCACCCACGCCGCCATGGATTCGGGGGTGAAGCCCGAAAGGTCGGGGCAGTCACAGGCGTACAGTTCGAATGCGAGGTGTCGGTCAGGGTAGCGATGAGTGGTCCTGCCGAGGTGGCGCCAGCCCTGGCCGGCGATACCTGCCTCCTCCCTCAGTTCGCGCATGGCCGCATCAAGCACCGCCTCATCGTCCTCGGTCTTGCCGCCGGGCAGCGACCACAGGCCACCGCAGTGGGCATCGTCCGCACGCTTTAGCAGCAGGATCTCGCCCCGGTCGTTGTATGCCGCCACCAGGGCGATGGTTTGATCCTTTATGTCCATGAATCTTGGCGCTTATGCGTTCGCCTGGTAAGGCCGGATAAATATCCTTCCGCCACGGATGGCGGGCGAATACGCAGGATTCGTGAGCCGTGGAAAATCCGCGCATTTTTCACGGCGTGAACGAGCAAAAGGCAGGATGCCTTTTGCGGATCAATGAATAAGTCCTACGTCCGATATTCGGCATTGATGGTGATGTATTCGTGGGTCAGATCGCCCGTCCACACGCGCGCCGAGGCCGCGCCCAGGCCGAGGTCGACGCGCAGCGTGAACTCCGGGCGGGCAAACACGGCCATGCCGTCGGCATCGCGGTAGCCGGGATGCATGCCGCCGTGATCGCAGATGTGCACGTCATCGGCCCAGAGCGCGATGCGGTCGGGCTCGATAGGGACGCCGGCATTGCCGATGGCCGACAGGATGCGGCCCCAGTTGGCGTCGTTGCCGGCAAAGGCCGTCTTCACCAGCGGGGAGATGGCGATGGCGCGGCCGATGCTGCGCGCCTCCTGCTCGCTGCGGGCGCCATTGACGTCGATGGTGACGAACTTCGACACCCCTTCGCCGTCGCGCACGATCATCGTCGCCAGCTCCGTGCACAGCGCCGCCAGCGCCTGCTCGAACAGCGTGATGTCGGCAAGCCTCGCATGACCGAGGCCGAGGCCGGAAGCGAGCAGGACCAGCGTATCGTTCGTCGAGGTGTCGCCGTCCACCGAGATGCAGTTGAACGAGCGGTCGGCCACGCGCCGGAGCATCGGCTGCAGATCATCTGCGGCGATCGGGGCATCGGTGGCCACGAAGGCCAGCATCGTCGCCATGTTCGGGTGGATCATGCCGCTGCCCTTGGCGATGCCGGTCAGCGTGTAGCGGGCTCCATCGACATCGATGGCCTTGGACGACCACTTGGCGAAGGTGTCTGTGGTGCGGATGGCGTTGGCGGCATCCTGCCAATGATCCGGCGCCAGCGAGTCAACCGCCTGGTGCATGCCGGCCTCGATGCGCTCGAGCGGGAAGGGGGTGCCGATGACGCCGGTGGAGGCCGAAAGCGTCTGCGCCGGAGACACCCCGGCGGCAGCCGCGCCGGCCTCGATCAGGCCCCGGGACCAGACGCGCTCCATCTCCCCGGTGCCGGCGTTGGCGTTGCCGGCGTTGGCGACGATGGCACGGATGTGCTCGGCATCTTCGGCCAGGGCTGCCTCCGCCATCTGCACGCAGGCGGCGCGGAAGCGGTTCATCGTGAACACACCGGCGGCATGGCAGGGCACATCGGCGACGATCAGCGTCAGGTCCTGGCGCTTGCCCTTCAACTCCGGGGATTTGACGCCGCAGGAGGCGGTACCGACCCGGAAGCCGGGTACGGGCAGCGGAGGGTTCAGGGTGGGCGGGTTGACGGCCATGGCGATGGATCCTCGTGAATTGATGGTGAGGGCCAAGACTGAGGCTGCGAAGGGCCGCCTGCAAGCTGCTTGACCAGGGCGGCGGGGCTATCGAGATTGACCGCGGGAGGGCCCATGGCGCTGGATTTCTATTTCGATTTCATCAGTCCCTACAGCTACCTGGCGGTCAGGCGCCTGCCGGCATTCCCGGCCCTGGCGGAGGCCGAGATGCATTGGCTGCCGGTCAATCTACCAAAGCTCATCAAGGATGCGGGCAATACCCCGCCCACCGCCTGCCGCCCCAAGGCGCTGTACATGATCCAGGATCTGAAGCGCTGGGCGGCAGCGCTCGGGGTGCCTTTCCACCTGATACGGCCGGGTAGCTTCGATGCCAGGCCGGCGCTGTCGCTGGCCTGCATGCTCGAGGGTGAGGATCGTATCCGCTTCTGCACTGCCGCCTTCGACGCCATCTGGTCCGGCGCCGTCGATCCGGTGCGCGAGGCCGATTGGCTGGCCCGGATCATCGCCGTGAAGGATCTGCCCAAAGCATGGCAGCGGCTCGACCTGGAAGTGGGCAAGGCGCGGCTTCGGGAGAATACCGAGGCGGCGCTGAAGGCCGGCTGCTTCGGCGCGCCGACGTTTGTGCTCAAGGGAGCGGGGCGCCCCCAGACGTTCTGGGGCGTCGACCGCATGGATTTCCTGGCCAGCGCCTGTCCGTCGACCCAGGAATGAGGGTTACGGCGCCTGCTGGCTCATTCCCTGTTCGAGCAGCCAGGTGCGGAAGGCCGCGATCTTAGGGACCCCCAGGCGATGGGGTGGCATCACCAGGTGATAGCCATGATTGGTGGGCAGGCTGTCTCCGAACAAATGAACAAGACGGCCCGACTGTAGGTCATCGGCCACCAGGCTACGCCAGCACAATGCCACTCCCAGTCCGGCATTCACGGCCTGAATAATGAGGTTGTTGTCGTCAAATCGTCGGATGCGCAGAGGCTCGGGCAATGCCACGCCTAACGAGGTGAGCCAGGTGTCCCAGTCCGGGAAGCATGGGTCCCAGGCATGGGATTCGTCGTGCAGCAAGGTGCAACCGACCAGGTCGGCCGTGGTCTTGATCCCTGAAGCCAGCTCCGGGGTGGCAACGGGCACGATTGCCTCCGGCATCAGGCGCTCGGCATGTAGCCCAAGGTAGGGGCCAGCGCCGAAGCGTACGGCGGCGTCGACATCCTCGGCGGTGAGATCCACGAGGCGCTTGGTCGCTTGCAGATGCAACTCGATATCCGGATGCTTGATCTGGAAATCATCGAGCCGGCTGACCAGCCACCTGGCGGCAAATGTAGGTGGCACCGAGATCACCAGGGGGCCGTCGTCCTTGTTCGAACGCAGACAGCCGACGGCACGCTCCATCTGGTCGAAGGCCTCGGTGAGAAGTGGCAGGCTGATGCTTGCCGGTGTGCTCAGGGTCAGTGTCTTGCCACGTCGGAACAGCGTCAGCCCCAGATATTCTTCCAGCTGCTTGATCTGCTGGCTGATGGCGGCGGGGGTGACATGCAGCTCTTCGGCAGCCCGGGCAAAGGACAGATGCCGGGCTGCGGCCTCGAAGGCACGCAGGGCAGTCAGGGACGGCAAGCGGCGGGCCATTAGGTTTTCTTATGCATGATGTCAGGAAGACTAGTTTGTTGCTTGTGACCGAGTCAATTATCGTGCCGGACCCATAGTATTTCTGAATGGAGGACGCGCATGAAGACGAGCACGGTGTATGTCCTGGTCATGTTTTCTGCCCTGTTCTGGGGCGCAAACTTCAACCTCGCGGGACCGGTCATGGCCGGTGAGCCTCCGCTGTGGGCGGCGGCGCTGCGTTTTCTCATCGGCGCGGCGATCATGGTGGCACTGTCCGCATGGCGCGGGGAAGCTCTGGTGGCCCCGGCCCGCCGCCATGCACCCGTCTTCGCCATGCTGGGGCTCGTGGGCATGGGCGCGTTCAACCTGCTGTTCTTCTTTGCGCTGCAACATACCTCTCCGGCCAATGCGGCGCTGATCATGGCGACCAATCCGCTGCTGACCACGGCTTTGGCCGCCGTGGTGCTGGGCGAGCGCGCCAGCCCGCGCCAGCTTGCGGCGCTGCCGCTGGCCCTGTTGGGCGTGGTCGTCGTCATTTCGGGGGGTGATGCGCAGCGGCTGGCCGCGCTGCATGTGGCGCACGGTGACCTGCTCATGATCGGTGCGAATCTGAGCTGGGCGCTCTACAACGTGCTTGGGCGGCGTTACATGCCCGCCGGATCGTCGCTGGCCAATACCACGCTGGTGATGATCGCCGGGGCCGCACTGTTGCTGGCCGTCGCCGCCGGCAGCGGTGAGTCGCTGGCGCTGCCTGGCATGAAATCCGGCATGGCCCTGCTGGCCATGACGCTCGGAGGGACCGTGCTGGCCTACCTGTTCTATACCACGGGTATCGCCCATCTGGGGGCGGGGCGGACGGCGCTGTTCCTGAATCTCGTGCCCGTGTTCGCCATGCTGATCGAGGCTGCCTTTGGCACGGTGCCGACCGTGCCGCAGCTGGTCGGCGGCATGCTGGTGATCGGTGCCGTCGGCGTTTCGACCCTGCCCCGGCGACGGCTGGTGGCGGCATGAGCATTGCCGTCAGGGTTCACGCCGCAGGTGGCCCCGAGGTTCTGCAGGTTGAGGAAATCACGGTGCCTCAGCCCGTGGCCGGCGAGGTTCAGGTCCAGCAAAGCGTGATTGGCGTCAATTTCGTCGACATCTACTATCGTAGTGGCCTCTATCCATTGCCTTGCGAGCCGGCCGTGCTGGGCTTCGAGGGGGCGGGACGGGTGGTGGCCGTCGGGCCTGGCGTCTGCTCGCTCCAGGTAGGGGATCGTGTCGCATATGCCGGCATGCCCCTGGGGGCCTATGCCGCAGTCCGCAACCTTCCCGAACGGCGCCTGGTGAAACTGCCGGATGCGGTCTCTGATCGCGTGGGCGGGAGCAGCATGTTGCGTGGCATCACCGCGCACATGCTGCTTCACAAGGTCTATGCGGTGCGCGCGGGGGACTGGGTTCTCGTCCACGCTGCCGCCGGGGGACTGGGCCAGATCCTGGTTCGCTGGGCAAAGCATCTCGGGGCGCATGTGATCGGTACCGTAGGATCCCAGCCGAAGATCATCTTGGCCCGGAACGCCGGGGCCGACGCGGTGTTTCTGCATAGCGACCCCATGTGGGTGGACAAGGCGCGCCAACTGGCTGACAGCCGGGGCGTTCACCTGGCTGTCGATGGCATCGGGGGCACCATGCTTGCGCAGACGCTGGCTTGCGTGCGTCCGTTCGGGATCGTCGCGAGTCTGGGGCAGCCCGCCGGCCCCATTCCGCCCATTCGTGTGGAAGACCTGGGGTTTGCGCGCTCGATCGCGCTGATGCGTCCAAGCTTCATCGCCTATGCCAATGATCCCGAATGGTACCGTCAAGGTGCGGCGGATCTTTTGGAGGCGCTCGACGACTGGCTCACCAATCCCATCGGCTCCGAATACAGGTTGGATCAGGCCGCGAAGGCACACGCCGATCTCGAAGCGGGGCGGACCACGGGCAGCGTGATCCTGAACGTTTAGGCCGTAGCAGGAAGGCCGGCGACGCCCACGAGGCTGATCAGCCCGACTTCTTGACGAACTTGGTGAGGATGACGATCTGCTGGCCGTCGACGCGGCCCTCGATCTGCTCGGGATTGTCGTGCACCAGCCGGATGTTGCGCACGGCGGTGCCGCGCTTGGCGGTGATGCTGGATCCCTTGACGTCCAGATCCTTGATCAGGGTGACGGTGTCGCCGGCCGCGAGCTCTGCGCCGTTGCTGTCGACATGTTTCACCGCGGGCTCGGCCGCTTCGCCTGCCTCGGCCCAGGCGCGCACCTCGTCGTCGAGATAGAGCATGTCCAGCAGGTCCTGCGGCCAGCCCTCGCCGCGCAGGCGGTTCAGCATGCGCCACGCCATCACCTGCACCGCCGGCACCTGGCTCCACATGCTGTCGTTCAGGCAGCGCCAGTGGTTTGCGTCCATGGTCTCCGGATGCGCGATCTGGCCGCGGCAGGTGGTGCAGACCAGCACGCACTGTTCGGAGCTGCCATCGGATGGTGCCACCTCGAAGACGCCGAGATCCTCGGTGGCGCCGCACAGCTCGCAGGCGTTGCTGCTGCGCGCACGCAGTGTCTGTTCGGTATCCGCAGCCATCAGCGGGCACCGTGGCAGTGCTTGTACTTCTTGCCAGAGCCGCAGGGGCAGGGATCGTTGCGTCCGACCTTGGGTTGGTCGCGCCGCATCGGTTGCAGCGCCTCATCCTCGTCGATGATGTCGTTGCCGTGCTGGAAGCTCATCTGCTGCGGCTGCCGCGGTGCCTCCACCGCCGGCGCCTGCTCGACCTGTACCCGGTGCAGCATGACCATCGTCTCCTCGCGTACGCGGCCGATCATGGACCGGAACAGCTCGAAGGACTCCTGCTTGTACTCCTGCAGCGGCTGCTTCTGGGCATAGCCTCTGAGGCCGACGCTCTGGCGCAGGTGGTCCATGGCCAGCAGGTGCTCCTTCCAGTGGTGATCGAGGATCTGCAGCAACAGGTATTTCTCGAAATTGCGCAGGTTCTCCTCGCCGACCTGTTCCTGCTTCTCGTCCATCATGGCCGCCAGGGCCTGTACCAGATGCTCCTTCATGGCATCGCTGCTCTCGATCTGGTTACTCTCGACCAGGGCCTTCGCGTCCGCGTCCAGGCCGACCTGCTCGGCCAGGCTCTGGCGCAGGCCCTCCAGGTCCCAGTCCTCGGCATGCACGTTCGGCGGCATATGCGCATCGACGAGGCGGGAGACAAAATCGGTGCGCATGTCCTCGATGACGTCGTGCACGTCGTCGGCTTCGAGCAGTTCGCGGCGCTGCGAGTAGATGACGTCGCGCTGCTGGTTCATGACGTCGTCGTATTCCAGTACCTGCTTGCGGATGTCGAAGTTGCGGCCCTCGACCTTCTTCTGTGAGTTCTCGATGGCCTTGGTCACCCACGGATGCTCGATCGCCTCGCCCTTCTTGAAGCCGAGCTTGTCGAGCATGCCCTGCATGCGCTCGCCGCCGAAGATGCGCATCAGGTCGTCTTCCATCGACAGGTAGAAGCGGGTCGAGCCCGGATCGCCCTGGCGGCCGGAGCGGCCACGGAGCTGGTTGTCGATACGACGGGACTCATGCCGCTCGGTGCCGATGATGTGCAGGCCGCCCAGTTCCACGACCTCGTTGTGCTCCGCCTTGAACATGGCGCGGATCTCGTCGGCCTTCTTCGCCTTCTCGGCCTCGGGCAAGGCGTCGATCAGCATGTCCGGGTTGCCGCCGAGCATGATGTCGGTGCCGCGGCCGGCCATGTTCGTGGCGATGGTGACGGCGTTCTTGCGCCCGGCCTGGGCCACGATCTCCGCCTCGCGCTCGTGGTGCTTGGCGTTGAGCACCTCGTGGGTGATGCCCTTCTTGCCCAGCATGTGCGACAGGAGCTCGGACTTCTCGATCGACACGGTGCCGACGAGGATCGGCTGGCCGCGCTCGTGTGTGGCGATGATGTCCTCGAGGATGGCCTCATACTTGTCGTCGATGTCGCGGTAGACCAGATCGCTCATGTCGTCACGGACCATCGCCCTGTTCGGCGGCACGATGACCACCTCCAGCTCGTAGATCTTCTGGAATTCCTCGGCCTCGGTGTCGGCGGTGCCGGTCATGCCGGACAGCTTGTCGTACATGCGGAAGTAGTTCTGGAAGGTGATCGAGGCCAGCGTCTGGTTCTCCGGCTGCACCTCGACGCCCTCCTTGGCCTCCAGCGCCTGGTGCAGGCCGTCCGAATAGCGGCGACCGGGCATCATGCGCCCGGTGAACTCGTCGATGATCAGCACCTCGCCGCCGCGCACGATGTAATCCGTCTCGCGCGTGAACAGCGTGTTGGCGCGCAGTGCCTGCGTGGCGGCATGCATCAGGTTGACGTTCTCCGGATCGTACAGGTTGCCGCTCTTCATCAGTCCGGCCTGCTGGAACATCTGCTCGATGCGCTCCATGCCGGCCTCGGTGTAGGAGACGGCCTTTTCCTTCTCGTCCTTCTCGTAATCCTCTTCTCCCAACTGCTTGACCAGCTTGTCCGCCGCCTCATACAGGCCGGTGGCCTGTTCGGCCGGACCCGAGATGATCAGCGGCGTGCGCGCCTCGTCGATCAGGATCGAGTCCACCTCGTCGACGATGGCGAAATGGGTTTCCCGCTGTGCCAGCTCTTCCTTGCCGAAGGCCATGTTGTCACGCAGGTAGTCGAAGCCGAATTCGTTGTTCGTGCCGTAGGTGATGTCGGCGGCATAGGCCGCGCAGCGTTCCTCGTTGGTGATGCCGTGCACGATGATGCCGGTGCTCATGCCGAGGAAGGCGTACAGCCGCCCCATCCACTCGGCGTCGCGGCTGGCCAGGTAATCGTTGACGGTGACGACATGCACGCCACGGCCTGTCAGGGCATTCAGGTAGACCGGCAGGGTGGCCATCAGTGTCTTGCCTTCGCCGGTCTTCATCTCGGCGATCTTGCCGCCATGCAGGATCATGCCGCCGATCATCTGCACATCGTAATGGCGCATGCCGAACACGCGCTTGCTGGCCTCGCGCACGGTGGCGAAGGCCTCGGGCAGCAGCGCATCCAGATCCTCCCCGTTCTCCAGGCGCTGCCGGAACTCGGCCGTCTTGGCCTGCAGCGCATCGTCGGACAGGGCCTGTATCTCCGGCTCCAGGGCGTTGATGCGGTCGACGATCGGGGTGTAGTTCTTGAGGAGCCGCTCGTTGCGGCTGCCGAAGATGCGGGTCAGAAAACTCATCATGGGGGAGTGGTCTCCGTCGCTTGCGCGTTTTTACAAGGGCGGCAGGCTAACACGGGCGCAGGTTGGCACCAAGGCTAAGCGCATCGCCAGTACTCAGTGGCGATCCTTGAGAAACCGGGCCATGCGCCGGATGCCCTCGCGGATCTGATCGATGCCCGTGGCATAGGATAGCCGCACATGGCGATCGGCCCGGTAGCGGCCGAAATCCTCGCCCGGCGTGATGGCCACGCCGGCCTGTTCGAGCATCTCCCAGCAGAGGCTCTTGGCATCATGCGTCAGGGCCTCGACATTGGCGTAGACGTAGAAGGCGCCCTGCGGCTCGACGACGACGTCGAAGCCGAGGCCAGGCAGTGCGGCGAGCAGGCACTGCCGGCGCTCGTCATAGATGGCACGCATCGCCTGTGTGTCGTCGGTGGCATCCAGCGCCGCGATGGCGGCATATTGGGACAGCGTCGGTGCGGAGATGAAGATGTTCTGCATCACCCGTCGGCAGGGATCGATCAGCGATGGCGGCACGATGATCCAGCCGATGCGCCAGCCGGTCATGGCCCAGCGCTTGGAAAAGCCGTTGACGACGATGGCCCCGTCGTCGAGGGCCAGGGCACAGTCCGCCCGCCGGCCGTAGGTCAGGCCGTGATAGATCTCGTCCGAGATCAGCCGGCCGCCCCGCTCGCGGCAGACCGCGGCGATGCCCGCCAGCTGTTCCGGATCGATCAGGGTGCCGGTCGGGTTGCCGGGCGAGATCACTACCGCTGCGCGCGTGCCGGCCTGCCAGCCGTCCTCGACCGTGCGGCGATCCAGGTGATAGCCGGTTTCCGGCCCGACCGGCACCGACAGCGGCTCGCCCCCGGCCAGGCGGATGAAGTTGCGCTGGCAGGGGTAGCCGGGATCGGGGAGCAGTACGGACTCGCCGGCATCGAGCAGGGCGGCGTAGATCAGGCTGAAGGCACCGGAAGTGCCGGGCGTGATCAGGAAACGCTCCGGGGCGATGGCCAGGCCGTATTCGCGGCCGTACCAGAGGGCCAGGGCCTGCTGCAACTCCGGGGCGCCGGTTGACGGCGTGTAGGTGGCGTTGTGGGCGGCCAGCCAGGCGCGCGCGGCCTCGGTGACGGCGGATGGGGTCGGCAGGTCCGGTTCACCGATCTCCATGTGGATGATGTTGCGTCCCTGGGCCTCCAGTTCCCTGGCCCGTTCCAGCAGCTGCATGACGCGGAAGGGTTCGATGGCATCGATGCGGCGCATGGCGACAGGATAAGGCTTTCAGGTATACTTGTCGCATGGCCATGGATGATGAACTGCGGGATCTGTTCAGGGTGGCGGCACAACGCGGCCATCACTGCCGCATCGTCTATCGGGACCGGCTGGGCGAGCATTATGCCGTCATGGCCGTG
>OFHG01000748.1_pt1 | contig 12358 bp, 9 predicted proteins | sample 1521931 | NCBI WGS metagenome assembly OFHG01 (sample SAMEA2468438, study PRJEB22500) | soil metagenome | biome: Glassland; feature: Farmland; material: Clay | place: Australia | collected 2013-01-31 | depth 0.55 m
GTCCACGAGTTGCACCTGCGGGATGTGCCGGAGCAGGCCGTGCTTGTTCTCCTGCGTCCACATCACGCCCGACGACACCATCGAAACCATGCTCGACAGGTCGTATCTTCCCGGCGCTTCATCCAGGGCCGCCAGCATTGGGCGGGCAAAGGCAGCGCCGACGATAACGATCGTCGCCGCCTTGTGGCGCTCGGCCGCCGACCACAGCTCCTGCGTGTCGAGCGACGCGGAGGGCAGCGTGATGATGCAGCCACCGCTGGCGAGGGTGGAGATCGCCACGAACAGGCCTGTGCCATGCATCAACGGGCAGGCCGGGATGACGCGCGGACCCGGGCCCACCATCCCAATGGCCGCTTTCAATTGCTCCATCGTTTCCGGCACAGGGCCGAGACGGTGCGCGGCAGCGAGCTGAACCTGCCGCAAGGCGTCATGCGTCCAGATCACGCCTTTGGGCATGCCCGTCGGGCCGCCGGTGTAGAGGAAAAGTTCGTCCTCGCCCGAACGCACGATGTCGAGCGGTGCACCATCGCCGGCGGTGGCAAGGTCTTCGTAGCGCGTGGCGAAAGGCGCCACCTCGCCGTTCGCGCTGATTTCAATGAACTGGCCCGCCTTGGTCAGGCGTGGCTGGATCTCCGCCATGACATCGCGGAATTCATCGCCATAGACGACGGCCTGCGCATCCGAATTGTCGATGATGTAGAACACCTCATCCGGCTTGTAGCGGTAGTTGATGTTTACATGCGTCAGCCGGGCCTTGAAGCAGGCGGCCAGCGTTTCGACATATTCGCTGCGGTTGCGCATGTAGAAGGCGACTTTGTCGCCCGGCTTCGCGCCGCCGGCGATCAGGGCCCGCGCCAGATTGTTGGTGCGCCGCGTGAACTCCGGCCAGTCGATCCGGCGCTCGCCATGGATGATTGCGGGCGCATCGGCCGGCAGGAGCGGCGCGATGGTGTCGAGGATGTCTCCAAAGTTCCAGGCCAATGCGTCCTCCCTGTTCCGGCTATCGTGACGCGGGAACAGGGCGGCGGCAATCGCTTACGCTACGGAAGTCACCGTCACAGTCATCGGGCCGGTATCAGCCGCCCCAGCGGCGCACCCGGCCGACATCGACATGAACAAAATCGGATTTCGGATAGTAGCCGACGCCGCCCGCGCGCATCGCCAGCGCGGAATTGTGAAGGTCCGCCAAATTGCGATCCGGCAGACGAATATCGATCGCCATGCCCTTCATGTGGAGGCTGTGCGTGGCGACGCCATGGCTGCGACGGTGCAGCATCGCGTTGGTGGCCGGTGAACGATAGCCGGAGATGACCTCAAACGACCGGTTGCTGCCCAGGCGATGATGGAGATGATTCAAGAGATCGAGCAGTTTGGGGTCGATCCGATGAACCTCATTGTTGCGATAATCACGCAGCACATGGTCCACCTCCTTGAGCGCATCGGGGATGTAGCGACCCTCGGCCCAATATTCGACCTTCACCTTTTCGCCCGTGTGAAGATTGTTGAACGCCACCGCGCGGTAATCCGCGGGCGCGATCTTGGCGAGCGCTGGGCTGGCAACGCCGGCGGCAAGGACGGCCGTTCCGGCATGCAGCAATTGGCGTCGTGTTTTCATCCACGCATCCTTCAATCGTGTTTCGTGTTCGTTTGAAGGATTGCCCGCACATGCCCCCGACCTGCGGGGCTCGCGGCTACAATCGCAACGATGCGGATGACCAGCCAGTGCAATCCGTATCGCCTTTGACGCCCAGATCTGCGGCGTCCACTTTCGGCCGTCCCGCCAGCGCGGCGATCAGCCTCTTGTCGCGTCCATAAACGTCCGGCCGGAACTCCAGCTTTCCGTCGACGCTCGGCACTGCCGTCCAATAGAGCACAAAAACCGGCACTGTCTTGTCAAGGGGGATCTTCTGCGTCTCCCCGGTTGCGATCGCCGTCCGAATGCGCTCCAGGCCCTTCTCCACATCGCCGGTCAGAAGCCACGAGGCCAGCGGCTGGATATTCTGTACACGGATACATCCGTGGCTGAGATGGCGTTCGTCCCGCGCAAACAGCCGGCGCGAAGCGGTGTCATGCAAATAGCTCGAAAACGGATTGGGCATCTCGACCTTGAGATAGCCCAACGCATTGTCTGCACCCGGCAATTGCCGGATCCGTCCTTGAATGATCTGCATATGATGGGTCGAGAGATAGGCCGGATTGCGGCGCAATTTCGGCAATATCTCGTTGCGCGCGATCGATGTCGGCACGTTCCAATAGGGGTTGACGGTCAGCGCCACGGCATTGGTGTTGAAGAGCGGCGATGGCGTTTTCACCTTGCCAACGATCACGCGCGAGGTCAGCACGACCTTGCCGTCGTCGACGGCCTTGAGCGTCGCGTCGGCCGTGTTGACCGCGACATAACGCGCAGGAAATTCGTGCGGCAGCCAGCGCCAGCGTTCCATATTGGCTTCGATCTGGGCGACGCGCTGCTCGGCCGGAATATTCAGCATCGCAATCGTCTTGCGGCAGACCACACCATCGACCTCGAGCCCGTTTTCCGCCTGAAAGTGTTTCACGGCTGATTCGAGCGCCGCCATATCGTCGTCGGCGGTTCCGGCCAAAGCCGGATCATCGGCTTGCAAACGGGCCCTCAGGGCCACGAGTTCCGGATTGCCGGGTTCCAGAAGGATCTTGCGAACCTCGGGAACTTTCGGCCAACCGCCTTTCGCGACTGCCTCGCGATAGCGGACGAGCGCCTGTTTGAGGCGGCCATATTCGGGATGGGCGGGCGGCAGATCGGCCAGCCAATGGCCAAGCTCACCATTTTGGAGCGCCGAGGACAGCGAGAAGACCGCGTCGAAACCGGGCCGCACAATCCCGACCATGTCGTCGATCTTCGCGGGATTGGCGATCTGGCCGCGGCGCAGATCCTGGGCGTAGCGCAAGAGCCCATCGGTCAGCGCCATGTCATAGCTGGCCGCAGCCCCATCGGAGCCCAGCCGCTGGCGGGCGGCCAGAGACGGGCCGTGATAGCGCGCCGGATCGAGGCCGTCGGCGCCCGCGTGCTCCAGCGCGGACACAGCCATATCCGCAGCCGGATTGCCGAGCCAGACGGGCCGGAAATCGCGCGCCAGATAGAAACGTTGAAGCGCGGCCCGATCGGGGCCACCGCCGGGCGCATGGGCCGAGAGCGGCCCTTCCAGACTCGATTTGAGCGCCGGGGCCACGGTATCGGGCGTGATGCCGGGGCCGACGACCGGCGCCGCCTGCGCTGCCGTCACCAGCAACGCCAATGCGATGGCCTGACCGGCCCGCTTTCCCATCCGCCCAATCATACGCATACGCTTACGCTTTCCCGATCCGGCCGCGCCGGCGCCACTGATACTGACCGCCGAGCTCGAGTTCGCCATTGAGGTTCGCCATCATCTCGAAGGCGCGCCGATGGCGATTCGCGGTTTCGCGCGCGATCGCCTCCTTGCATAGCTTGATATGCAGGTCCAGGCGATGGCTGTCCCTCTCGTGTGTGCTGCAGGCATTCACCCAGCGCGAGACCGGATGGTCGAAGTGCGACGTGTTGCGCGTGTATCTGCCGCCTGACACGAACACGCTGCTTTCCGTGGCCAACCACTGCCTGCGCAGCCGGCATTATGTGAACGTCATCGTGGCGGGGAAGCAGCCAGCGCTCCAGTGGCTGGACATGGAATCGGCCATCGAGCACTGCACCTCCGGCATCAGTATTTGGGAATGGGCGAGCACCGACGACGGCGCCGAGCCGGACGTGGTTATGGCCTGCGCGGGCGACATCCCCACACTCGAAACGCTCGCCGCGGTTGACCTTCTGCGGCAGCATTTCGAGGACGTGAAAATTCGCGTCATCAACGTGGTGGACCTGATGACCATTCAGCCGCGCTCCGAGCACCCGCACGGGCTCTCCGACGCCGATTTCGATTCCATGTTCACCACCGACAAGCCCATCATCTTCGCCTATCACGGTTACCCCTGGCTAATCCACCGGCTGACCTACCGGAGGACGAACCATCACAACCTGCACGTGCGCGGGTACAAGGAAGAGGGAACTACCACGACGCCTTTCGACATGACGGTGATGAACGATCTCGATCGCTTTCACCTGGCCGGCGACGTGGTGGATCGTGTGCCGCGCCTGGCGCGGGTGGGCGCGCATTTCAAGCAGTTGCTGCGCAACAAGCTGGTCGAGCACAAGCAGTACATCGCGCAGTACGGCGACGACATGCCCGAAATCCGCGACTGGAAGTGGCCGTCTTAAACGACAAATAACCTCTAAGCTCTCACTAGAACTGGAAGACGTTAGTCGGCTGGTTTTGGCTGGCGAGGTGCAGCTTAGGCCGGCCGCGGCCGTTGCGCGCGGTCAAGGCTTCTTCGGCGGACATGCGGGCGATTTCGGGGTGATTATTGTTTTCGCTCAGGTGGGCGAGGATGAGGACCTGCGCCGCGCCGTCGAACTCGCCGCCCAAGAAATCGGCCGTGGCGCGATTGGAGAGGTGCCCGTGGCGTCCCATCACCCGCTGTTTCACGTACCAGGGATAGGGTCCCACCTTGAGCATTTCCAGGTCGTGATTGGACTCGAAGACCAGGCAATCGCACCCTTCGACGTGCCGCTTGACGAGCTCGGGAATGTAGCCGAGGTCGGTGACGATGCCGATCTTGAATCCCTGCGTCGCAAAGGTGAAGGCCACGGGGTCGGCGGCGTCGTGAGGAATGGAGAAAGGCGAGACCTCGATGTCGCCAATTGTGAACTTGCTGCCGGCGGAAAACCTCTCGAAGCAATTGAGACGCGGGTCCCAGCGGATGACCTCGCGCGTCCGCGCGGAAATGTAGATGGGGACTTTCAGGTCAAGCGCCAGCGAGCGCAGGCCGTTGATGTGATCCACATGCTCGTGCGAGATGACGATGGCATCAAAGCCGTCGGGGCGCTCGCCCACGTCGGCCAGGCGCTTGTAGGTTTCCTTTTTGCTCAAGCCCGCGTCCACCAGCAGGCGCGTGCGCTCGGTCGCAAGCAGGGTGGAGTTTCCCCGGCTGCCGCTTCCCAGAACGCAAACTCGAACGCTCAACTGGCCTCCTGCCCCACACGAATTGTTGGAGATTATAAATCACTGCGCGGGAAACCACAAATCCGGGTCTCCCACATCGCAAGACGACCGCGCCGAGAGCGTCTGCTATAATGGCGGGTTCAGCGGCCAAGCTAGGCCGGCGGAAATCCCATGTCAGGAATCATCGGCTACATCGGCAACAAGCGCGTCGTGCCCGTGCTCCTGGAAGGGCTGGAGCGGCTCCAGTACCGCGGCTACGACTCAGCCGGATTGGCGGTCATCAAAGAGGGGACGCTCGGCATCCGCCGCGCCTCCGGAAAGCTCCGCAACCTGGAAGAGGTGATCCGGCTCAATCCGCTCGATGGAACTTACGGCATCGGACACACCCGCTGGGCCACGCACGGCGCGCCCACCGAAGAGAACGCCCACCCGCACCGCGACTGCCACGGCACGGTGGTTCTGGTTCACAACGGCATCATCGAGAATTATTTGCAGTTGAAAGCCGAGCTCGAATCTGAAGGTCACACGTTCACCACCGAAACCGATACGGAAGTCATCGCGCACCTGATCGAAAAACAGCTTGGCATCAACCCGAAGACGGGGAAGCCGCCACAAGAAGGCTCGCGCGCCGCCGCATCATCCGTTCTGCTTGAAGACGCAGTGCGCGCGGCGGTGCACAGGCTGACGGGCGTTTTTGCGCTGGCGATTATTTCCACCCTCGATTTGAACAAGATTGTGGCAGTGCGGCAGGGCCCGCCCGCGGTGGTCGGCCTGGGCCGGGACGAATATTTTGTGGCCAGCGACGTGCCGGCGATTCTCTACCACACGCGCGATTTGTTTTTCCTGGCCGACGGCGACGTGGCGGTGCTCACGCCGAACGGAGTGAAGCTGACCGATTTCGCCGGCCACCCCGTGACGCGCCGCGTGCAGCACATTTCCTGGGATCCGATTCTGGCGGAAAAGGGCGGCTTTCGGCATTACATGGTCAAGGAGATCTATGAGCAGCCGCGTGCCGTGCGCGACACCACGCTGGGGCGCGTGCAGCCCGAGACCGGACAGATTTTTCTCGATGAAATGGAAATCAGCGACGAGGATTTCCGCTCGTTCCGTGAAATCAAAATCGTGGCGGCAGGCAGTTCGCGTCACGCTGGCCTGGCGGGAAAATTCATGATCGAGCGCTTGGCGCAACTGCCCGTGGAAGTTGATTACGCCTCGGAATTCCGCTACCGCGATCCCATTGTCAACCCCCACACGCTGACCATCCTCATCACGCAGTCGGGTGAGACCGCCGACACGATTGCCGGGCAGCGCGAGGCGCAGGCCAAGGGCTCGAAGACCCTCGCCATCTGCAACGTGCTGGGCAGCATGGTGCCGCGCGAGTCGAACGGCACGATTTACACACACGCCGGCCCTGAGATTGGAGTGAGTTCTACCAAGACGTTTACCGCTGAGCTTGTGGCGCTCTACCTTTTCGCCGTCCATCTGGGCCGCACCCGCCGGCTGGTTTCTCAGGACGCCGCCAAAGCCCACTTGGCCGATCTGACCGCGCTGCCCCGGCAGCTTGAATCGGTACTTCAAAAGGACGACGAGTTCGAAGACCTGGCGCGCCACTTCTACCGCTCGCCGGAGTTTCTGTTTCTCGGACGCGGCGTGCATTACCCGGTGGCGCTCGAGGCGGCGCTGAAGATGAAGAAAGTCGCCTACATTCACGCCGAGGGCTACCCGGCGGGGGAAATGAAGCACGGCCCCAACGCCCTCATCGCCGACGGCCTGCCGGTGGTGGTCATCGCCACCTGCGACTGGAATTCGGCGGAGTCCAAGCTGCGCTACGAGCGGACCATCTCCAATATCAAGGAAGCCAAGGCGCGCGGCGCCGCGATCGTGGCTCTGGTGACAGAGGGAGACCGGGAAGTGCGCGAAATGGCGGACCACTTGATCGTCCTGCCGCCCACCAACGAGTTTCTCTCGACCACCTTGGAGGCCATGCCGCTCCAATTGCTGGCCTACCACATCGGCGTGCTGCGCGGCTGCGATGTGGACCAGCCGCGTAACCTGGCCAAGTCGGTGACGGTGGAGTAGAGACGCCCCTCGGGGCGTCTTCACAGAATTGGCGAATGAAACTCGTCTACTCCGACCAATACGACCTGAACCTCGGCAGCCACGTCTTCCCGTCAGTCAAATACAAATTGACCAAGGAAAAGTTGCTGCGCGACGGATTGGCGCGACCGGAGGATTTCGTCGAGCCCGAGCCTGCAACGGATGAAGACGTGCGCCTGGTCCACGATCAGCACTACGTCTGGAAGCTCAAGAAAGCCAAGCTCTCCTACGTCGAGATCCTACGCCTGGAAATTCCCTACTCTCCCGAGCTGATTCACGCCGCGTGGCTGTGCGCGGGCGGCACGATTCTCGCCAGCCGCCTGGCGCTCGAATCGGGCGCGTGCGTCAACATCGGCGGCGGATTCCACCACGCTTATCCCGACCACGGCGAGGGCTTCTGCGTCATTCACGACGTGGCCATTGCCATCCGCCGCCTGCAAAAAGAAAAAACTATCGAGCGCGCCATGACCGTGGATTGCGACGTCCATCAAGGCAACGGGACCGCGGCGATCTTCGCGCTCGACCCGAGCGTCTTCACCTACTCCATCCACCAGGCGAACAATTATCCCTATCCCAAGCCGCCCAGCAGCCTCGACACTCACTTGCACGACGGTGTGGAGGATGAAGAGTATCTGGCGGCGCTCGAACAGGGACTGGACAAGGCTCTTGCGGAGTTTCAGCCGGACGTAATCTATTACCTCGCCGGTGCCGATCCTTATCTGGAGGATCAGTTGGGAGGCTTGAGGCTGAGTCTGGACGGCCTGGAACGGCGCGACCGGCTGGTTTTCGAGAAGGCCCGCGCCAAAGGAATTCCCGTCGCGGTCACACTCGCTGGGGGCTACGCCCGACACGTCGAACACACGATTCAGATTCACACCAACACGATTCGCATTGCCAAAGAGTTTGCCCTGCCGGCGTGAGGGACAGCGAAATCAGTCGCTGATTTTGACCAGGTGGGTGTTGAGCGAGCCGGAACGGTAGCCTTCCAGGTCGAGCGTGACAAAGCTGAAGCCGAGCGGCCTGAAGATTTCAACGAACCGGCGGGCCATCTCGGGCGCAAGCGCGCGGGGCAATTCTTCCGGGGCGATTTCGATGCGCACCAGGTTGTCGTGGTGGCGCACGCGGAACTGGCGGAATCCGAGCTCGCGCCGCGCCGCTTCCCCTTTTTCCACCACCGCCAGGCGCTCCGGCGTGACTTCACTCCCATCGGCAATGCGCGGGGAAAGGCATGCGGAAGCCGGGCGGTTCCAGACCGGGAGCTCGGCGCGGCGAGCCAGTTCGCGGATATCGGCTTTGGTCAGGCCCGCATCGAGCAACGGCGCCAGCACCTGGTGCTCGCGCGCGGCACGCTGGCCAGGACGCCAGTCGCCCTGGTCGTCCACGTTCACACCGTAGGCGACGGCGGCAAAGCCGCGCCGCGAGACCAGTTCGTCAAGTTTGTCGAAAAGCTCGTCTTTACAGAAATAGCAGCGGTCAGGATTGTTGGCGCGATAGGCGGGGTTCGAAAGCTCGTCGGTTCCGATGAATTCGTGCGGAAGCTTGAAGTGCGCGACCACCGCTTGCGCTTCGCTGCGGTCGCGCTCGGAGTAGCTGGCGGAAAGCGCCGTGACGGCCAGCATCCGCTCGCCCAGCGCCTGGTGCGCCGCGAAAGCCAGATACGCCGAATCCACCCCGCCCGAGTAGGCCACCACCAGCGAGGGAAGTGCGCTTAACTCCTCCTGGAGCCGCTTTTCCTTGCTTTCCAATTCCTTCAATGTTTCGCTCCCGAAGTACTAAGCATAGCAAAGCCCCGGCGGCGCGCACAACCTCCGGCTCAGGTGCTCGCGGGAAGACTGTGCAGCTCGGCACGCATTTTCGGCAGGCTTTGCGGGTATTTTTCCTGCAAGTAGCCAATCAGTTTTTCGCGCACGTAGCAGCGCAGGTCCCACGCCTTGCCGGAATCGGGGGCGCTCATCAAGGCGCGGAGCTCCATCGTATGTTCGCTGGCGTTGGTCACCTGAACGTTCCACACCTTGCCGTCCCACATGCCGGATTCTTCCAGGATTTTGTGGAGCGCCTGCCGCACTTCTTCAACAGGTACGGTGTAATCGGTGTAAACAAAGACCGTGCCGAGAATGTCGGCCGTCTTGCGCGTCCAGTTCTGGAAAGGATGGTCCAGAAAATACGAGAGAGGGACCACCAGCCGGCGTAAATCCCAGATGCGAACCACCACGTAAGTGGTCGAAATCTCCTCGATCCATCCCCATTCACCTTCGACGATCACCACGTCTTCCAGGCGAATGGGCTCGGTCAGTGCGATCTGCACGCCGGCGATGAGGCTGGCGAGGGTCGGCCGCGCCGCCATGGCGACGACCAAGCCGGCCAGTCCTGCGGATGCGAACAGGCTGACGCCAAATTGCCGGATGCTGGGAAACGTCATCAGCATGATGGAAAGGGTGATGATGCCGATCACGACCACGCCGATGCGGCGCAGCACCTGCACCTGGGTCTGAAGTTTGCGCGCCCGCAGATTGTCACTGACGTCCACGCGGTATCTTTGCGAGATGACGTCCTCGAACACGCTGATGAAAGAAACAAGCAGCCAGGCAACCGAAGCGATCATCCCCAGGATGACGACGTGGCGGATGGGCACCTCCCAGCTCGCCGGGAGATAGGTCGCGGGCAGGGCCAGGGACAGGGCCAGCAGAGGCAGAATGGCGCGCACCGGCTTGTTGGAGTTTTTGACGACCGAATCGTCCAGCGTGTTGCCGCTTTTTGCGGCGATGCGGCGGCCCGCGGCAAAGGCGATGGCGTGCACGATGCGCGCCATAACCACGGCACCGATGAGGATGCCCGCGGAAATCAGCCAAGGCCGCCAATCTTGCAAGAATTGAACCATCTCGGTCCACCTCCTTTCCGAAAACAGGTTGCCCGCCGGCAAGTTTGGCCAAAAAGCCTAAGCTCAGGCGCCGGGCAAAGCCGGCTTTTGGGGGCAAAACCGCTCAGGCAGACCGGCCGGGCAAATACTCGAGGCCGGGACAGCAAAAAGGTCTTCGCCACCCCAGTATTTCAGAAAACCCCAAAGGAAGGCCAAAGGCTATTTTACAGGATGCGTGAAGGGTTTATTCGAAACCGGCGGGGAATTCTTTTCGTCCCGGCGGCCTCGCCCGCATTCTTGCCGCCGCGCGCCCCGGAATTCCAGACTTACTGTATTGTGGCCCCGCCCGCGCCGTTCGTGTCGCTCTTGATGAGGCTGGCCGCGGCGACCTGGTCACCTTCCTCCAGGTTGATCAACCGCACGCCCTGCGCGGAGCGGCCGGATTCGCGGATTTCGCTCGAATCGAGCCGCGTGATTTTGCCCTGCTCGGAGATGATCATGACTTCCGAGTCTTCCGTCACGCTCAGCACGCCGACCACCTTGCCGTTGCGCTCGGCGGTTTTGACGTTGATCACGCCTTTGCCGGCGCGCGACTGCATCCGGTATTCGGTGATGGCCGTGCGCTTTCCGTAACCTTTCTCAGTGACGGAAAGGATCAGCTCCTTTTCTCCGACGATTTGCATGCCCACGATGTAGTCGTCCTTATCGAGGTCCATGCCTCGCACCCCATAAGCGGGACGGCCCATGTCGCGCACGTCCTCCTCGGAGAAGCGGATCGCCATCCCTTCGTGCGAGGCCAGGAAAATCGTGTCGTTGCCGGTCGTGAGCTTGGCGGCAATGAGTTCGTCGCCCTCCTCGATGCCCATGGCAATGATGCCGCGGGACATGGGGTTGGAAAAATCCGCGAGGCGGGATTTCTTGATGACGCCCTTGCGGCTCACCAGCATCACGTAGCGCACCGGTAGGCTGGTGGCGCCGTCGAGCGCGGTTTCTTCCTCACCTTCCGGCAGACTCTTGACCGCCACGAAGGCCGCGACCTTTTCCTTCGATGCCAGGCTCACCAGGTTGACGATGTTTTTGCCGCGGCCCGCCGCACCGACGTCGGGAATTTCATAAACCTTCAGCCAGTGGACGCGGCCGGTGTTGGTGAACACCAGCATGTAACTGTGCGTGGAGGCGATGAAGAGGTGTTCGACGAAATCCTCCTCGCGCGTCTTCATCCCCAGGCGCCCTTTGCCGCCGCGCGCCTGCTGGCGGTACACCGAGAGTGGCGTGCGCTTCATGTAGCCCGAGTGCGAGACGGTAATCACCACGTCCTCCACCGCGATCAAGTCCTCGAGCTTGATTTCCGCCTGTTCTTCGATGATCTGGGTGCGGCGCTCGTCCCCATAATCCTTCTGGACCTGTTTTAATTCGTCCACAACGACTTTTTTGAGCGCCTTTTCGTTGCGAAGAATTTCTTCGTACTCGGCGATCTTCTTTTGCAGGGCGTCATACTCTTCCTGAACCTTCTCACGCTCGAGTGCGGTCAGTCGCTGCAACTGCATTTCCAGAATCGCCTGCGCCTGGCGCTCGGTGAAGTCGAAGCTCGCCATCAGGCCCTCACGCGCGTCCTTGGGCGTTTTCGAGGCGCGGATTAGCTTGATGATGGCGTCGAGCTGGGAAAGCGCCTTGAGGAATCCTTCCAGGATGTGGGCGCGCTCCTGCGCCTTGCGCAGTTCGTATTGCGTGCGCCGGCGGACCACGATGACCCGGTGGTCAATAAAGAGCTGGATCGCTTCGATCAGGGAAAGCGTCCGCGGCTGGCCGTTGACGATGGCCAGCATGATCATGCCGAAATTCTCCTGAAGCTGGGTGTGCTTGTAGAGGTTGTTCAGGATCACTTCCGGCTGCTCGCCGCGCTTCAGTTCGACGACGATGCGCATGCCTTCGCGGTCGCTTTCGTCGCGGATGTCGCCGATGCCTTCAATTTTCTTATCCTGCACCAGCGCCGCGATGCGCTCGACGACTTTGGCTTTGTTCACCTGGAAAGGAATTTCGGTGATGACGATCTGCTGCTTCTCCTTGGTGGGGTGCTCGATGGCCGCCTTGGCGCGCATGGTGAAGGTGCCGCGGCCGGTCGTCACGCCCAGACGCTGCAGTTCGGAAAATCGAAGACCGGATTGCTCCATCGTCTCGCGCACCATCGGAGCCAGGGCGTCGGCATGGCCGCGCTCCATCATGACGCGGCGATGGGCGAGCACATCGGCGTCATCGAGCACGGCAACCGAACAGGCGCCGAGCGCGGTGTCGACTGCGAGAATCTTCATTGCCACGACCCGAAGCCGGCACGATCACACAATCTTGCAGGCCTCAT
>OFHG01000749.1_pt1 | contig 12336 bp, 15 predicted proteins | sample 1521931 | NCBI WGS metagenome assembly OFHG01 (sample SAMEA2468438, study PRJEB22500) | soil metagenome | biome: Glassland; feature: Farmland; material: Clay | place: Australia | collected 2013-01-31 | depth 0.55 m
AGATGGAAGCCAATGACCTGCTCATAGCCATCCTCGGTCGGGATGTAGGTCTTTATCGAACCGGAGCGGACCGCATAGATGGCCTGAAACGGATTACCCACCCGAAACAGGTGTTCGCCCCGTTTTATCGGGCGCCGACGTTTTATTATGCTGTCCAGCAGATCAAGATCGCCACCGCCGATCCCTTCAGGCAGACAAAGCTGAAACAGGCCGCAATCTTGGCAGGCAACGCGGACTGATGATAAGTCAATGATATTGTTGCATATTGCCTGATGCATCACCGTCATTTACCGTGTTGTCCCCTAATTAATGCCGGGTGCTACGTCGTGACAACTGTAAAGGTATCGTCGTACATGTTTCGCTCTGATGCAACCGCTTACGATTATATTCTCTCCGACCGCAGATATCGGTATGCTATGGGCTCCGGTTGTGGCCGGGTGGGTACATATATTAAAGGAGTTGAAATGGCTGAGCGTAAGGCCATGGTCAAACGCGACACCTTGGAAACGCAGATCGAGGTGGAGCTGAACCTGGATGGTAGCGGTGTCGCCCGATTCGACACCGGGGTGCCGTTTCTTGACCATATGCTGGATCAGGTGGCCCGTCATGGGCTTGTCGACATGGCGATCACGGCGCGCGGGGATTTGCAGATCGATGCCCATCACACAGTGGAGGATGTCGGTATCACGCTCGGCCAGGCCTTTGCCCGCGCACTTGGTGACAAAAAGGGTGTACGCCGTTACGGCCACGCCTATGTACCTCTCGACGAGGCGCTGTCGCGGGTTGTCGTGGATTTCTCGGGGAGGCCCGGTTTGGAGTACCATGTGGATTATCCTCGAGCCCGCATCGGCGAGTTCGATGTTGATCTGCTTGCAGAGTTTTTTCAGGGTTTCGTTAACCATGCTCACATCACCTTGCACATCGACAACTTGCGTGGCCACAATGCGCACCACATCGCCGAAACCGTATTCAAGGCCTTCGGCCGCGCTATGCGTATGGCGCTGGAGCATGATGAACGCATGCAGGGTATGACTCCTTCGACGAAAGGTAGCCTGTAAACTCCTACTTCCGTCCATGATATTGATACACCTACGCTCGGTATTTATATCTCTCTGATTCCACTCGGATATCCATTATGAGCACCGTCGCAGTAATCGACTACGGGATGGGGAATTTGCACTCCGTGGCCAAGGCATTGGAACACGTTGCTGATGGTCAAAAGGTGGTGGTCACGCACGATCCTGCACTCATTCGCGCCGCCGACCGTGTCGTATTGCCGGGCGTGGGCGCGATTCGGGACTGCATGGCCGAGATGAAACGGCAGGCGGTCGTTGATGTCATTCACGAAGTCGTGCGGACCAAGCCATTTCTTGGCGTCTGCGTGGGGATGCAGGCACTGATGGACTTTAGTGCGGAAAACGGCGGCACGGCCTGCTTGGGAGTGCTACCGGGACGGGTGGAGTATTTCGGCGATAATTTGATCGAGTCGGTGAGCGGCGGGCGTCTGAAAGTACCCCATATGGGCTGGAATCAGGTGCGGCAGGAAAAGGCCCACCCGTTGTGGCGGGATATCCCTCAGGATTCGAGGTTTTATTTTGTCCACAGCTACTATGTGCACCCTGCTGACGACGAGTTGACGGCGGCCAGTACCCACTACGGCATTGATTTTGCCTCCGCTGTAATGCGAGACAATGTGTTTGCCGTGCAATTCCACCCTGAAAAAAGTCAGCATGCGGGGCTGATGTTGTACGCCAATTTTCTGCAGTGGGATGGCGCGACGCCGTAACCACCCTTATAACCAATCGCGGAGCGAAGAGGATTTAGCGATGTTGCTTATACCGGCCATAGATCTCAAAGACGGCAAGTGCGTGCGCCTACGTCAGGGACGAATGGAGGATGCGACGATCTTTTCCGACGATCCCGTCGCCATGGCAGGGCGTTGGGTGGAGGCGGGAGCACGCCGTTTACACTTGGTCGACTTAAATGGCGCATTCGAAGGACGGCCGATGAACCGTGATGTCATCCACGCCATCGCGCAAACCTATCCGAATATCCCCATTCAGGTGGGCGGCGGAATTCGCGACGAAGATACGGTGCAGGCGTACCTTGAGGCCGGCGTACAATACGTCATCATCGGCACGAAAGCGGTCAATCACCCGGGGTTTGTCGGCGATCTGTGTGCCGAATTCCCTGGACATGTCATCGTCGGACTGGATGCCAAGGACGGTAAAGTTGCAATGGACGGTTGGTCAAAACTGTCCAAACATGATGTCGTCGATATGGCCAGGCACTTCGAGGAAGACGGTGTCTCGGCCATTATCTATACGGATATCGGCAGGGACGGCATGATGTCAGGCGTAAATATCGATGCGACGGTAAAACTCGCCCGTGCGGTGCAGATACCCATTATTGCCTCCGGCGGTATCACCAATCTGGATGACGTGCGCGCCCTGTGCGATATGGCGGCCGAAGGGATTATCGGCGCGATTACCGGCCGTGCAATTTATGAAGGGACATTGGACTTTGCCGCCGGCCAAGCGTTGGCGGATGAACTTAGCGGCAACTAGGCGAGTGTTGCCAACGGGAAGTCCCTTCACATGAAGCTTGATGCTTGGAACACATAATCATGGGCTTAGCCAAACGCATCATCCCATGCCTCGATGTCGATAACGGACGCGTTGTGAAGGGCGTGAAGTTTGTCGACATTCGCGACGCCGGCGACCCGGTGGAGATCGCGCGCCGCTACGATGAGCAGGGCGCTGACGAATTGACGTTTCTCGACATTACCGCCTCGTCGGACAACCGGGAAACCATGGTACATGTGGTGGAGCAGGTTGCCGGCCAGGTGTTCATACCGCTCACGGTGGGGGGCGGTATCCGCACCAGCGCCGATATCCGGCGTATGCTGAATGCCGGGGCCGACAAGGTCGGAATCAACACGGCGGCGGTATTCAATCCGGAATTCGTCAAGGAGGCAGCCGATCGCTTCGGTTCGCAATGCATCGTGGTTGCGATCGACGCAAAGCAGGTAAGCGGGAAAGGCGACACCCCTCGATGGGAAATATTTACCCACGGCGGTCGCAAGGCAACCGGGATAGACGCTGTCGAATGGGCAGGCCGAATGGTCGACTTCGGCGCCGGAGAGATACTACTGACCAGCATGGATCGCGATGGTACCAAGGCAGGCTTCGATCTGGCGTTGGTGCGGGCAGTGTCAGACGCTGTGCGGGTGCCGGTAATAGCGTCCGGAGGCGTTGGTAATCTCGACCATCTGGTTGAGGGTATCACCCAGGGGCATGCCGATGCGGTGCTTGCAGCCAGTATCTTCCACTTCGGCGAATACACCATCGCCCAGGCCAAGCAGCGCATGGCGGCGGCCGGTATCGAGGTGCGGCTGTAGCCTGCCGCCTCGTGAGGACTTGGGGATGCCGCGCCACACCGACTGGTTGGATGAAATCAAATGGACCGATGACGGTTTGGTACCGGTAATTGCCCAGGAAGAGGGGAGCGGTCGGGTGTTGATGTTCGCGTGGATGAACCGCGAATCCCTGGCGCTGACTGTACAGCAGGGGCGCGCCGTATACTGGTCCCGTTCGCGCAGTAAGCTGTGGTATAAAGGTGAAGAATCGGGAAATGTCCAGAAGGTCAAGCAGATACGCGTCGATTGCGATGCTGACGTGCTGCTGATAACTGTGGAACAGGTGGGCGGGGTCGCTTGTCATACGGGTCGGCACAGTTGCTTCTTCAGGGTGCTGGAGCAAGGCGTGTGGAAGAGCGTTGACCCCGTGCTGCTGGACCCGCGGAAGATGTACAGCAAGAAGCCATGAACGATATTTTACGTCAGTTGTCTCAGGTGCTGGAGTTGCGCAAAGGAGCGGATCCCGATAGCTCCTATGTGGCGAAACTCTATAGCAAGGGTCTGGATACGATCCTGAAGAAGGTCGGTGAAGAGGCGACGGAGACCGTTATTGCCGCAAAAGACGGCGATCCTCACCAGATTATTTACGAAACTGCCGATTTATGGTTCCACTGCATGGTGATGCTGAAATATTTCGATCTGGAGCCGCAGGCGGTGCTGGACGAACTAGAACGCCGCTTCGGGCTGTCAGGGCTTGAGGAAAAGGCGAATCGGAGCACGCGATGAGCGATTGCCTTTTTTGTCGTATAGTGGCCGGCGAAATTCCGACGGAACGACTGTATGAAGATGAGCAGGTGATCGTCTTCCGCGACGTCAGCCCCAAAGCGGAGGTGCATCTGCTGGTCGTTCCGCGGTTGCATGTATCGGGCTTGGATGCACTTACACCGAAGCACGATGCGTTAATAGCTCATATGATGCGGTTATTGCCCGAGTTGGCGCTCGGGCAAGGATTGAAGCAAGGTTTTCGCACGATTATCAACACGGGTAAAGGTGGCGGCCAAGAGGTTTTCCACCTGCATATTCACCTCCTCGGCGGCGCTGGCCTGCCGGGTTTCTGACTACCATCGGAGTACACGAACATGGGACCGAGTATTTGGCAGTTGCTGATTGTTCTGCTTATTGTGGTGGTGCTGTTCGGCACCAAGAAATTGCGCAATATTGGTGGTGACCTCGGCGGCGCCGTCCATAATTTCCGCAAGTCGATGAAAGAGGGCGAAGAAAAGGCCGCCCAGCAGAGCGAAAAACTCGATGATAAAACGACCGGAACCACGATCGAGGGTGAAGCCACCCACGAGAAGGACGAGAAAGATAAGGTTTAATCGGCTAACGGCGGGTTATCTGCACACCTAAGCACAATATGCGTTTCGCGACAACGGGTCCTGGCTATGTTTGATGTTGGTTTCGGCGAACTGGTCATAATTGGCCTGGTAGCACTCATCGTGGTGGGGCCCGAACGCCTGCCGACGGTGGCGCGCACAGCGGGGCTATGGATCGGCAAGGCGCGTCATATGCTGGCGACAGTGAAGGCGGATATCGATCGGGAGATGAAGGCCGCAGAGCTCAAACAGATGTTGGAGCAGCAGGCCAAAAGTAGCGGTATCTACGAAATCGTCGAGGAAACCAGGGACTCGTTGCAGGAAATAAAGGAGGAGACTAAGGACTCGTTGCAGGAAGTAAAAAAGGAATTGCAGGCCGACGACGAAACGGCAGTCACACTTCCTGCGAAACCAACGACAACCGCGGATTCGACAAACGAATTAGCAGACGGATCTCATCGCAATCATGGCGGATGACAATAATTCCATCGGCCCTGATGCCGAATTGCCTTTCATTGCCCACTTGCTTGAACTGCGCAATCGTCTGTTGCATGCGGTTATAGCTGTTCTGGTACTCTTTGCCGGATTGTTTTACTTCGACGATCGTATCTATTCGCTCGTTGCCAAGCCGCTCCTGGCTCACCTTCCTCACGGTGCGACTATGATTGCCACCGAGGTCGCGTCGCCTTTCCTGGTGCCGGTAAAGCTCACCTTGGTAGTCGCTATATTCATAGCGGTACCCTATTTGTTATATCAACTTTGGGCATTCGTCGCGCCGGGGCTCTACGCCCACGAGAAGAAGAAGATATTGCCGCTGCTGGTATCCAGCACTTTCCTGTTCTATTTAGGCGTCGCCTTCGCCTATTTCGTTGTGATGCCCGCCATCTTCAAATTTTTCACCGCTGTCGCCCCACAGGGGGTGACGGTAATGACGGACATCACCCATTATCTGAATTTCGTACTGACATTGTTCTTTGCGTTTGGCGCGGCGTTCGAAATTCCGATAGTCACAATTGTGCTGGTATGGGTTGGCGTGGTAACGCCCGAGGCGATCGCTTCGAAACGGCCCTATATGGTGGTCGGTATATTTATCATTGCTGCAATATTGACGCCGCCCGACATATTCTCGCAAACCATGCTCGCGATCCCGATGTGGATATTGTTTGAGATGGGTGTATTCTTCTCGCGTTATTTTGCCCGTCAAACCGAGTCTGATGCGGACGGTGAAGAAACGGAAAAAGGTCAGAATATGGATCACGTGCTCGACGAATACATAGCGGACGAACAGTCGTTAAATACTTCCCGCACTGAGCATGGCGATAATGACGAGAAGTAGCTCTGCGCATCGAACAGTACTGTATTGCCGTTAGAACAGGTAGCTAATGCCTAGGCTATAGACATTGCGCTGGTAGCTGTAGACTGCGATATTCGAGTGATTGTCGGCGTGTGAGTATTCCGCCAGCATTTTTAGATTTTTCCCCATGTCGCGGCTGAGTATTACGCGACCGAGCCAGCGCGCATCGTTACGGATTGTCCGGTTATGATTGCCGACGATTGTATCCGGATTGTTGTAGTGGCTGGTACGATACGATATAGCGCCGCCTAATTGCCACGGACCTTCTATCCGTATTTCGCCGTTGACGTATATCATGTTGCGCGTAGGCGAATAGCTGGTAAAACCGGTTGTCGTCGTCAGGTCGTTGCGATTATTGATTTCATACTGATAACCGATGTGCATCCGCGATTTTGCGTCACGCTGTTCCAACTGTATCTTTATCTGTTGCTGCGATCCGGCCAGCGGATCGTATAAGCTGTTAAGTGAACTGATATCGCTGTAGCGATAGCGTAACCTAAGTTTTAAACCATCTCGCAGTTCACGTGCAGCGTTAGCGTGTGCGGACAACGTTCTCAGATAGTCGCGGCCACTGAGTGTGTCCTGCTCCAACTGTGCTCCAATTGCTGTCCGCCAGCGTTCCCAGTGCTGCAGCTTTGTCACGCCAGCCTGAAGGAGATTCATGTTGAAATAGGCCTGGTCGGGATAGCGCACGAAATAGCCGCTGGCATCAAGGCGCAATCCATTGTCGTAGTTGCCGGCCAGTATGCCGCTGGTATAGGCCAGCAGGTTTCCAAAACTACTCCCTTTTGAACTTCCCGCCTGTTTGGTTGGATCGAGTAGATTATCATCATAGCCGAACGCGATATTGACACCTGCAATCCATGGCGACGCGTGGGGGGAAGCAGAAATGTTTTCAGGCTCAGGGGGGAGCTGCCGTTCGGCCAACGCCCTCATATTCGCGTCATCGGTTTCGTTGGCGGCGAGGCGGAACCAGTAATCAGCCTGGCGCTTATTAGTTAGCTTCTGTTCGATCAGGCCTATGTTGTAATGCGAGACCGCCGCCAACGGTTTATGTATTGCCGCATGCGAAAATTGCAGTCTAGCATCGCGATAACGCCCGAGCCGGTAATAGCACACGCCCAAGTTGTAATAGAGAGATGGGCGTGTACTGCCTTCGCGTTCCGCCTGCTCAAACAAATACAAGGCAGTTTTGTAATTGCCATGCTTGTAGGCAATCAAGCCATCTTGAAATGAATGTTGTGCAACCGGTTCGCCATAGGCGAACGCCGAAGCGACGCCTGAACCAAGGAACAGCGCCATAGCTGTACGGCTTATCGTTTTCATCGTGACCTCGTGTTGTTGCCAGCTATTGAACAGGCAAAGACCCCGGCCGCGCAGGTCGGGGTCCATCTCCTTAAAGTGTTAGCCAGATGCTCAAGGTTGTTCTTGGGTCTGGTCCTGAGTCTGTTGCGCTTGATCCTCGGCCTGTTGCTGTGCTTCTTGCGCCTGCTCCTGAGCATGGTCCTGTGCTTCCTGTGCCTGCTCCTGGGCATGCTCGACGGTTTGCTGGGCCTGCTCTTCGGCATTGTTGCCGGCTTCTTGCGACTGATCCTGGGCGCTCTGGGTATTATCGTTTACGTCGCCGTTATGCTCTTGCAGGCGCTCGTTGTTTTGCAATTGATGTTGGTTCTGTTGCTGATGTTGCGCCTTAACCTCAGTAGCGTCATCGGCGGCTTGCGAAGGCAACTCGATTTGGTGCGTAATCGTATTTGCGTTGTCCTGATCGATTACCTGCATCGTAATATCGTCAACGCCATCGGCGGCCAGTGCATGGCTGAACGGTGCGGTTAAGCCGAGCCCGAAAAGCAGGGTAACTATTAGCGTTTTCATGCCATTTCTCCTTAAATTAATAGGGTCGTTTATGCGGTAACGGAGTCGTTCATACTCTGTTGCGGAGGGCGCGCCTGAAGGCGCAGATGAAACGTCTTTACGTCCGCGCCGTAGCGTATCGTGGCAATCAAATCACCCGTCGGTTTACGATCGGCCAACAGTGGCAGCGTCAGCAGATTGCGTCCTCTATAAAGAGACGAGCGCCAAACCACTTTATGCTTGCCGGGGTAACCTTCGACTTCCATATTCTTGGGTAATGCCACAGTCAGCGTCGCATCGGGAAAGTCTTGTGGCGCCGTAAATACGATACGCACCGTTTGAGGTTGTGCTACAGCCAGCGTTACCGTCGGCACTTTCATCGTATGGCTGGTTGTCCCGTGGATGAACGGCTCGACACCAACCGACAGAAGTAGGGCCACCATGGCGGCACTGGCGAAGCCGACGATAAATCCCTGACGGCGCGGATTTGCCGCATGCTGTCGTGCGTTTGCCAAGGCGCGCGTGGCGAATCCGCTTGTTGCCGGCGGAACCGTCTGCATCCTTAGCCGCTGGCGGAACGCCTGTTCCCGCATTAAGGCGTTCCGGCAATCGCTGCAAGTGGCCAAGTGCTGATGTACCAGCTCGGTCGCCGGTAGCGGCAGGGCGTTGTCCTGCAGGTCATCGAACAGTTCCCGGATTTCAATGCATGTCGTGTTCATCATTTCGTCCTCTCACTCGTATAACGCTGTGATGAAGAGAAAGGTTCCATGGCCAGTGCCTCGCGCAGGCCGGCACGCGCGCGGTGTAAACGGGATTTGAGCGTTCCAAGGGGGGTGTCGAGCATGAATTCGAGTTCCTGCAGGGTGTAGCCTTCAATGTCATGCAGCGAAATGACGGCGCGATGATCCGGGCTTAAGCGCATGAGGGCTGCTGCGAGTTGCCGCTGTATCACGGCATGTTCGGAGTCGCCTTGGGTGCTGAGTTCAGCCAGCGAATTGCCGTGACTGTCGGGGAGGATAGCAAGCGCCGTAGTGACCGGATTGCGCTCATTTCGGCGAACTTGGTCGATAAAATGGTGATAAAGCGTACGCGCAAGCCAAGGCCGCAACCGTTCGATGTGCTCCAGTTCGTGTTGTCTCGGGAACAGCTTTACCAGGAGGTCCTGTACCAGATCCTCGGCGTCGCTACGCTGACCGGTAAAGCGGTAAGCGAGCCGGTACAGATGCTCGATGTGGGGCGAGAGCAGTGCCTCAAAAGCGTTCTGATGCCGGCGCCGAAATAACTGGATGATGGTTCCCATACTTTTGGATAACGTTTGGGGCTGGTAAAAGGTTCCCACTCATTGTCAATTAATACCATGCACCGGTTGGCAGTGACGGAAAGCCGGCTGGTTGAGAGCCGCTGAGCCGGGCCTGCGGAGGTCGGGAATAGATGCCGGTCTGGGATGACCCGATGGGCTTGCATCGGACGGAGCACCGGGGCACCATGACTCAGGAGAGACAGGATTACACTACGCAATGAAAGGAGGCATGATGGTTTCCAAGACAGGGGTGGGTATTTGTGCCGCAATGGCGCTGACGGTCGCAGGCTGCGTGTTTGCCGCGGACGATACGATCGTTTTTTCATCCGCGCCGACGCAGTTGCCTGCGGTGACGGTAAAGCTGTATACGCCGTTGATGAATTATCTGGCCAAGGCTACCGGCAAAAAATTCGTCATCAAGCCGGCATCGACGTTCATTGAGTACGGTAATGCCATGCGCGCCGGCGAGTACGATATGCTGTTTGATGGTCCTCAGTTTACGGGTTGGCGCATGGACCGCATGGGATTTGTTCCTATAGCTCGTCTGAACGGCAATATCACCGAGGTGGTGGCGGTCGCCGATAACTCAAAAATCCGCGTCATTGGAGATTTCGTGGGGCGCAGGGTCTGCGCGTTCGGTTCTCCAAATATGCTTACGCTCGATTTCATGAGCTACTTTCCTAACCCGGCACAGCAGCCAATATTTGTTCGTGAACAGAGCTTTAAGAGTATTCTCGCCTGTCTGAAAGACGGCAAAGGGGAGGCAGCCGTGCTACGCGATACCGTATGGGCCAAGCAGGATCAAACAGGACTACACTTGCTCAACCAGCAGTTCCATCGCTATCCCGAGCGTACCTTTTCGGTGGGTAAGCGTATTGATGGTGCGTTACGCCAAAAAATTGAATCTGCTTTGCTGGCACCAGAAGCGCTGAAAGCGGCTGCCCCCATCATGAAGCAGTTTCACCGGCAGAAGATTGTGGCAGTCGATGCCAAAGTTTACAGCGGCCTTGGGCGGTTGTTGGCGCCGGTGTGGGGATTCCAGTAATAGCGGAAATGGTGGGCCCACCAGGACTTGAACCTGGAACCAACGGATTATGAGTCCGCTGCTCTAACCAATTGAGCTATAGGCCCCGAAATGCAATGCGCCCGAAGGGAGCAGTCCTTCGGGCGCATCAAGTATACCCGGCTGAGGTGCGTTGATCAGCTCTCGGAATCGAGGAAACTGCGTAACTGCTCTGAACGGCTGGGATGACGCAGCTTGCGCAGCGCCTTGGCTTCGATCTGGCGAATACGCTCACGGGTGACGTCGAACTGCTTGCCGACCTCCTCCAGCGTATGGTCAGTATTCATGTCGATGCCGAAACGCATGCGAAGTACCTTGGATTCGCGGGCAGTGAGCCCTTCCAGCACGCGCTGGGTCGATTCCCGCAGCCCTTCCGAGGTGGCGTACTCGACCGGAGACATCACGTTGCCGTCCTCGATGAAGTCGCCAAGATGCGAATCTTCGTCGTCGCCGATGGGGGTCTCCATGGAGATCGGCTCCTTGGCGATTTTCAGGACCTTGCGCACTTTGTCTTCCGGCATCTCCATGCGTTTGGCCAGCTCTTCCGGGGTCGCCTCACGGCCCATCTCCTGCAACATCTGGCGGGAGATGCGGTTGAGTTTGTTGATGGTCTCTATCATATGCACCGGAATGCGGATGGTGCGGGCCTGATCCGCAATCGAGCGCGTGATGGCCTGACGAATCCACCAAGTGGCGTAGGTGGAAAACTTGTAGCCGCGACGGTATTCGAATTTGTCCACCGCCTTCATCAGACCGATATTGCCTTCCTGGATCAGATCCAGGAACTGCAGGCCACGGTTGGTGTACTTCTTGGCGATGGAGATCACCAGGCGCAGGTTGGCCTCGACCATCTCCTTCTTGGCGCGGCGCGCCTTGGCCTCGCCGATGGACATCTTGCGATTGATATCCTTGACGTCGGCGATCGGCATGCCGCACTCCTGTTCCATGGCGATCAGCTTGCTCTGGGCCTTTTGTACCTCGTCGGCGACCTGTTGCAGATCCTTTACATAGCTTTTCCCGCTCTTAAGGTGCTTCTCCAGCCACTTCAGGTTGGTTTCGTTGTCCGGAAAGGCGGTGATGAACTCCTTGCGTGGCATACGGCCCTTGGTGACGCACAGGTCCATAACACTCCGTTCGTGATTGCGGATGCGCTCTACCAATGCACGCAGATTGGAGACCAGGCGGTCGATCATCTTGGGCGCCAACTTGAGCCCCATGAAGGTGGCGGTCAGTTCGCCGGTCAGCTTTTTGGAACGGGCGTGATCCTTTCCGTGCTTGGCGATGGAGGCAACCATTTTGGTATGCAAATCGCGCAATTTCTCTATATGGACGCGGACCTCTTCAATATCCAGCCCCGTATCGGCGCTGGCTTCCTCGTCACCTTCCGTTGCCTCGGTGTCCTCATCCTCGTCGTCATCATTGTTCGCATTGGCGCTGACTTCCGTAACGGCTATAGGTGCCGGTATGACCTCGGAAGGGGCGTTGAGATCGATGAATCCGCTGATAAGGTCGCCCAGACGGGTGCCGCCGGATTCGATTTGGTCGAAGTCGCGTATCAAGGTACCGACAGTTTCCGGATGGGTGGACAGGGCCTCCAGCATCTGGTTCATGCCATCTTCGATACGCTTGGCGATCTTGATCTCACCCTCGCGGGTGAGTAGCTCCACGGCGCCCATTTCACGCATATACATGCGCACAGGGTCGGTCGTCCGGCCGAATTCGCTGTCGACCGAGGCGAGCGCCGCGGCGGCCTCCTCGGCGACGTCTTCATCGTCGGCAGTGACCGCGTTGTCGCTGATGAGCAACGTGTCGGTGTCGGGCGCATGTTCGTGCACCATGATACCCATGTCGTTGATCATGCCGATGATGTCCTCGATCTGTTCCGGATCGACGATGTCATCGGGGAGGTGATCATTTACCTCGGCATAGGTCAGGAAGCCTTGCTCCTTGCCCTTGGAAATAAGCATCTTGAGCTGTGACTGCTGATCTTGATCCATCATGTCGGTGTTACCTGCGTGAAAAGCGGTTCCGGCT
>OFHG01000750.1_pt1 | contig 12336 bp, 10 predicted proteins | sample 1521931 | NCBI WGS metagenome assembly OFHG01 (sample SAMEA2468438, study PRJEB22500) | soil metagenome | biome: Glassland; feature: Farmland; material: Clay | place: Australia | collected 2013-01-31 | depth 0.55 m
TGGCTCCTCGCGCACCATCGCCCACCGAGGATTCGTGCGCGTCACCTGTCCAGAAACTTCTCTGCGAAGCCGAGAAAGACCAAATGCGCTTCAAGGGACCGCGAAGCACATCCCGGCAAAAATGATCAAGGCTCCCCCGGCCATGACGTGCCCTCAGTCTCTCCCCCTGTCCGCTGGCGGTACGAAGATTCCCGAGGACCGTGAACCGGAACGATTCCCTCGGCCGCCTGGAAGCTTTCCAACTATATTGCAGTTCGGGATCCTTCAGCCGGAGTTCGACCGCGTCGCTTCCTGAGAACTCCATGAGAACCTTGGAGACTCTGCGCAGGAAATCGACGCGCGGCAGCCCTCGGTTGGCGTAGCGTAAGACTCGGCGCGCCACTCCGGACAACGTGTTTTGGTGCGTCGTTCCGCGAGCGAAAGCGGTCCTTCGCTTTGAACGCTGACGATCCGACTTGGCTGCCATCTGCCGGATATTGTCGGCCTCGGGACGACACGAGTCAAGTCGCGGCGCGGCGCTTTCAGACTCAGCTCCATTGCGTGGGGCCGGGGAACCTCGAGCAAGAGGGCTCGAAGTACTTTTCCGGCTGCCCAGCGTTAAGGTGCAGGCCATCCCGAACAGGCCTTTGTATTGCTCAAATGCTTACCGAAAGAAACCGAGGCAGATTCCCGGCAAGGTTCATCCCGTGAATGACTTTCAGGCGATTGATGTCCGTCAGAGGAATCCCACCTGAGAAGTCGATTTCGCGGAAAGTGACCCATAGGTTCCGAGAAGCCCGTTGATCGTTCCCTATCTTTTTTCAGTTGATGTTGGCCTGATTTTTACCGCGTTCAAGTGCGTCACCCAGGATCGTCTGCTGAGTGACAGTTTCACTCCAGCCGGGCAAGGGTCTGCATCCCGAATGGGCCGGTGGGGTGATGCCGAGATCAAAAGAGACAAAAATCAGGAAGGAGCCATTAGATTTGTGAGTTCGATGGGATGGAGAATGACAATCGCGCCGCCGTTCACCTTGATAACTCCTCGATTCCGCATCTCTTTCAAGATGCGGCTGACGCTTTCTCGTGAGGCACCAATGTTCTTGGCGATCTCCTCATGGGTCATATTGAGGGCTATGCGCAGGCCATCACCGGCGGTCTTCCCGTGTCTCCCCGCCTGGTCAACCAAGAACTGGGCCAGCTTGGCCTGCGTGTCAGGCGCAAGTGCAACCATGCGAGACTGATGCCACGCCTGATGGAGTTCCATGCTCAAGTGCTTGGCGACTCGGATTGCGACGTCAGAGTTGGACCGAAGAAATCGAAGGAATTCCAGCCGCGGAATATAGCCCACCTGGCACGCGGAAATTGTTTCGGCAGTGGCCGGGTAGGGACGATCCCCGACCACACTGCTTAGACCAATAACTTCACCGGCCTCTACGATCCTCAGCGTCAAACTGTGTCCGTCAGGTGAGCCAGCGGTCAGTTTTGCCTGACCGGAGCAAAGCACAAAAACGCCGCGAGGCGTCTCACCTTCTATGTACAAGATTGCTCCGCGGGGATAGTAAGACGTTTGACGAATGGAATTGAGTGTGGCCAGCGCTCCGTGGGGAAGTTGACAAAATAACCCCTCCTCCCGCGTGACGCAGCCGAGACAACTCTCGATTATTTCGAGATTGTACGGTCCCTTCGGTACCGGCAATTTGGAACCTGCCAACCCTGCCGGACAATTATCCCCTAAATGGCCCACGTTTGCTAGTCGTAATGAGAATCAACAGCTGTCGACACAATTCCCGGATAGCAGCTTGCCTCCAGCGGCCAAGCCTTTGATTTTTCTCACCGCAGTGCGGGCTGTGACGGTCGTCACAAAGTGACAGGTTGTCCGTCACTGAGGCTTTATGTCCCCTGACTTAGCCTGTATCCGCGTCAGGTTTAGCCATGACTACGCCATCTGCATTCGAAAGGCATCGCGCTAATGGTTGACCGAAGAGCTTACAGGAAGAACGTCCCGCTTTCCGGCATCTCCCCTCAAGCCCTCAGACATTATGCGAAGGGTGGATTTAACAATGCGAAAAAAGACTAATACCTATATCGTCGTCACAGTGACCGGCAGCGCCTTTTTGTCCTTGGCCCTCCTGCTCATCCTTCAGGCGCCCACGACTTACGGGATCCCTGCGTTTGCCAGAAAGTACCAGACCTCTTGTTCGACGTGTCACAACGATCCACCGGAGCTGAACGATTTCGGATGGGCCTTCAAGAAGAACGGTTTCAAATTTCCCAAAGATGATGAGGACTTTGTCAAAGAGCCCCAACTGAAACTCGGCGCGCCGGCCTACAAGAAGATCTTCCCCAGAGCGATCTACCCCGGCGAGATTCCCGGAAATGTTCCCATTGGTTTTCGATACGAAGGGTATATGAACTACCTCAACCGGCAGCCTTTGGCATTGGGGTTCCAGCCGCGCGTTGACCTGTTTGTCCCCAATACGTTTACGGTCATCGCAGCCGGCAGCATGGGCGAGAACCTCTCATTTTGGATTGACGACGATCTTTCCGTCGGGGGCTCTGGCGCGGATGGGGGCTTGGGAGACGGCTACTTGAAATACAACGATCTCGGCCACCATCTCGGGCTCCCGAAGGATGCCCTCAACGTTCGAGTCGGCCAATTTGAGTTGGACTTGCCCTTCACACAGGCACGCACCATCAACATTTCAGACTACGACGTTTATGACGAAGAGGCGATCGCCGGTTCGCTTGGCACCACCGACAATCCTTTCACTTTGGGCGCCCCTCAGCGCGGCATCGAATTCGGCGGCTATCCCAACGACGGGAACTTCAACTGGTCAGTGGCTCTGACCGACGGAAGCAACGACAGCCCGCCTTCGAGCAACGGCAAGAACGTTTACGTCAACGTCTTCCAGCAGTTCAATCTTGACCGCGACCATTCGCAGCGCAAGGAAGTGCAAGCTGCTGGTCCGACCGGTCCCCACGACCACACCTCCTTGCGGCTCGGCGCCTTCTACGACTACGGGCACAATGGCTTGAACACGGACGGCACTCTGTTCCCGGGGCTTGGGGTCATCATCGAACCCTATTACCGCGTGGGAGGCTACTTCCGCTTTAAGTATCACAGCAAGTTTGAGCTGTACGGGATGGGAATGCATTCGCACGATGACAATTTCGTTGTCGACACGACAACGAATGTGGTGAGTCACGGCACTCCGGTAAATTTCAGTGGCGGGTTTGTCCAAGCCGAATACTGGGCCTACCCGTGGCTTATTCCTATTATGCGCTACGACGTTGTCAATGCGCCGTTTGACTATTACAACGGCGTGTCCAAGGGGTTTACGAGGAACCGGTTCAGCCCCGGCGTGCAAATGCTGATCCGGCCGAACGTCAAGTTCGATTTCGAGTACGACCACTACTGGGCCGAGCCGGTACCGGGAGAGACAACCTTCTTCCGGCCCAATGGTTTCCAGGGAGGGATCGATTTCGCGTTCTAGAGGACGACGGCGGGGTGGCCCGGCCACCGGATCGCCGCATCCCCCAAGCAAAGAAGGGAGCACTAAGATGGGTTCAACTCAACGGCAGTCACACGTTCAATGGCTTATGTTTTCCCTGGCCATCCTTTTTCTGGCTGCGAGTACGGCACAAGCGGGCGAGATTAAAGGGAAAGTGACGGCATCGGGGATAAGGTCGGCGAAGAATATCGCCGTTTACATTGATACGATTCCCGGCAAGACCTTCGAAGCCCCGGCCAAGCACGCCGTCATGGACCAGAAGCATCTGGAATTTGTCCCGCACGTGCTGGTGGTTCTCAAAGGGACGACCGTGGACTTCGTGAACAGCGATGCCACGCTGCACAATGTCTTCTGGCCGGATATCGGCGGCAACCGAAAACTCGCCCGCAACCTGGGCACGTGGCCGCAAGGACAAAAGAAATCCTTCACCTTCGCCAACCTTGGGGCGGCACCCCTGCTCTGCAACGTTCATCCTGAAATGTCCGGGTACTTGGTGGTTGTTCCGACGCCCTATTTCGCCGTCACCGACGCCAGTGGCGACTTCGTGATCAAGGATGTTCCGCCGGGCAAATACACTCTCAAGACCTGGAGCGAAGAGGGCAAACCCACTTCGCAATCTGTGGACGTCTCGGGGGCTACGACGACCGCTGACCTCACGGTTCGGCGATAGCGAACGGCCCCAGCGGCGCCGATGGAACGAAACCGTTCCACGGCTTGAGGTACGAACGATTCAGCGGCAGTGATATTTCATGAGGGCTCGGACCAAACTCGTTGACCTCGACTGGTTGGAATCGAATTTTCCCTGTATGCAGGCATGCCCTGTGCATACGCAGGCTGGGAGATACGTTTCGCTGATTGCCGAGGGACAATACGAAGAGGCGTATCGCTACGCCCGCTCTCCCAACCCGCTGGCTTCCATCTGCGGCAGGGTTTGCGGGCACCCTTGCGAAACTGCCTGCCGCCGCGGCCAGTTCGACGCCCCCATCTCCATCCGCGCGCTGAAGCGGTTCGTCACGGAACGCTTCGGCCCCGAGTCCCGCAGTCCCGTGGACGTCTTCCTCAGTCGGCCTCTGGTCAAGCATCAGGAACGCGTCGCGGTCATCGGTTCGGGCCCCGCGGGACTTGCCGCGGCGCACGACCTGGCGCTCCTCGGATACCCGGTGACCATTTTTGAAGCCTCGCCCGTTCCTGGCGGCATGCTTCATCTCGGCATTCCCGAATATCGGCTGCCTCGCGACGTGGTGCAGGCGCAGGTTCGCGAGATTCTGGACCTTGGCCCGGAGTTGAGGCTGAACAGCCGCCTCGGCGATTTTTCGCTCGGCGACCTGCGCGCGGAGGGTTTCAAGGCCATTCTCCTTGCCATCGGACTGCACCGCAGCCGTGATCTCATGTTGCCGGGCCGTGACCTGGACGGCGTCATCACCGGCACCGACTTTCTGCTCAACGTGAACTTGGGGTATCGCTTCTCCATCGGCCACAGGGTGGTCGTGATCGGCGGCGGAAACGTGGCCATTGACGTGGCCCGCTCGGCGCTCCGCCAGCAACAGCAACAGACTCTGGACTCCCTTTCCAGCTCCTTACTGCCCAACCAACTGTCGGAGCCTGAGCGCGAAGTAGTGATGAAGGAATTGATGGACGTTACGCGGACGGCGTTGCGCCTGGGGGCCCGCGAAGTGGACATGGTGTGCCTCGAGTCGCGCGAGGAGATGCCGGCCTTCGAGGAGGAAATTGACGAAGCGCTGCTGGAAGGGATCAAGATTCACCCCTCGCTGGGACCCCGGAAGTTCGTAGGAAAAGACGGAAAAGTGACCGGGCTCGAAACCATCAACTGCACATCGGTTTTCGACGCGCAGCATCGTTTCAGCCCAACCTTTGCGGCGGGCACCGAACACGTCATTGATTGCGATACGGTGATTCTGGCGATTGGCCAGGCCTCCGACACCTCCTTCCTGAGGCCCGAGGACGGCATTGAGACCACGCGGCAGGGCGGCATCAAGATTGATTTTGATACGCTGATGACTACCGCACCGGGAATTTTCGCCGCCGGAGACATCGCCTTCGGGCCGCGGCTGATTATCAACGCGGTTGCGGATGGGAAGAAGGCCGCGGAGCAGATGGATCGCTACCTTCAGGGTCCGGCCTGGAAGCCCGAGCCGCGGTATGTGCAGGTCACCGTCCTCGATCACCACACCATGGCCCAGGACTACGACGAGTACTCGCGCCTGCGCGTCCCAACCATCCCGCTCGACCGGCGCACCGGCATCGCCGAAATCGAGAGCGGATTCACTGAAGCGGAGGCGCGCCGCGAGGCTTCCCGCTGCTTGAAATGCTGGATCAACACTATTTTCGACGGCAACGAGGCCGACGGCACGGAATGCATCCTCTGTGGCGGCTGCGTGGACGTTTGCCCGGAGAACTGCTTGTCGCTGGTGCCCCTAAGCCAGCTTCAGGTGTCGGATGAAGTCAAATCGCGGTTGAGGGCGGATGGCCCCGCACACAGCGGGACGTTGCATCACCTGGAGGCTTCGGATCTGCCCGCGAGCGAAGGCTCCATCATGGTCAAAGACGAGACCATCTGCATTCGTTGCGGCCTCTGCGCCGAGCGCTGTCCCGCCCACACCATCACGATGGAAGGCTTTGAAGTGTTCGACCGCGACCCCGATGAGCCGGCGCTGGCGGAGGTGGTTTTGGAAAGATGAGCGAAGCGGAAAAGCCTTTGGCGCAATCCGAGCCCGAAAAAAGCGGTGTGGGTGCTCCGGTCACACGCCGGGACTTCTTCAACGAAGTCGCGGCGGGCGCGCTCGGCATTGCGGCGGTAGGGGCAACCATCGTCACCGTCAAATACCTTTCGCCCAACGTGCTGTTTGAGCCTCCTGCGCGCTTCCGCGTCGGCACACCGGATGATTTTCCGGTCAACTCCGTGACCTACTTTCAAGACCAGAAGGTCTACATCGTCAGAACCAGGGACGGCGATTTCTTTGCCGAGACCGCCGTTTGCACGCATCTCGGTTGCATCACGAAATGGAATCCTGAAGCCAACCAGATTCAGTGCCCCTGCCACGGCAGCAAGTTCGCTCGCGACGGGAAAGTGGAGCACGGCCCGGCACCGCGGCCGCTTCCGCACTTCGCCATCCGGTTGATGCCGGACGGGACACTGATGGTTGACACGCAGGAAATTGTCAAGGAATCACAAGTTCTGAAGGTGTGAAGGTTCCCATGGCGACAGGCACCACAACAGGACAGCTCGAGCGCTTGCGCAGAACGCGCGTCTGGAAATCAGTCTTTCGCCGCGGGCCGGCCAACACCAACCGCTCGCGCAGCCTGGCGGTGTTCGGCAATCTCTTCCTGCACGTGACCCCGGTCAAGGTGCGCGAAAAATCCTTGCGCGCGCGGTCCACCTATTACCTCGGCTCATTTTCGTTTTTCCTCTTTGTGATCCTGGCCGTTACGGGCGTGCTTCTGATGCTTTACTACCACCCCGCCGTTCCGCAGGCCTACCTCGACATGAAGGACCTGCGCTTCGTGGTTTCGAACGGAGTCTTCCTCCGCAATCTGCATCGGCTGGCAGCCCAGGCGATGGTGGTGGCCGTCTTCTGGCACCTGTTCCACGTTTTCTACCGGGGCGGATACAAGCCCCCGCACGAATTCAACTGGGTGGTGGGCGTGGTGCTTCTCCTCCTCACCCTCTTCCTGAGCTACACCGGCTACCTGCTCCCCTGGGACCAGCTGGCCTATTGGGCGATCACGGTGGGGACCAACATCATCGGCTACATGCCGATTCTTGGAAAGCCGGTCAGGTTTCTTCTGTTGGGCGGGCACATCATCGGCGAAAACGCACTGCTTAGGTTTTACGTGCTGCACTGCGTCCTCCTGCCGCTGCTGGCGGTGGTATTCATCGCCGGGCATTTCTGGCGTGTGCAGAAGGACGGCGGCTTGACGCTGCCGGAAAACAATGAGCGAAAAGAATAATTACGAAGCCGGAGTCAGTTCCCAGGCGACGAAGGACCCGCAGCGCATCGTCTTCATCACCCGGAAGACGTCGGCGAAGGTCAAGGGCAAGGTTGATCGTCAGTTGATGACCTACCCGCACCTGGTTCTGCGCGAGGGGATCGTCTTCGAGGTCCTGACTATCGTGCTGGTGGTGATTGCGCTGTTCTGGAACGCGCCCCTGGAACAGCTGGCCAATCCGTTGGTGACTCCCAACCCCGCCAAGGCGCCGTGGTATTTCCTGGGATTGCAGGAGCTGCTCCACTATTTTCCGCCGGTTCTGGCGGGCATCCTGATTCCCACCCTGGTGGTGATCGGGCTGGTGGTCATTCCGTATTTCGACGTGAATATCAAAGGCGAACCGCTGTGGGCGGGCAATCGGCCGCGGAGACTGGCGGTCTTCCTGACAACCGTCGGAGCCCTGCTCGTCTTCATGGGAGCCTTCCAAGCCTGGGACGCGGTGGCGCCGACTGCCATCGTGGCCGCCCTGGCGCTGGTTGCTTATGCGGCTCCGCCGGGAAATCGTTTTGTCGCATTCCTGCGCACGCGCGCCCTCCCTTGGTGGGTGATGACCTGGTTTATCGCGGTCGCCGTGATGCTGACCGCTGTGGGGACTTTCTTCCGAGGCCCCGGCTGGTCCTTGGTGACGCCCTGGAGATAACGTGGCTGCTGAAGACATAGGAAAGATTTCGAAACGACTGCGGATCGCCTTTGCGATTTCGAGCGTGGTCTTTCTGGCCGTCCTGGCCGTTTCTCCTGTAAAGGATTATCTGAGCGAATGGAGGCATTACCAGAACGGATACGTCAAATTTGCCCAATCGCGGCCGGATACCAAGACGCTGCTGGCAGACTATCACCCCGGAATCAATCAGATCTGGGTGCCGAAAATGGGCGTGGTGGACCGCTGCACGACGTGCCACCTGGGCATCACCCAGGCGAGCCTCGACGATCCGAGCGTTCCGGAGCCTTACCGGGCTCATTCCTACATCCCTCATCACGTCGAGGACTGGGGTTGCGTCGTTTGCCATCGCGGGCAGGGCCGCGCCACGGAGGTCTCCGAGGCTCATGAGACCACGCTGGCTTGGGAACGGCCCATCCTTCCTACCGGCTACATTCAGGCATCCTGCGGCGTGTGCCATCGTGCCGACATTCCCGAGACGCCGCGTTTGAACCACGGACGCGAGCTTCTGGTTAAGTTCAATTGCGTGGGGTGCCATCACCTGGAGGGCATCGAGCGTCCCGCCATGCTAGGGCCGGACCTCACCAACCTTGGAACGAAGGTCAGCCGCGCGTGGATCTACAAGTGGCTGAAGGAGCCGCGGACCATCACGGATTCCCAGGGCAACGTCACCGTGGACGGGGTCGTGAATGAAGACGAGCCTCGCATGCCCAAGTTCAATCTCGACGAGAAGGAACTGCGCGGCCTCTCGGCCTACCTGAGTTCGCTGCAAAGCCACCCTCCCAAGCCCTACAAAATCAGCCCGGCCGTGGTGGCCAAGTGGCAGAAAAACCCCGACACGGTTCAGCACGGCGAACTTCGCTTCCGGCAGATGTTTTGCTCCGATTGCCACGCCCTGGCGGTGGTGCGCGCCGGAACCACTGAAATGATCGGAGGTGACATCGGTCCCGAGCTGACCAAGGTGGGCAGCAAAGTCAAGCCCGACTGGCTGATCAGTTGGCTGCGCGATCCCGAGGCTTATCTCCCCAACGCCATCATGCCGCGCTACCACTGGTCGGACGAGGATCTCTACACCGTCAGCCAATACCTTATGACCAGGCTGACCGATCCGGATCTATTGAGCGATGTCCCCCAGTTGGGTCCGGCAACAAAGGTCGAGATTTCGCTGGGGAAACGGCTGTTTGTCGAGAAGGGATGCTCAAGCTGCCATGTAATCGAAGGGGTTCCCGTGCAAAAGGATTTCGGGCCCGATTTATCCAGCCTTGGCAGCAAAACCGTTTCGGAACTGTACTTCGGCAATGCCAAAATTCCGCACACCCTGGTTTCTTATATCGAAGCCAAGATCAGCGATCCGCACTCGGTGAATCCCGCGGCGCGCATGCCCCAATTTCATCTGACCCAGGCCGACCTGGACGACATCACGACGGCGCTCCTTAGTATGAATGGAGGGGCAAAACGGCTGGAGGTCGCGGATCTTGCCATCCCGCAAAAGCACCCGGAGTTCCATCCCGCGGGTGAATTCGGCAAGCTCTATAATCGCTACAAGTGTTCCGTGTGCCACCGCTTCAACGGCTACGGGGGCACGCTGGCGCCCGACCTCTCCTACGAAGGCAGCCGCGCCCAGCGGCAATGGATCATCAACTTTTTGAAAAATCCCGGTACTCTGCGTCCCACGCTCACGGTTCGTATGCCGCAGTTCAATATGAGCGATCAGGAAGCAGACACAATCGCCGACTATTTGGAAACGGCGATGCAGAGTCCGGATGTGGACTTGTCTTCGGTAGGGCCCAAAGACTTCACGCCCCAGATGGCCGTGTTGGGGAAGCAGCTCTATGAAGTGAAGTACCAGTGCCAGTCGTGCCACACGATCGGCTCAACGGGCGGTTACGTAGGCCCGGCGCTCACCAACGTGGGCAACTGGATAACGCCGGCGTGGATTGAAGCCTGGCTGAAAGATCCGCAGGCCCTCGACCCGGAGGCGATCGAGCCCCGGCGCGATTTCACGCCGCAGGAAATTCAGGCCATGACGGCTTACTTGCTTACGTTGAAACAATCCCGGTCCGCCGGCGCTTCAGGAGGGGCCCGATGAGGAAGGCTGCCTTGGCTTTTGCGCTCGTCACCGCGTCCCTTGCTGCACTGCCCGCCTGCAAGCGGGCAGCGCCTACCTCCAAGGCGAACCCGCTCCTCCAAGCGTATGGTACGCAACAGGACTGGAACAATCCTGATTACCTTATCCCCCTCAATTATCAGCAGACCCAGGGCAAGCGCATCTTCGATGAGAAGTGCGTGTGGTGCCACGCGGATTCAACGCCCGCCGGTCCTTCCAACCGTTCCAATCTCAATCCCACCCCGCCCTTGATCAACGATGGCGCCACGCTTAATCCTCTGAGCGACGCTTATCTTGAGAACGTCATCACGCTCGGTGGTGCGGCGATGGGGAAATCTGCCATAATGCCTCCTTGGGGTCGGACCCTGACGCAAGAGGATATCCGGGCGCTCGTCGCTTATATCCGTGCGGTCGCCCAGCCTGCATACCACAGGCCGGCGCAGCCTGGGCCCAAATACTCGGCACGGTAATTCCAGATGGATGGGATGAAGAACTCTTCCAGGATGATCGTTGCCATTCTTGCCGTGTTGCTCGGATGCAATGTTGTAAAGGGCCAGGTTAGCCCCGCTGAGATTACCAAGCCCGACCTTAAACGAGCCGAGCAGACTTATTTTCAGCAACTCATTGACCTGAACCGAGCGATTACCCAAACCAAGTTTCCTTTTTCCTTGGTCTTGAGCCGTTATCCCGGCCTCGACCCCAAGCAACAAATTGGAGCCGACAAGCGTGGCCTGGAATTCATTAAATTCCAGGGCCGCGTGGTGCTCAAAATCTCAGGCAACTACAACGCCGCTTTCAACGCTGAGGCGCTTACCCAAAACCAGCGGGCCGGACGGGTGATGGATGAAGTGGTCGCTCCCATTCTCCGACTCTTGCCGAAGTACTTCTCGCCCCAGTCTAACTTTGATGGGGTGGGCTTCGAGATTTCGTATCACGTGCGAACCGACAAACCCAGCTACACTTACGAAGGCAGGGAAGTCCTTACGGTCGTCCTGAACAAAGCGGACGCGTTCAAATACGCCGGCCTCTCCGATGTCTCTGCACGGCAGGAGATCCTCGATAATTCGGAAGTCTATGTGGACGGCAAACGCTTCGGGCTCACGCTGGGGCAGCGCGATGCATCGGAGGTGGATGAGGCAACGGCCGCCAACTCCGCCGCCGCCCCGGCCCCGCAGCCGGCCGCGCCTTCAGTTCCCCCTGCGGCTGACGTTCGATCGCCGGAGCCTGCCCCTCCCGTCTCCTCCGGCTTGGCCACGCCCAGGCCGGCAGCTCCGCCCTCGCCCGCAATTCCGGATACGCGCGCCATCCTCACCGGCCAGGCACCTGCGACGCAGGCCGACGCCGATGCGCTCCAATCAAAGCTCCAGGCGCAACTCGACGCGCTCAATGTCGAGGGGCGCGCGCACGACGACTTTGTGGATTACGCTCCGCCCTCCTTTGCGGTTTTTAGGAACAGGATCTACCTGCAGATGACCTTGCGCAACCCCGCCGTCTTCGACCCCAACGCCACTTCGATCTACAAACGGGCCGCCCGAAGCTTCGATCTGTTCCTCGCTCCCCGGCTCAAGAGTCTTCTAGCAAAGACTCCCGATGATCCGTCTATCGCCGGATTGGATATTACCGTCCTGACGGAATTCTCCGACAAAACAGCAACTTCCTCCGAGGCCATCGAATTCATCTGCCCGATCGGACCACTCCGCCAATTCAGCGATGCCGATATCACCAATCAGAATCTGATTGACCAGAGCGTGGTGCTGGTCAACGGTGTACGCATCGCGCTGAACCTGCAACAGGTCGAATAAGTCTTCCCTTGAGCTTCGCATCTTTCTGGCGCGGCCCCTCACTTTTTGCCCGCACAACTGTCGCTTTGAAGCGGCGATCGGGGAGATTTGTTGAAACAGCATTTACGCAGCGTTTGACTTCCCAGCCCATCGGCGCTGTAATAGTAGCTCCCGTTGCCGATTTGCACTTCCAGCGGCTCGTCAATGCCCAATCCCTTCGTGTACCGCGCCGTCGCGTCGCCGCCGACATCAAGCTTCCCCACGATTTTGTCCCCAGCGTAAGCGTCAATC
>OFHG01000751.1_pt1 | contig 12334 bp, 8 predicted proteins | sample 1521931 | NCBI WGS metagenome assembly OFHG01 (sample SAMEA2468438, study PRJEB22500) | soil metagenome | biome: Glassland; feature: Farmland; material: Clay | place: Australia | collected 2013-01-31 | depth 0.55 m
CTCTCCCTGTGCGGTGTTATCAGGAAGCACGACATCATCGGTCCGGGGGGGGCTCTTGGCGCCCCAGTTACCATCCGAGGATTTGCCCAACCTGTCTGGAGCCTGCTTATGAAGTTGAAGCCGCGGCACAGGTGTGCCGGGCCGCGGGTCATCATGAGAAACTGGCGGAGTTTTTGGTTCGCTGGGGTGTCCGCCGCTTTCATTCTGATATTTTTCCAGGTAACGGCCGCCCGCGCGGCGACGCTCAACGTCCCTGCCGACTACGCGACCATTCAGGCGGCGATTGACGCCGCCGCGAACGGCGGCTTCGTTCTGGTGGAACCTACTACGAGAATACAGATTTCAAGGGCAAAGCGATCACCCTCAAAAGGTCCGGCGGGCGGAGCGCGGCCTCCCGCTCGTCCTTCGGCCTTGCCCCGCCTATTCATTTGTGGTAACTATCGCTGCCAGTGACGGCGCTTGAAGACTATCTACGCGAGCTGCAAGCCATCCGTGCTCTGGGTGCGGGCGTCCCGGAGACTTCCTACTACCCGGCGCTTTCGAGCCTTTTGAACGAGGCTGGAAGATCCCTCAAGCCCAAGGTCCGGTGCGTCATCAATCTTGCCAACCGTGGGGCGGGCCTGCCTGACGGCGGGCTCTTCACCGCCGACCAATTCCCCAAGAAATCGCCTGAGAATCCGCTGGAAGGGCAAATGCCTTCGCGCGGCGCGATCGAAGTGAAGCCGGCAAAGGAAGACGCCTGGACGACCGCCGACAGTGACCAGGTCACGGGCTATTGGAAGAAGTACCGCCAGGTGCTGGTGACCAATTATCGCGACTTCATTCTGGTCGGCCAGGACAGCGAAGGCAAGGCCGTGAAACTGGAAGTATTCAGCCTTGCACGAGACGAGAAATCGTTCTGGGCGGCCGCTCCCCGCACCCTCGATCATGAACTTGGCGCGCGGTTTGCCGAGTTCCTCCGCCGCGTCATGCTCCACGCCGCGCCGCTTGCCGCGCCCGAAGACGTGGCCTGGTTTTTGGCGTCTTACGCGCGCGAGGCGTTGAGGCGCGTTGAAAAAGTAGAACTCCCCGCGCTCTCGGCCGTCCGCCAGGCACTCGAAGAGGCCCTGGGCCTGAAGTTCCAAGGCCCGAAGGGCGAGCACTTCTTCCGGTCTTCCCTTGTCCAGACGCTTTTCTACGGGGTGTTCTCGGCGTGGGTCTTGTGGGGCAAGCAGAACGCTGTAGCGGCGATCTATGATCGCCGAAGCCCGGACGGCGAACGCAGTTCGCCGCTACAAAAACGCTTCGACTGGCGGCTTGCCTCCTGGTATCTGCGCGTTCCCATGATCACCAAGCTCTTCTCGCTGATCGCCGACCCGGGCCAGCTTGAAAACCTGAACCTGATTGAGGTGCTCGATTGGGCCGGGCAGGTCTTGAGCCGCGTTGACCGGGCGTCGTTTTTCGACAAGTTCCAGGAAACACATGCCGTCCAATATTTCTATGAACCGTTCCTCGAAGCCTTCGACCCCGAGCTGCGCAAGCAATTGGGGGTATGGTACACGCCGCCGGAAATCGTCAAATACATGGTGGAGCGCGTGGACCGCGTGCTGCGGTCGGAATTGAACGTGCCGCTGGGACTCGCGGATAAGAACGTCTACGTGCTTGACCCCTGCTGCGGGACAGGCTCGTATCTGGTCGAGGTTCTCGACCGCATTCATCGCACGCTCAAAGAGCGCGGCGAGGACGCCTTGATTGCCAGCGACCTGAAGGAGGCGGCGCAGAATCGAGTGTTTGGATTTGAGATTTTGCCTGCGCCGTTCGTGGTTTCGCACCTGCAACTGGGCCTCCTTCTTCAGAATCTTGGCGCGCCGCTTTCGGATCTCGCTGTAGCGGCGGCGTCTCGCCGCCGCTACCGGGATTCGGCGGCGGGGACGCCGCCGCTACGATTGCCAGCCCACGAGCGCGTTGCCGTCTATCTGACCAACGCCCTCACCGGCTGGGAGCCACCGAAAGGCCCGAAGAAGAAACTGTTGTTCCCTGAAATGGAAGAAGAGCGCGACGCCGCCGAGCACGTCAAGCGCGAAGTTCCGATTCGCGTCATCCTCGGCAACCCGCCTTATAACAGCTTTGCCGGCGTTGCGGGCATGGAGGAGGAGCGCGACCTGACGGAAGCCTACCGGACGACCAAGCACGCTCCCGCGCCGCAGGGACAGGGTTTGAATGACCTTTACGTGCGGTTCTTTCGCATGGCCGAGCGGCGGATCGTCGAACAGACGGGCAGGGGCGTGGTGTGCCTCATTTCGAATTATTCGTGGCTGGACGGTCTGTCCTTCACCGGGATGCGGGAGAAATACCTGGAGGTTTTCGACCGCGTCTGGATTGACTGCCTGAACGGTGACAAATACAAAACCGGGAAACTGACGCCTGAAGGCGAGCCGGACCCGAGCGTGTTTTCGACCGAATTCAATCGCGAGGGCATTCAGGTTGGCACGGCCATCGCGGTGTTGGTTCGCAAGTCCGTAGGGGCGATTCATGAATCGCCCCTGCGCGTGCGCTTTCGTCATTTGTGGGGAAGGACCAAACGCCAGCAGTTGCTCGAAAGCGCCGATCACGACGGCGAGTCGCTCTACGAGAAGGTCGTCCCCGTGCTCAGTCTCGGGCTGCCCTTCGCACCCGCGCAAGTCAATCTTGGCTATGCTGTGTGGCCCGTCGTGCCCGATCTGTTTCCGGTGTCGTTCCCGGGTGTTAAAACGAGCCGCGACCTGGACCTGGTTGAGATCGATCTTTGGAAACTCGCTGAGCGAATGAGTTCCTATTTCAGCAGAGGTGTGGACGACTCGAGCGCACGGTCATTCGCACTCTCGCTCATGACTCCGTCGGCGCGTTTCGATCCTGTCGGCACACGGAGGCACTTGGTGGAACGCGGCGTCGACTCCGGGAGGTTCGTTAAATACGCTTACCGCCCATTTGACCAGCGCAACCTTTATTGGCACCCGGAAACTAAGCTGCTTGACGAAAAGCGCGAGGAACTCTTCCCGCTCGTCCGCGCGGGCAACCTGTTCCTGACGTCGCGTCAAAAGGGAGAACGTGAGTGGGAGGGCACGCCCTTCTACGTAGCCCGCACCCTTCCTGACTGGCATCTCACGCGCCCTGGAAGCAATTGCGTCCCACTGCTGGTCGGTCTCTCGGCGCCGAAGCAGGTAGAGCTCGCACAGGGACCCCAGGACACGGCTGAGGTGGGCGCCAACCTCTCGCCTTCCGCTCGCGCCTACCTTGCCAAACTCGGAATCGAAAATCCCGACGCGGACGCTGAGACCGCCGGCCTGATCTGGATGCACGCGCTGGCGATTGGCTATTCGCCTGCCTATCTCACCGAAAACGCCGACGGCATTCGCCAGGACTGGCCGCGCATTCCGTTGCCGGATTCGAAAGAATTATTGCTAGCGTCAGCGGCGCTGGGGAAACAAATTGCCGCGCTGCTGGATACTGAAACCCCGTTTGAGGACGCTGTAGCGGCGATCTATGATCGCCGAGAACCGGGCGGCGAACGCAGTTCGCCGCTACAGACCGGCGGCGAGACGCCGCCGCTACAGGTCGCCGGTCACAGACCGGCGCTACAGAAGATCGCTGTCTTCACGCTGGCGGAAAATCGCCCGACCCGCGAGAAGGACGAGGGCGACCTCCCGAGCGACCTTTCCGTCACTGCCGGCTGGGGGCACGCGGGCAAGGGCGGCGTGACCATGCCGGGCAAAGGGAAGATTATCGAACGCGACTACGCCCCGGACGAAATGGATTCCCGCTTACGCGGGAATGACGAGCCCAACGGGCGCGGGAGTGACGAGCGCAAGGCTGTAGCGGCGATCTATGATCGCCGAACGCCGGACGGCGAACGCAGTTCGCCGCTACAGATCGGCGGCGAGACGCCGCCGCTACAGCAACTGGGCGGCCGCACGCTGGATGTTTATTTGAACGACGCCGCGTATTGGAACAACGTTCCCCTTCGCGTTTGGGAATACACCATTGGCGGCTATCAGGTCATCAAGAAGTGGCTCTCCTACCGCGAGCGCAAGCTGCTGGGCCGCGCCCTCACCAAAGACGAAGTGCGGTACGTGCAGGAAATGGCGCAGCGCATCGCCGCCATCCTGCTGCTGGAGCCGGCGCTCGACGAAAATTATCGCGCCGTCAAGGAACACACCTACCCCTGGCCTCCAGCCTGAAAACCGCTCTCCCCCTTCTCGGTTCCCGACAACCGGTTTCCGGCAACCGGCCGCCGGCCTCCGGCAACCGAGCCTTGCATTCTCCCGCACGTTTGCGATAGGATGGCGCATTGGCCAGCCAGGCTTAGCCGCGAAGTCCGAACGCAACACGCCGCGACCAAGTCAGAAAATCAATGCGAACCACTGAAAACGTCGCCCTCGCATCGCCTGCCGAAACAGGGGAGGGAGCCGCGCTGTGAGCACTGCCACCGCCAACGGGGAGCTCGGCCGCGTGACCGGCTTCTACTCTTCCGTCGTCGGCAAGAAAATGGTGATGGCGGTGACCGGCTTCATCCTCTTCGGATTCATCGTGGTGCACATGGTGGCCAACCTGCAGGTTTTTCTGCCGGTCAACGCCAACGGGGTGCCGCCGCTCGACGCCTACGCCGAGCACCTGAGGGCCCTGCCACCGCTGCTTTGGGGCACGCGCGTGGTGCTGCTCGCGGCCGTAATCCTGCACATCCTGGCGGCGGTGCAGCTCTGGTGGCTGAATAAATTCGAGGCGCGCAAGCGCGGCTACGTCAAGTACGAGCCCATCGCCTCCAATTACGCCTCGCGCACCATGGTCTGGAGCGGGCCGATCATTTTCTTTTACGTCATCTATCACCTGCTGGATTTCACTTTCGGCGTCGTGAACCCGGGCTACCAGCCGGGACACGTGTTTCGCAACGTGGTAGCCAGCTTCCAGCATCCGGTGGTGGCCGGGTTCTACATCGTGGCCAACATCTGCCTGGCGTTTCACCTCTATCACGGCATCTGGAGCATGTGCCAGACGGTGGGGCTCTCCCACCCGCGCTACACGCCGTGGCTCAAACACGCTTCGGCGGTTTTCGCCATCGTGATCGGCGTGGGATTCTGCTCCGTGCCCATCGCCGTGCTGGCCGGGCTGGTCAGGTGACTTGGTAGCGGCGGCTTAACGCCGCCATTCTGTAGCCGCGGCGTCTCGCCGCCGTTTGTAGCGCCGCTCGGCGCCTGCCCTGACGCAGGAAGGGAGCGGCGAGATGGTCGGAAACGCAAGGGCGCCGCTCATAGACCGGCGCTACAGGTCAGGCAATTATGAAACTCGACGCGCGCATTCCCGCCGGACCCATCGAGCAAAAATGGGACCAGTGCAAGTTTGATATGAAACTGGTTAACCCCTCCAACAAGCGGAAATATACCGTGATCGTGGTGGGGACGGGACTGGCGGGCGGAGCGGCGGCGGCGTCGCTGGGCGAGCTGGGGTACAACGTCAAATCCTTCTGCTACCAGGATTCGCCGCGGCGCGCCCACTCCATCGCCGCGCAGGGCGGCATCAACGCCGCCAAGAATTATCAGAACGACGGCGACTCGGTTTTCCGCCTCTTCTACGACACGGTGAAGGGCGGCGACTTCCGCTCGCGCGAGGGCAATGTTTACCGGCTTGCTCAGGTCAGTGTGAATATTATTGACCAGTGTGTTGCCCAGGGAGTGCCGTTCGCGCGCGAGTACGGCGGCGTGCTGGCCAACCGCAGCTTCGGCGGCGCGCAGGTCTCGCGCACCTTTTACGCTCGCGGGCAGACGGGCCAGCAATTGCTGCTCGGCGCCTATCAGGCGCTGGAGCGCCAGGTGCAGGCGGGAATGGGCCCGATGTTCCCCCGCCACGAAATGCTGGAACTGGTGGTGGTGGACGGGCGCGCGCGCGGCATCGTGGTGCGCGACATGGTGACGGGCCGGATTTCTTCGCACGCCGGCGACGCGGTGGTTCTGGCCACCGGCGGCTACGGCAACGTCTTCTTCCTTTCCACCAACGCGAAGGGCTGCAACACCACCGCCATCTGGCGCGCTTACAAGAAAGGCGCGGCCTTCGCCAACCCCTGCTACACGCAAATTCATCCGACGTGCATTCCGGTGAGCGGCGATTATCAGTCCAAGCTCACGCTGATGTCGGAATCACTGCGCAACGATGGCCGCATTTGGGTGCCCAAGCAGAAGGGCGACACGCGCCGCGCGCGCGAAATCCCCGAGTCCGAGCGCGACTACTACCTGGAGCGCATGTACCCCGCCTTCGGCAATCTGTCGCCGCGCGATATTTCCTCGCGCGCCGCCAAGCGTGTCTGCGACGAGGGCCGCGGCGTGGGCCCGGGCGGGCGCGGCGTCTATCTCGACTTGACGGACGCCATCGCGCGATTGGGAAAGAAAACCATCGCTGAACGCTACGGCAACCTGTGCGAAATGTACGAGCGCATCACCGGCGAAGACCCCTACACCGTGCCCATGCGCATCTTTCCCGCCGTGCACTACACCATGGGCGGCCTGTGGGTGGACTATCACCTGATGAGCACCATCCCCGGCCTGTTCGTGCTGGGCGAAGCGAATTTCTCCGACCACGGCGCCAACCGCCTCGGCGCCAGCGCGCTGATGCAGGGACTCGCGGACGGCTACTTCGTGATTCCTTACACGCTGGGAAATTTCCTGGCGGGCGTGAAGGCCGCGGACGGCGTGACCGCAGACCACGCGGAATTCCGCGCCGCGCAGTCGGAAGTCGAGAATCGCACCCAGCGGCTGCTCGCGATCAAGGGGAAGCGCTCGGTGGATTCGTTCCACCGCGAGCTCGGCCACCTGCTGTGGGAAGATTGCGGCATGTCGCGCAACCGCGGGGGGCTCGAGTCCGCACTCCAGCGCATTCCGGCCATCCGTGAAGAGTTCTGGAAGAACGTCAACGTCACCGGCGAGGCGATGGAGCTGAACCAGGCGCTGGAGAAAGCGGGCCGCGTGGCCGATTTTCTGGAACTGGGCGAACTGCTGGCGCGCGACGCGCTGGAGCGCGAAGAATCCTGCGGCGCGCACTTCCGCGAGGAATATCAGACGGCGGAAGGCGAGGCGCTGCGCAACGACGAAAAATACGCCCACGTGGCGGCCTGGGAATACGCGGGTGAAAACAAGCCGCCGGTGCGCAACGTCGAGCCGCTCGACTTTGAAAACGTCCACCTGGCGCAGCGAAGCTACAAGTAGCGCCGGGCTTCAGCCCGGCATCTCGGAAGGCAAACAGGCAATGCGATTGGTTCTAAACATCTGGCGGCAGAAAAACAGCCAAGCGCCCGGCAAGATGGTGCGCTATGAAGTGAATAATGTCAGCGAGCATATGTCCTTTCTGGAAATGCTCGACGTGCTGAACGAGGAACTGATCGGCAAAAACGAGGAGCCGGTGGCCTTCGAGCACGACTGCCGCGAGGGCATCTGCGGCATGTGCGGGTTCATGATCAACGGCATCGCCCACGGGCCCAAGCGCCAGACCACGGTCTGCCAGCTCCACATGCGGCACTTCCACGACGGCCAGGAATTGTGGCTCGAGCCGTGGCGCGCCAAGGCCTTTCCGGTGCTCAAGGACCTGATCGTGGACCGCTCCGCCTTCGACCGCATCATCCAGGCGGGCGGTTTTGTTTCAGCCAATACCGGCGGCGCTCCGGACGGCAACGCCATCCCCATCGAAAAGCAGCGAGCCGACCTGGCCATGGACGCCGCGGCGTGCATCGGCTGCGGCGCGTGCGTGGCGGCGTGCCCCAACGCTTCGGCGATGCTTTTCACCTCCGCCAAGATTTCGCACCTGGCGCTCCTGCCGCAAGGCAAGGCGGAGAGCAAGCGCCGCGCCCGCGGCATGCTGGCGCAAATGCAAAATGAACTTTTCGGCGCCTGCACCAACCACGGCGAGTGCGAAGCGGTCTGCCCCAAGAGCATCAAACTGGAAAACATCGCGCGCCTGAACCGCGAATTTCTCAAGGCGTCCGCCGCCTACCGCGAAGAGGCGGCCGCGGGCGGCGGGGCGTAAGCGCAACGGCTGCGGCGGGATTTCTCACCTTTCCAGGAGCGGCAACGTGACGAGCAGGCGGCATGCCGCGCTGACGCGGCGCGAACTCCTTGCCGGTGTCGGAGGCTCGCTGGCGCTCGCCGGTGCGGCGCCGGGAGCATCTTCGAGCGCTTCCGCCAGCATCCCTCAATCTCAGAAGCCCTACGATTTGCTGATCCGGGGCGGCAAGGTCGTTGATCCCTCACAAAATCTGGAAGCGACCTGCGACGTCGCAATCTCCAACGGCAAGATCGCGCGCCTCGAGGCGGACATTCCCGAAGCGCATGCCCGCGAAGTCATCAACGCCTCGGGCAAAATCGTCACGCCCGGCCTGATTGACATCCACACCCATGTTTTTCCTTACGTCGGTGCCTACGGCATCGAAGCCGACCCTTACTGCGTGCGGCGCGGCGTCACGACGGTGATTGACGCGGGAACTTCCGGCGCGTTTACTTTTCCGGCTTTCCGCCGCTACAACGTCGAGCGCGACGCGACGCGCATCCGCGCCCTGCTGCACGTGGTCTCGATCGGCATGGTAACGGGTTCCACGCCCGGCATGGGCGAGCTCGAAGACCTGCGTTACTGCGTGCCCAAGCTGGCCGTGGACGCGGCGCGCGAAAATCGCGGCGTGATCGTGGGATTCAAGATTCGATTTTCGAGGCAATACACGGGCGCGAACGATTATGAAGGCATGAAACGCGCGCGCGAGGCGGCGGACGAAGCCGGCTTGCCCATCATGATTCACATCGGCGGCTCCTACTCGCCGCTCGGGAAATTGCTGGCGCTTTTGAAGAAGGGCGACGTGGTCACGCACACCTTCAACAGCCACCCGCACGGCATCCTGGATGCGACCGGCAAGCTGCTGCCGGAAGTGGTGGAAGCGCGGCGGCGCGGCGTGCTCTTCGACGTGGGGCACGGGGCGGGGAGTTTTTCGTTTGGCGTTTACGAAAAATGCCAGGCGCAGGGCTTCCGGCCGGATACGATTTCGAGCGACCTCTATTCCGCCAACATTCACGGGCCTGTTTATGACCTTGTAACGACGCTTTCAAAATTCCTGCTGCTGGGGATGAGCCTGCGCGATGTGGTTGAGCGCGCGACGGTGAATTCCGCGCGCGTGTTTGGTTTTGGCGTCGAAATCGGGACGCTCAAGCCCGGCGCGGAAGCGGACGTCGCGGTGCTCGATTTGCGCGAAGGCGAATTCGCTTTCACTGATTCCGACGGCAAGACGCGCGCGGGCCGGCAGAAACTCGCGCCGGTGGTCACGGTCCGCGCCGGCAAGGTCTTTGAGCCCGAGAGTTGAGAATCTTGCATGAGATCTCACGCGGCCTCTCCTGATTCCCCTTCCTGCGACGCAATTATTGAAAGGCTGCGGGCACTGGGCTGTCCGGCCGATGTCGAGGGCATGGCACGATTCGGCATTCGCCCTGAAAACGCGTTCGGAGTCCGCGCCCCCGTGATCAAACGACTGGCGCGCGAGATTGGGCGCAATCACAAGCTTGCGCTCGAGCTTTGGGCGACCAGGATTCTCGAAGCGCGAGCCATCGCGACGATGATCGAGGAACCGGAACGCGTGACCGAAGCGCAGGCCGAGCGCTGGCTGAGAGGCTTTGACAATTGGGCGACCTGCGACGGCTGCTGCCTGTACCTTTTCGCCTATGTGCCGTTTGCGTGGCGCAAGGTTTTCGAGTGGAGCCGCCGCGAGCGCGAGTTTGAAAAGCGCGCGGCGTTTTCGCTGGTGGCGTGCCTGACCGTGCACGACAAGGCCGCGCCCGACGAACAGTTTCTGAAATTCCTTCCCGTGATCAAGCGCGAAGGCGGCGACGGGCGCAACTTTGTGAAGAAGGCCGTGAACTGGGCGCTGCGCCAGATCGGCAAGCGCAATCTGAGACTGAACCGCGCCGCCATCCGCACCGCGCGGGAAATTCAGAAGCTCGGCACTCCCAGCGGGCGCTGGATTGCCGCCGATGCGCTGCGGGAACTGACCAGCGACTCGGTCCAGAACCGGCTGCGGGCTGTAAAACGCTCCCGCCTGTGATAAGCTGGCGTCGAGAAGGTTTGTCATGGCAACCAAAACTTTCCTGAGCGTGGAGGATTATCTGAAGCTCGAAGAGCCGCCGAGCACTCGGTACGAGCTGAGCGAGGGAGAACTGATCGTGACGCCTTCACCGAATTACTATCACAACGATATCCGCGATGAATTTGCCGCGCGTCTGCGCGGTTTTGTCAAGAACCGCAGGCTGGGAATCGTAACCTGCGAAACCGACGTACGACTGTTGGGTGAAACCGTCCGCCGGCCTGACGCAGGCTTTATTAGTTCCGCTCGGTTGGAGGGAGTGGATCTCGAAAAGGTTCCGCTACCCGCACCGGATCTTGTGATTGAGGTTGTTTCTGCAAGCGACCGAGCCGACGACCTGCTCTTGAAAGTTACGCAATACCTGGCGGCGGGCGTCAAAGCCGTCTGGCTTTTCTATCCCAACACGCGCCTCGCCTACCGCTATTCGGCAGGCAAGCTCGAACCCGAAGTCCGCAGCGCCCGGGCCGGGCACGCGTTCGACGAGCCCGATATGCTTCCCGGTTTCTCAGTCCCGCTCAGCGAACTCCTTCCTTAGCCCGCCACTGCCGCGTTACTTCAGCGTCTTGTTGAAGAAATCCACCATCCGCGTCCACGCGTCGGCGGCATCGGCGGCGCGGTAGCCGGCTTTGTTGTTGGGGTTCTCGAAAGCGTGGCCGGCGTCGGGATAGATCTTCACGTTAATCGGCTTGCCTGCTGCTTTAACGGCTTTTTCGAAAGCGTGGACGTCGTCGGGCGTGATGCCGCGGTCCTGGCCTCCGAAGTTGCCGAGGATGGGCGCGTGGATTTTGGCGATTTCCGCCGGGTCGGTGACCAGCCGCCCGTAATTGATGACGCCGGCCGCCAGCCGCGGCTCGTTCAAGCCCAGGGCCACACAACTGCCGCCCCCCATGCGCCAGGCCACCACAACCATTTTGTTCTTGTTCACGTCCGGCCGCGCGGCCAGATAATCGAACGCCGCTTTCATGTCGCGCACGGCGCGGTCGGCGGGCAATCCGCGCGAGAGCTCGTGCGCGGTTTCAGGGTCGGTCGCGACCTTGCCGCGGTAGAGGTCCACCGCCAGCGCCACGTAGCCGTTCTCGGCGAACTTGCGCGCCTGCTCCTTGACCCAATCGTTCAGGCCCCACCACTCATGGATGACCACCAGCGCCGGGTGTCGGCCGCCGCCTTCCGGCAGAGCGAGATAGCCCTCGACGTTTTCGTTGCCCGCTTTAAAGCTGATCATTTCCGTTTTCACTTCAGCCCCCCTCGCCAGCGCGGGAGCAAGGAACAAGCCGGCGCAAGCCAGAACACCTAATCGGCGCATCGCGAACCTCCGGAAAAGTTTCGAATTCTGAATGCCCAGACGATTATACGATGAATGCGAGGATTTTTCCCAGCCGCCGCGAAGATTCTCCGAATGTTATAATTTAGGATTGCCTGCGTGCGCGATCCGGGGCGCAAACGATTTGAGGGGATGCTTTCCGGCGCGCGGGCGTGCGGCGCAAGGACATCGCAGGGAAATTTCCATCAGCAAGGGGCAGAATCATTTCTCGAAGCCGGTCATCTCGCCGTTCCTTTCTTCGCTCGGCCGGCCGTGCCGGCCTGGCGTTCGGATTACAGCCGATCGTTTCCGCGCTCTCGCCCTCGGGCCTCCTTCGCGGCGCAAGCGGCGATCCTTTCGCGGCGCCCCTTGCGCCGGGCGCGCCGCTCGGCATCACGCTGACGGATGTTGCCGCGCAGGCGGGCCTGAATGCCGTCTGCGTTTTCGGCGACGAATACGTCAAGCGTTGGATTATCGAGACCACTGGCTGCGGCATCGCCTTCTTCGATTACGACCACGACGGCTGGCTGGACATCTTCCAGGTGAACGGCAGTAAGCTGGAAGGATTCCCCAAGGGACAAGCGCCCACCCATCACCTTTATCACAACAACCGCGACGGCACGTTTACGGACGTCACGCGGAAAGCCGGACTGGCGCGTGGCGGTTGGGGGCAGGGCGTGTGCGTGGGCGATTACGACAACGACGGTTTCGACGATCTCTTTGTGACCTACTGGGGCCAGAACGCGCTCTATCACAACAACGGCGACGGCACCTTCACCGACGTCACCGAAAAAGCCGGCCTCCTTCAGCCGGGCGCGACCCCGCGCTGGAGTACCGGCTGCGGCTTTTTGGACTACGACAAGGACGCCGACCTCGACCTGTTTGGAGCCACCTACGTGGATATGGAGCTTTCTCAGACG
>OFHG01000753.1_pt1 | contig 12304 bp, 8 predicted proteins | sample 1521931 | NCBI WGS metagenome assembly OFHG01 (sample SAMEA2468438, study PRJEB22500) | soil metagenome | biome: Glassland; feature: Farmland; material: Clay | place: Australia | collected 2013-01-31 | depth 0.55 m
GATCTACCTGGCCGGGCTGGCCCGGCCGGGCCCGACCCGGCGGGAGAACCGGGCGGTGCACGCGCTCGCCCGGATCATGCTGCACGGCGCGATCGGCAACATCCAGTGCTCCTGGGTGAAGCTCGGCGATGAGACGTGCCGCGATCTCCTACGGGGCGGCGTCAACGACCTCGGCGGCACGCTGATGGAGGAGACGATCAGCCGGATGGCCGGCTCGGAGAACGGCTCCTGCAAGACGATCAGTGAGATCGCCGCGCTGGCGGCGCCGCTGCGCCGGCCGCTGCGCCAGCGCACGACCCTCTATGAAGTTCCTTCCGCCGAACGCCTGGCGGCATCGGCTGCCAGCGACGGGGTGTGCGACGGCGTCCGCGGCCACCGCAAGGCGTTCCCGGTGATTTCCGCGTGACCCAGCAGCGGGACGGACATGAGGCTGGTGATCGCCACAGCGTGCCATCGCTCACCGGGCCCCCAGCAGTTGGCAACCCTCGAGACTGCTGGCAGGTTGGGCCTTGTCAAGCGTGACGGCTGTCCATTACCGTTGCACCCCATCATTGATGGGTGAAATCGTGACGGGAGCGGGTCGTGGGCAAGGGTTGGCTAAAGGGAATCGTGGTCGGTTCTACCGTCTCGACCGTCGTCATGCTGGCAACCTCGGCGATGGCGGGCACGGGCATTGGCGCCGTATTCAACCTGGGCAAGACCAACACGGTCAACGCCCAGAGCACCCTGAACGGGGCTGCCAGCGGAAAGAACCTTCAGATCACGAACACCGGTTCGGGTGGCGGCCTTGGCATCAAGGTAGGTGCTGGGAGGCACCCGATCGTGGTCAACGCGGGCGCGGGCCTGGCCACCAACCTGAATGCCGACAAGCTCGACGGCTTGCGCGCGTCGGCGTTCCTCCGGAGCAGCGCCGAAGCCTACGCGCTCGTGAAGCCATCGGTGCCAAGCTTCGTGTCGGGGTACACGAAGAACTTCACCGCCGTGAGCAGCCCGTATCCCGGCATCTACTGCCTGACCCCAGCGGCTGGCATCAACCCGGCGAACCGGGTGGCGATGGTCACCGCCGAGTGGGGAAACTCGGCGAACAACGGCCCTTACATCGCATACATCTATGCCGCCGCCAACGACTGCGGCGCGGGGAAGTTCGAGGTTGAGACGTCGTCGACCACCGTGGCCTTCGAGATCTTCGTGCCCGCGACCTGAGCAATGCCCGCGGGGGGCGACGCTGGCAGGCTGACGGTGGTCGGCAGTGGGCGATCATGACCTGCCCCGGATCGCGGGGCGGGTGGTCCGGCGACGATCGCCCACGCTGGCGTCTTCCCCGGCGACCCGGCTGAGAACGCCACCTTCGCACCCGCTCTGCGCATGGTCATCGACGTCGGCAACTGGCAGGACTCCCGGTGGGCGCTGCCTGGCGGCCAGTCCGGCAACCCCACCTCCCCGCACTACGACGATCAGCTCCGCCGCTTCCAGAGCGCTGAGGGCGTCCTCATTCCCTGGACCTCCCAGGACATTGCCGCCGCGACACGGCACACACTGCATCTGCAGCCCGCGCGCACCACGGACCGCCCGCCCACTCGCTAACGCCGGCTCACCTGCCCGGGAAGAGTGCCCGCCCGGCCTGGATCGAGGTCATCACCACGGCGCGGCTTTCACCGGCACTGGCGGGTGCGTGAGGAAGGACACACTCTTGCCCTGCTGCGCGGACGGGCCCGGGACGGTAAGGTCGTGCCAAATTTAGGTAAGCCTTACCTAAGTAATGGCTAACCCGGCACTGCCAGCCAGGATGGCTGACTCGCCTGGTTACGTGCTCACGGACGCCGCCGGCCGCGATCTCACCCTCCCGCCTGCGGCTTGGGGAGGATTCATGGCTGTCCGCGACGCCGTCGGCAGGAGCGAAGGTGCGCAACCGGCGGTGAGCCTGCCCGCGCTGCGCGGGTCACGGGCTCGCCGGCGGCTGCTCACGCTGCTGTTCCCGCTGTTCGGCTCGGGACTGGTCGTGATGCTGGCCGATACCGACGCCGGCAGCCTGATCACCGCGTCACAGTCGGGCGCCTCCTGGGGGTACCGGATGGTCCTCCCGCAACTCATCCTCATCCCCATCCTGTATGTGGTGCAGGAGATGACCGTGAGGCTCGGCGTGCTAACCGGCACCGGTCACGGCGCCCTGATCCGCGAGCGGTTCGGCCGGCGCTGGGCGCTGCTGTCCGCAGGCACCCTCTTCCTCTCCGCGATCGGTGCGCTGATTACCGAGTTCGCCGCCGTCGCCGGGGTGGGTGAGCTGTTCGGCGTCTCCCGCTGGCTGACCATCCCGGTGGCGACTGCCCTGCTGATCGGGCTCGCCCTGAGCGGCAGTTGCCGGCGGGTGGAGCGTATTGGCATCGCGCTCGGCCTAGCCGAGCTGGCCTTCCTCCCGGCGATGCTGCTGGGGCATCCCAGCGCTCGCGCGCTGGCGCACGGGCTCACCTCCCTGCCCATGGGCCACAGTTCGTACCGTTACCTGCTCGCGGCCAATGTCGGGGCCGTGATCATGCCATGGATGGTCTTCTACCAGCAGGGGGCGGTTACCGATAAGGGCGTGGACGCCACCCGGATCCGCCGGGAGCGCGCCGGCACGCTGGTGGGCGCGGTGGTGACCCAGGTTGTCATGATCGCCGTCGTTATCACCGTCGCCGCCACGATCGGGCGCCAGCACCCGGACGCCTCCCTCGGCACCGTCGGCCAGATCTCGGCGGCGCTGCGGCCCTCGCTGGGCGTGGTCGGTGCCAAGGTCCTGTTCGGCGCTGGCATGCTCGGCGCGGCGCTGGTGGCTGCCCTCGTCTCCTCGCTTGCCGGGGCATGGGGCCTGGCGGAGATCTTCGGCTGGCAGCACACCCTCAACGAGCGGCCCAGCCGCAAGACCGCCAGGTTCTACCTCAGCTACGCGCTTGCCCACGTGGCAGGCGCGGTCCTGGTCCTGGCCAGCGTGGACCTGATCGGTCTCTCCATTGACGCCGAGGTGATGAATGCCCTGCTCCTGCCGATCGTGCTCGGCTTCCTGCTGGCGCTCGAAGCCAGGGCGCTGCCAGCCGCACACCGGATGCGGGGCGGGCGCAAGTACCTGAGCTGGGCACTCTGCCTGCTGGTCATGGGATTTGGGCTGTACCTGATCCCGTCCACCCTCGGCCTGTTACGCACGCCCCGCCCCGGCGGGATTGGCCATCCGCCCTTCATACTCTGCTAATCGGTATATAAAGATGGCTTGCGCAGAAGATTCTTGCAGGAACCCACGTTTCTCACCTGACCGCGCTGGCGGCCGGGGCGCAGCACGGCTACGGGATCATGACCGACGTCGGGCAGATCTCCGGCGGTCAGGTCCAGTTGCGTGCCGGGACGCTGTACGCAGCCCTGCGCGCGGTGACTGGCCGGCGGCGCCCGGGCGCCGCCGGCCCGCTCGCGGCTAACGGATGATCATGAACTGGCCGGGGTCGCGGGGCGGGCGGTCCGGGGCCGGGGCCGCCGGGTGGCCGACGCCGACCGCGCCCATCGGATCCCAGTCAGCGGGCAGCCCTAGCGAGCGGCGGGTCGTCTCCCGGCAGAACATCGTGCTCGACACCCAGCAGGAGCCGAGGCCCTCGACGGCGAGCGCGACCAGCAGGTTCTGCACGGCGGCGCCCATCGCGACCACGAACATCTCCCGTTCGGAAGCGTTACGCCGCTGGTCGGGGTAGGTGTGGGCGGCCTCGGCGTGCAGGCAGGGCACGATCAGCAGCGGCGCCCGGCGCAGCGGCTCACCGCGCCGCACCCGGCGGGCGATCTGTTCCTGCGTGAACCCGTCCCCGCACAGGTCGGTGATCCAGGCCTCGAGCATGTCGTCGAGCAGGGCGGTCCTGGCGCCCGGCGACTCCAGCACGGCGAACCGCCACGGCGTGGAGTGATGCGGCGCGGGCGCGGTGATGGCCGCGGCGATCGCCCGGCGGACCGCGGCGGCGTCCACCGGCGCGTCGGTGAAGTCGCGCACTGTCCGCCGGGCGGTGAGGACCTCGGCCGAGCCGAACCGGAACATGTCTTCGGCGGCGGGCCGGATGAGCGCCTGCGCACCGGGCCCGTCGGCGTCGGTGACCAGGTACGCCAGGCCGCGCACGATCGCCACCGGGATGCCGGACGTCTTCTCCTTGACCAGGTCGCCGGCCGCGGCCAGTTCGTCGGCCACGGCGGTGAGGGTCACCTCCAGCTGGGTCCCGAACGTGTCGGCCTGCCCGCGGTGATCGCGCAGCGGCAGCACCCCCGCCGCCCCGATCGCGGTATCGGTCTGGCCGGCCCGCCACGGCCGGCCCATGGTGTCGGAGATGACGACCCCGATCCGGGCACCGAGCCTGCCGGACAGAGCCTTGCGCAGCCTGCGCGCGGAGCCGTCGGGATCCTCCGGCAGGAGCACCACGGTCCCCGGGACGGTGTTGGAGGCGTCCACTCCGGCCGCGGCGAGCACCAGCCCGTGCCGGGTCTCCACGATCCGGGACTGGCCCCGGCGGGCCACCACCCGGACCGTCTCGGCATCGATGGCCTCGTCCCGGCCCATGCGGACGACCCGGCCCTCGGCCTTGCTGACGATCTTGGAGGTGATCACGACGATATCGCCGCCGGCCAGCCCCGGAGCCGCGTCGGCGATCAGCTGGGCCAGGTCGGCGCCGGGCCCGATCTCGGGCAGGCTTGTCACCCCGGTGACGCTGATGGCTGGCGCTGCCCCGGGTACGGGGCCAGCCGGACCGGTGCGTGCGTTCATCCGCTCAGCTCCTGGGCCAGGTCGAGTGCGGCACGGGCGATGGCCGCGGTGGCGGGCAGGTCGCTCATGTATAGCGGAACCGCCCGGACCGCGATGCCCGCCAATTCCGGCGCGTCCAGTGCGCCCTTGTCACGCTCGTCCACCAGCCAGCCGTTGAGCAGGGCCGGCCCGTAATGGACGGCCACCCCAGCCGCCGTGGCATCGACGCCGATGGCGGCCAGGCACTTGTCGGCCATGCCCCGCACCGGCGCGCCACCGATGATCGGCGACACCCCGACGACAGTCTTGGCCCGCACCGCGTCGGCGATGCCGGGGACAGCGAGGATGGTGCCGATGCTCACGACGGGGTTGGACGGGGGGAACAGGACCACGTCTGCCAGGGCGATGGCTTCTAGCACGCCGGGCGCGGGCGTGGCCTGGGCAGCTCCGGTGACGACGAACCCGGCGGCGGGCACAGCCGCGTGCAGCCGCACCCACCACTCCTGGAAGTGGACGGTGCGCTCACCCTCCTCGTCGCGCAGGACGACGTGAGTTTCGATCCGGTCATCGGACATCGGCAGCAGGGTCACCCCGGGCTGCCAGCGCTGGCACAGCACCCGGGTGGCGGCGGACAGCGGCAGGCCAGCCCCGAGCATGCTGGTCCGGTGCAGATGGGTCGCGATATCCCGGTCACCCAGGCCGAACCAGTCGGGCCCGGCGCCGTAGGCGGAGAGCTCAGCCAGGACGGTGTAGCTTTCCTCCTGGCGTCCCCAGCCCTGGTAATCGTTGATGCCACCGCCGAGGGTGTACATCACGGTGTCCAGATCCGGCGAGACGTGCAGGCCGAACAGGGTGATGTCATCGCCGGTGTTGCCGATGACGGTGATCTGGGAGTCCGGGGCGGCGGCCTTCAGCCCGCGCAGGAAACGCGCGGCCCCGACCCCACCGGCGAGCACGGTGATGCGCATGGCGGCCAGTCTGGCAGTCCTGGAAAGCTGGCCAGGAACCTGGCCCCCGGTCGCCACCCCGGTGTGACCGGGCCGGTGCAGCCGGCCGGCCCCGGCCGCGGCGCCCCTGGCAGGCGCGGGCGCCGCACCGCCAGATGGCCCTGTGATCCCAGCATTCTGGTGGGACTTACCTGTCATGTGTGGTCAATCTGTCGGCCATTATCACGTATCCCGCTTGACGCGGCGCAAGACACGCGCGTGTAATTTCACTTGTGTAGTTCGCGGCCAGCAGGGGAGTGGTTGCGTGGCAACGGGGGTTCAGGAGGGCAGGAGGTGCGCCGTGGCTGAGGTCGTCCCGCTCGGCATATTCGGTATCGACGAGGACGACGCCGGGGGCCTGGGCTGGCAGGACCGCGCCCTGTGCGCGCAGACCGATCCGGAGGCGTTCTTCCCGGAGAAGGGCGGCTCGACCCGGGAGGCCAAGAAGGTCTGCCGCGGTTGCGAGGTGAGGGCAGAGTGCCTCGAGTTCGCCCTCGAACATGATGAGCGTTTCGGCATCTGGGGTGGCATGTCCGAACGCGAACGGCGCCGCCTCAAGCGCGAAACCGGGTAGCCGGCCGGCCAGGCGGGCGGTGTCAGGCAGACGGGGTCTTGGCTGTCTGCCTGCCCGGCTGCCGTGGGTTCGCGTATTGTTCACGGGTGCCCCCTCCTTGCTGGGACCAGGTCGGCGAGCCCGCCCGGATGCCCGGCAGGTGACCTCTATGAGCAGCAAGCGGATACGTGTCGCCCAATAACTCGCAGGTCCAGCACGTTGTCACCGCGGTCATCGTTGCCCACGATGGAGCCGCGTGGATTCCGCGTGTCACCGAAGCCCTGCTGAACCAGAGCCGTCAGGTCCAGCGCGTGGTCGCGGTCGATACCGGCAGCAGGGATCGCAGCGGTGCCATGCTCGCCGAGTCGCTGGGCCGCGGCGCCGTCTTCGGGATGGACCGTGGTACCGGTTACGCGGCCGCCGTCACCCAGGCGCTGCGTCACCGGGCTGCCAATACTCACCTGCAGCCCGCCGCCGGCATGCCGGCGGAGCGTGTCGAGTGGGTGTGGCTGCTGCACGACGACTGCGAGCCCGAAACGGATGCTCTGGAGCATCTGCTCCTCGCTGCCGAGCAGATGCCGGCGGCAGCGGTGCTCGGCCCCAAGCTCATGGACTGGTCAGACCGGGACATGCTGCTGGAGGCCGGGGTCGGTATCGACCGCGTCGGCCGCCGGATCACCGGGATCGAGCCACGCGAGGTCGACCAGGGCCAGCACGACGGGGACCGGGATGTACTCGCGGTGAGCAGCGCCGGCATGCTCATCCGGCGTGACGTCTGGGACCAGGTCGGCGGATTCGATCCCGGCATGATGCTCTACCGGGAGGACGTCGACTTCTGCTGGCGGGTGCAGGCGGCGGGCTATCGGGTACGGGTGGTCACCGACGCCGTCCTGTACCACGTCGAGGCCTCCGCCCGGAACCGGCGCGAGGCGTCAGCCGCCCCCCGGCGCGGGCGCCAGGACCGCCGGAACGGGCTGCTGGTGCTCCTTGGCAATCTTCCGGCCAGGCCCATGCTCTCGGCACTGGTCGACAACCTGGTGCTGTCGGCCCTGCGGACGTTGTTCTACCTTGTCGCCAAGCGGGCTAGCGCGGCACTGGACGAAGCGGCGGCGGTCGCCGCGGTACTCGGCCATCCGCTGCGCCTGCTCACCGCCCGGCGCCGCAGGTCCCGCGGCCGGCGTACCGCATACAGCCGCCTGCGCGCCGACGTGCCGCCCGGCCGGTCGCTCCGCAGGCTGGCCGAGTTCGCGACCGGCGCTCTGTCGAAATCGCTCCCGGTGGACACGGTCGGCAGTCACCACGCGACCGACGACCCCACGGACGACGACTCGCTGCTGGTGGACACCGGCGTGGTGCAGCGACTGCTCACCAATCCCGGGGTCCTGCTGTTCCTGGCCCTCACCACGATCACGCTGGTGGCCGAGCGCTCACTGCTCAGCACCAGCCCGCTCGGCGGTGGCGCTCTTGTTCCCGCCTGGGGCGGGGCGTCCGGACTGTGGTCGCAGTACCTGCAAGGCTTCCACCCGGCCGGGATCGGCACGGCCGCCAGCACACCACCATATGTCGCGGTGATCGCCGCGCTGGCGACGCTGCTCGGCGGGAAGCCCTGGCTCGCCGTGGACGTCATCCTGATCGGCTGCGTCCCACTCGCCGGCGTCACCGCCTATCTGGCGTCGCGGCGGGTCACCAGGTTCGTGCCCGCCAGGATCTGGGCGGCAATGTCGTACGCACTGCTGCCGGTGGGCATGGGCGCGGTGGCCGCCGGCCGGCTCGGCACCGCGCTGATGCTCGTGCTGCTGCCGCTGATCGCGGTGATGGCCGCGCGTGTCTTCACCCACGGGCAGCGGCGGGCCCGCCGCGCCGCCTGGGCGGCTGCCCTCGCAGTTGCCATCGTCGCGGCGTTCGTGCCGCTCGTCTGGGTGATCGCCGTTGTCGCCATGGCGCTGGGCGCGCTCGTCTTCGGCCGCGGCCGTCCGGCGGTCATGATCAACGCCGGGATCGTCGCGGTGGTCCCGATGGTGCTGCTCCTGCCATGGAGCCTGACGCTGGCCGCCCATCCGTCACAGTTGCTGCTGGAAGCGGGCCTGCAACCGCCCGCACTCGCCGGGTCCGGCCTGACCGCGCGTTCCCTGCTGCTGCTGTCGCCCGGTGGCCCTGGCCTCCCGCCCTACTGGGTGACCGCGGGCCTGGCCCTTGTAGCGGCCATCGCGCTGGTGGCCAGCGTGCGCCGGACGCCGGTACTGGCCGGGTGGGCCGCGGTACTGGTGGGGCTGTTCGCCGCCGCCGCGCTCAGCAAGGTCATCGTCACCCCCACGGTCGGCGGCGATCCTGTGCACGCCTGGCCTGGGCCGGCGCTGGTATTCGCCGGGGCAGGCCTGCTGCTGGCGGCGCTGGCCGCTGCTGATTCATTTCCTGGCAAACTGGGTTCTGGCCGGTGGCGTGCCCCTAGCGGACTGGCGATCGTGGCACTGGCCGCCGTGGCCTGCACGGCGCCGGTGCTGGCGGCAGCGGCCTGGGTGACAACAGGGGTGCAGGGCCCGGTCGCCCCGGCAGCGGGGCCGGTGCTGCCGGAGTTCGTCTCCGTATCCTCCGCCACCGGGCTGCGCCTGCGCACCCTGGTGCTGCGGCAGGGCCCACACGGCACGGTGGAGTATTCGGTCCTGGGCGCGACCGACCCGCTGATCGGGGCGAATGAGCTCACCACGCCACCGTCCGCGCAGCGGGCACTCAATCTCAGCGTGGCGGCGCTGACCGCGCCCTACGGCGGTGCGGCCCAGGACCAGGGCCGCTCGCTGGCCCAGTTCGGCATCGGCTACGTGCTGCTGCCAGCGCCCGTTGACGCCGCCCTGGCCAGGCTGCTCGACGGGGTGGCGGGGCTGCGCCCGGTCAGCCAGACCTCGGCCTTCGAACTGTGGCGGGTCTCGGACACCGCGGCCCGGGTGCGCGTGCTGGAACCCAATGGCGCGGTCGTCCCCCTCCAGTCGGGCACAGTGACTGTGGCCGGGGCGAAGGCGCCCGCGGCGGGTGGAACACTGGTGCTCGCCGAGCCGGCCGGGGGCTGGAGTGCCAGCCTCAACGGGCGCCCACTGACCCCGCTCGCCGCACCTGTCGGCGGCTGGGCGCAGGGGTTCCGGCTGCCGCCCGGCGGTGGATCGCTCACGATCAGCCGCAGCGACCTCGGCCGCGTCGTGGCGGTAACGCTGGAGGCCCTCGCGGTGGCAGTGGTGGCGGGGCTCGGCCTGCCAGGCGCCCGGACTGCTGGTGAGGCTGACGAGGAGGCCGAAGTGGCCGCCGGCTGGCGCCGCAGTGGCCGGGGAAGGGACGGCGCACGCGGCAAGGCCCGGGAGAAGACCCGCGGCCATGGCCCCGGGCGGCGCGGCAGGGGACGGCCGGACGGTGCGCCCCGGCTCCCTGGACGGCGGCAGCCAGCCCCGGCGCCAGGCGATGCGCGGGCCGGCGCCCGGGCCGGTATGCCGGGTGATGTGGCTGGGCCATCCCTTCCGGGGGAAGCGGTCCCCTTCCCGGCTGGGCGTGGACCGGACACCCGGACGCTGGCGGGCCGCGGCCGCGGCGGGGAGGACAGGCCCGGGCGGGGCGGGACGTACCCGCCGCCGGGCGCCCCTGGCTACCCCGATGACCACACTGGCCCAAGGCGGCGTGATGTGGGCATGGACCCTGGCCGGCCGCAGCCGGAGCGCAGACCATATCCAGAACGCGCCGGCCGGGGCGGCCCCGCGCCAGCGGTGCCTGGCCGTGGTGGGCGGCCGGGTTATGACACCGATGCCGGGCCGGGTAGCTGGCCGGGTTATGCGCAGGATCCTGGCCGTGGGCGGGGCGGCCATCAGCGGGATCGTGGCCGTGGGCGCCGTGGCCGTACGCCGGATCCTGGCCGTGGGCGGCCCGGCTATGAACAGCCCTCCGGTCCCGCAGGCAGGCCAGATTTCGAGCAGGTTCCCGGCCGGGGTGGCGCGCCGGGCTACGACTCCGCACCATACGGCGCCCCCCCCGCTTCTCCCCCGGAGCGCGGTAGCCGGTGGCGCCGGGGTGGGCGGTCTGGCGGCGGTGCGCGGCCTGAGCAAGGTACGGCCCCACGGCCCACTGAGCGTTCCGGCCAGGGCGTACCCCGTGGCCGGCTGCCGGGCGATGACCGGGGGCTGTCGCCACTGCCGCCGTTGCCTCCCCGCAGGCACAGATCACCCGACGACTACCCAGATGGCGCAGGGCCGGCCGACTGGGATGCTGAGCCGCGGCCCGACCGGGGAGCGTCTGACTGGTGAAAGGCCTGAGTGCGAACCGAATCCTCGCGCCCTTGCTGGTCGTCATAGCGCTGGGCGCGGTCTACGGGCTGGCCTCCTTCGGCAGCTTCACCAAGCTCGGGGCCAGCGGGCAGGTGGCGCCACCCCGGAGCACGGCGGCGACGTCGGTGCTGCGTGCATGCCCGCTGCCCGGTATGGCAGGTTCGGGTGGCGGCAACGTCGCGCTCGTCACGTTGCCCGCGACCGCCGGACCGGGGCAGGCGCAGGTGACCCGTCTCGGCGTGAACGGCACCCCGGCGCTGAACAACCTCACTCATCCGGGCCAGTTGTGGGTTTCGCCGGTGCGGCCTGCCAAGGCCGCGGGGACTGCCGCAGGCCTGCGCACCCCGGGCAATGCCAATGCCATTGCGACCGTGCCCACCCAGGGCGGGGTGGTCGTGCAGGCCAGCGGATCGATGGCGCGCGGGCTGGAAGTGGAGCAGATCACCAACGCCGGCGTCCCGTCGACCCGGTGCGAGAGCCCGGAAACCGACTTCTGGTTCGCCGGTCCCGGCCAGCACTCCGCGGCTCGCATCCAGTTGTTCCTGATGAATGTCGCCAGCCAGGCGGCTGATGTGAATGTCGAGATCGCCACCGATGCCGGCCCACTGCAGGGCAGTACCGACACCGGTATCTCGGTGGCGCCGCACAGCACGGTCGTCCAGGCGCTGGCCGGGGTGCTGCATGGCTCCCGGGTGATCTCGCTGCATGTGCGCACCAGTGTCGGCCAGGTCGTCGCTGGCGTTGAGGAGGTCACGAGCGCGGGGGGCAGTGGTGCGTGGCTGCCCGCGGCGCAGGAACCAGCAACACAGGTAGTCCTGCCCGGCCTGCCGGCCGCAGCGGGCACCCGGCAGCTGTTCGTGGCCGTCCCGGGAATCCGGGATGCGCACATCAAGCTGACCGCCGTCACAACCAGGGGCTCCTACCCGCCGGCCGGCGGCAGCGGGCTTGACATCCCTGGCGGATCCGCCGTCGAGATCTCGCTGCCGTCTATGTCGGGCATTCCGGCGGCGCTCAAGCTCTCCTCCAACGTCCCGGTCACCGCGTCAGCGATGCTGAACGGTGGTCCCACCGGTGCCCCCGGCGTCTTCACGGCCGCCTCCCTGCCGCTGGAAGAGCAGGGCGTCGTCGCCTACAACAAGGCCGGTGGCGGGACGAGCTCCGAACTTGTCCTCTCGGCTCCTGGCCCCGCGGTGAAAGCGAGCATCACCGAGATCGCGGGTTCAGGGGCGGCTGGGACACCTCAGATCGTGGACATCCAAGCGGGTCACAGCCTGGTGGAGCAACTCGGCAAGGGCGGCGGGTCGGGCCATAAATCAGCTTTCTCGGTGCTGGTCACACCCCTGGCGGGCTCGGGGCCGCTGTATGCCGGGCGGGTTGTCGCTAGTAGCGGAACCGGGGGGGTTGTCCAGTCACTGCTGCCGGTGGCAAGCGCCCTGACAACGGTGCCGCTGCCGCGGGTACAGAACACGTTCATCACGACCGTGCCCTGAGGCCGCTGCTGCCCCGGCGGACGGGGTCAGTCGTCTTCCGGGTAGCCGGGGTCCACGTCTGCCGGATCCACCCCGAGCAGTCGCGCGAATTCCTCCACCACCACCTCGAACACCAGCTCGGCCAGGTCCTCCTCGGTGTCGGCCCGGGCCAGCAGCGGACGGCGGTACACCACGATCCGGGGTGGGCGGGGCGCGGCGCTCCCGGCCGGGCCGGCCGGGCCGGCCTGAGCCGGCTC
>OFHG01000754.1_pt1 | contig 12290 bp, 11 predicted proteins | sample 1521931 | NCBI WGS metagenome assembly OFHG01 (sample SAMEA2468438, study PRJEB22500) | soil metagenome | biome: Glassland; feature: Farmland; material: Clay | place: Australia | collected 2013-01-31 | depth 0.55 m
CGCACGGCATCCATGCGGCCGGTTTCCTCCGTGTAGATAACGGTCACGCGCTTGCCTTTGGCTACCGCGACGGTTTCCTTGGTCTGCGGCGTCAGATGGAAGGTCATGCGTTGCCGGCCTCTTCCGCGCGCGTGCAGCAGAACCAGCATCGTCGGGGAGACCGAAAGGATTTCGCCGGTGGCCTGATGAGTTTTGGTCCTGGTCGCGCGCCCGGCGTTCAGCGAAAGCTTTCGCGCCGGCGCTGCGGCAAAAGCCAGGGCGGTGGCCATGAATATGCTAGCCGCCAGTGCGAAAATTCGATTGCTTGGAATGCGCATCGGTTGAACCTCCTGCCCGCTACTGTTTTCGTGCGAGAGGGCCGCCAGGATGGAAGCAAGAAACAGCGGCCTGAGTCCAGAAAAACCCGCAGGGACGAGCCGTCCAGTTGCGGGGCGGTTAACAGCCGATTGGATGCGTGCTCGCGCCCGTGCGCAGGATCGCCAGCCGGCCCGCCATTCCCCGTCGAAAGATTCCTCGGCTCAGAGATATTCGCCGACTACCTCGAAATGCTTCGCGTTGTCCGTTTCGAAGATTGCCGTGTCGTTGTGTGGGCCGCCTAATTTCGCGGGGCGGCCGTTGACGGTCGCCTTCCGCAGCTGGGTTCCCGTGCGAAGTTTCACGTATAGCTGCTTCGGCGCGCCCGGGCGTTCGAGTTCCACCGTCGCGTGCACGCGTTTTGCCGCCGGCCGCGCCGCCATGTGGAACGTCACCCTGCCCCAGCGCGTCGGCGCGCGCTCGATGCCGATCGGCTTGCCGGACGTCACCCATTCGTGCGGCAGCCCCTTGCCCAGATAGAGGCGGTCTTCATCGGAGTCCTCGAGCACGAGCATCCAGCGAACAAGCATCGGGATGGTCTGCTGCGCGGGGATGCAGAAGAGGGCCGTGCCGCCGGAAATTCCCGAGACTTCTCCGGCCACCCAACCGCCGCGCGTGTGGTCGTGATAGCCGTGCGAGTAGAGAAACAGCAGATATTCTTCGATGCGGTCGAGCCGCAGGAGCATCTGCGCGTATCCATAGGAGATGAAGCCGAGGATCCCGCGCCAGCCAGGGCGCGCCGGGCCCACGTTGGCCACCACGCCCAGCGTGGTCGCTCCGTACGCGCGCATGCAGTCAATCACCACGTTCGCGAGATCTGCCGGCAGCACGTCTGGCTGCAGCAGCTCGCAATAGGCGCGATGCGCCCATCGCTGCGGGCTCGGGCGCTCCTTTTCGAGCGAATCGCGAAACGTCATCGTGGTTCCCGGGAACGGTCCGATGTAGGGAGGGTTGATGTCCCGGCGAACGCTCTTTCTCATGCTTGTCGCGACGGCTTCCCGCAGCGTGGCGCTCCGCTTGTGCCAGCCGCTGGCGAGCGCGCCGGCGTCCCCGCCGGGCCTCGCACGGTGAATCGCGCGCCAAACGGGCGCGATTTCCTTCAGGCCTCTCGCGGCAAAGGCGCTGTTCGAGAAATAGGGCAACCACCACATCTCCGGATTCGGCGCGAGACACGAATCCGATTCGCACCAGCCGTGAATCATGCCGTAGCCGATGTCGCTTTGCGGCAAGCGAAGGCTTTCGTCGTGAAGGTCGGTCAGCAGCGATGCGGTGGCTTGGATTTTCTCCCGGTGCTTGAGCAGAAGCACGCCGTCTCCCGTGTACTGGAAGTAGCGGGCGAGCAGAAAGAGCGTGAGGCCGAATTGCGCCGTCTCCGGCCCGCGCATGTTGTTCACGCCCTTCGAGTCGACGAAGTGAGTGAAATAGTTGTCGATGATGAGCCGCGCCTGGTCGAAGCGGCCCCACTCGAGGTTCGTGTAGGCGGCGCTCGTGAAAATATCCTGAAAGCCGTCGTATTCCGGGCCGTAGTAGTCGCGGTCCACCGCACCGTATTTCGGATAGACGCCGCCGGGCCGCACCATCAGCTCCTTCGCGAAGGCGTGCTTGGACATGTGGACCCACCGGCTCTCGGGAAGACGCGCCGGAGCGAAGTCGCGCAATTGCCGGTCCCAGTAGTCGGCGAAGACCAGCAGCCCGCGATAGAACTCCTCGGGCTTTGGCGCCTCGCGCCGCGGCGGGTAGGCCGGATAGCTGTAGCCGTAGAACGCCTTCACGATTTTCCCGTTTTCGATTTTCGCGGTGCGGTGCCAGGTCTGGACGATGAATTCGTCGCGGGCTTCCACGTCTCCGAAAACCACCATTTCGTAGTACGCCGTCGCGGAGATCGGCATCACCTTGCGCACGGCGGGCATCCAGCCGCCCAGCAGACCTTCGTACCGTTTCCGCGCCGCTTCGCCGGTCAGGTCGGGAAAATATTGGATGGGATGGTAGGTTCGCGTGTTGCCCGGCGGGAAAACCGGCATTGTATCGAAGCATTCCTTCGTGCCGACAAACGTGTTCCACGCCAGACGGAAATATTCACGTTGCCGGGCGGCCGATCCGAGCGGCGGCGCGGCCGATTTCACTTCCTCGGGATCCGGGTCGCCCTTCCGCAGCAGTCGGTCGGCCAGAAGATCGGGGCCGGAGAGGCCGATGTCGCGCAGGCTCAGTCCCAGATAGGGAGGGTTGGCGGTGGCAAAGCTGGCTTCGGCGCTTCTCGTCAGAACTCGGCCGGTTCCGTCCGGCGCGAGCAGGGTGATCGCTCCGTCGCGCCTGCGCAGATCCTCGTAAGCCCTCCACGTTTTTTTGGCGTGCTCGAATTCGCAGACGAGCGTGTGGCCTTCGACGTCTGGGCGCTCAACGTATGCCGGAACAAATTCCGCCGGACCGGCCTCTTCGGGTCGCGCCTCCTCGCCTTCGCGTTCCGCCGCACTCGCGGTGACGGCCAGAGTCCGGAGCCCCGCCGTTGCAACGGCCAGGTTCTGCAGGAACCGTCGTCGATCCATATCACGCTCCCTTTCTTCGCCGTCCCGGCGGCGCCCGATGCGGTTCCGGGTGAGCCGCGTTTGTGGTGTCCCAAATTGTATCCAATACGGTATGCAGACTACACTACCCGCTCCCACCGGCAAATTCGAAATTTCTGTTTCACCGCAACAGGCTCAGTTCGAAGCCCGTGCCGGTTGCGACAATTCCGACGTGGAGGGAAAGACGTGGCGGTTTCCCGTGGGAGAGATCGCGAGTTCGGCCGCCGGCGCGGCGCTTATTGCAGTTTTGCGAGTTCCGAGGAGAAAACCTGGTTTTCGGGAAATTGGTCGTGGAGTTCGCTGAAGAGAGTGCGCGCCAGGCGGGGCTGCTTTTCGCGCAGCGCGGCCAGAGCCAGCATCACCTTGGCGAAGGGCTTCAGATAGTGGCCACCCTTGGCGGCCAGCTCGAGTTGGTGCATGCCGAGTGTGCGGCTGCCGTGAATTCCGCCGAGGCCCAGGAAGAACCGTTTGTAGCCGGGCAGGCAGCCGATGATGTAGTTGGCGGCGCCGAGCGCGAGATAGGCGTCGTCGGCGTGGGGATTGATGGCGAGGAGCTTGCGCGCGGATTTCTGCGTTTCGCGCAGCAGAAGCAGGCTGGCCATGTCCCGTTTTGCGATGAGCGCGTCGTAATCGGCCTCCATGCCGTTCGCGAGGGTGATCGCGAAGAGGCCGGTGGGGTCGCTCGGGTTGGCGTCGAGCAGGCTCTGTGCCATCTGCCGCGCCCGGGAATTGGCCTCGAGAAACGCGGGGCGGAAGGCGTCATTGGCGGGATCGGGAATGCCGCCCAGCAGCTTCTCGTTGTTCAGGAAGAACGCGGACGTAAAAACGCCTTTCTCGTTGAACTCCTCGAACAGGTAGCTGGCCGCAAGTGAAACCTGGCCCATCGGATCGCTTGGATGATCCGCGATGTAGGTGTGGAATACCAGGCGGGCCGCGGGGAATTTCAGCTCGTACATCCGGTTGAAGCCGGCATCGAGCGCATTCGGGGTGTTGATTGGGTTCGTCCCCGCCCGGGCCGGCTGGATACCGGCGAGGAGTGCCAGCAGCAGGATCGCTCGGGTCATGGCATTCGTCCGCAAGCGCGCGGGACATGCGCGGAAGACAAGGCTCCCGGCGGGTGGTCTTGCGCCTCGGGCCGTCCGGCCGCGTAGGCGCGGCCGAAGAGCGGAAGCGCACCGCCGCTCACGCCGAGCAGATGGGAAAAGATCTTCGGCCGCGCACGGAGCAGGCGGAAAGCCAGCCGCGCCAGCCGAGGGCGCTGGGCGAGGGAGAGCACGAAGCGGTTGACGCGCTCCGCGTCGCGGAAGATCGCCCGGCGACAGCGTTCGAAGCGCTGGAGCCTCACCTCGTCAACGGGGAATCCTTGGCGCAGCATTCCCGCCAATAATTCTGAGGAGACCAGCGCCTGGGTCATTCCGCTTCCGGTGATCGGGTCGGGCGAACCGGCGGCGTCGCCCAGCAGGACGATACCCGGTCGGACGCCTGCGCGCGCCCGCGCTCCGAGACGCGCCGTGAGGATTTGGGATACCTGTTCGGAGTCGCGCAGGCGCTCGGCCAGGCCGCGATGCTCGCGGCACCAGCGCAGGAACTGTTCTTCGAGCGGGCGGTCGGGCGAGCGGGCGCTGCTCAGCGCCGCCACCAGCGTCTCGCGCCCGGGCCGGGGCGTCACGTAGAGCTCGTAGCCTCCTCCCAAGAACACCTCCACCCACTCCGATGTTCCCGCGTGTGGCGCCAGCCGGAAATGCATTCGCGCGCCAAATCGTTTTCCGCGGGGCGGCCGGTCCAGGCCAAGCTGATGCCGAAGAAGTGAATTTGCGCCATCGGCCGCTACCACCAAACCCGCCCTTCGCGCTTTCCCGTCGATCATCAGTCCGGTGACGCGGCCGCGCTCGACGAGCGGAGCCGAAACGTTGGCTCCCGCGTGAGCCTGGACGCCGGGTGTTGCGGCCGCCGCGGCAAACAAGACCCGGTCCAGATGGAATCGCCGTTGTCCGCGTCCGGTTTGCGGCAGTCCCTCGGTCGTCAGAAATCGTCCTTCCACTGTTTCGCCGCCCGAATGGTAGCGCACGCCGACGAACTCCTGGCCACCCGCTTCCTCCGCCAGTCCCAGCCGCCCGAGCACCGCGACGCCGGCCGGCAGCAGGCCTTCTCCGCACGTCTTTTCCCGAGGGAACCGGCTTCGCTCGTAGAGCTCGACGGCAAGGCCCTGCCGGCCGAGGAGGATCGCGAGCGACGACCCGGCGATTCCGCCTCCGGCAATGAGAACGTCAGTTGCCATCTATCTATTCTATCTTGCTATCCGGCCCGGGACCGCGGAACGTTCATCTTCGGGAATGTGACGCGACAGCCATGGCAGGAAGCGCGGCTTTCCGCCCATGCGTGCCCGATATTCGGGATTGGCGAGCAACACGGCGTCTTCGGCGCGCACGCGCGAGCGCAGGACGAGCACGTGTGCCGCGGTGCCGACGACGGCGGTGAGCCAGCAGGTGTGGATGAGCGGGAGGGCGAGCATTTCGAGGAAGACGGCGTCGTAATTGGGATGGCGGACGAAGCGGAAAGGCCCGGAGGAAACCACTCCCAGGCGGCCGGCGTCGACGACCTCGACGCACCATTGCTTGCCGAGCGTCGCGATCACCCACCACCGCAGCGCATTCGCCGCGAGGAACAGGATGCCCATCGTCAGGGCCAGCACGGGAACGAACGGCCGATGGAGCAACCACACCTCCGCCGCCGCTCCCGCCAGCACGCCGGCGTGCAGCAGCACCATCCAGCGGAAACTCGGGTCCGCAGCCGGCCGGGCACCGCGAGCGATCATGCGCCGCTCGTTCCGGCGCGAAATCCCCAGCTCGGCCAGCCGCAGCAGGGCGACCAAGCCGATGAGCCCGAGAAACGCGATTCGCGTCACTGCCATTCGAGCAGCACCATCTCCGCGCTGAACCCCGGCCCGAATCCGACCAGCAGGCCGAAGGAGCCGGCATCGACCTGCCCCTCGCGCATCCAGCGCTCCAGCACGAAGAGCACGCTGGCGCTCGAGAGGTTGCCGTAGTCGCGGAGCACTTCCCAGGAGGGCCGCGTCTGCTCGGGAGTGAGGCCAAGTTCCTGCTCGACATAAGCCAGCAGCTTCTGTCCGCCGGGATGCAGCACCCAGGCGGCGATGTCCTGCTGCCGCAAGTGGTTTCGCTTGAGGAAACCGCCGATCAATTCGCCAACGCGTGAGCGGATCAGGTCGGGGACTTCGCGGGCGAGAAGGATGTGGAAGCCGGTTTCCCGCAGATCGAATCCCATGGCGTCGAGCGAATCGGGAAAGAGGAACGTCTCGGCGCCGACGACGCGCGGGCCGGGGCCCGGCTGGCCGGTGAGCACGGCCGCCGCCGCGCCGTCGCCGAACAGCGAGCAGGAGATCAGATTCGCCTGGGAGAGATCGTTGCGCTGGAAGGTGAGCGTCGGCGTCTCGACGGCGAGAATCAGCACGCGCGCTTCGGGAAACCCGCGCAGAAATTGCCAGGAATGGCCGATCGCGGCGGCGCCGGCGGCGCAGCCCAGTTCGGTGATCGGAAGGCGCCGCACGTTTGCGCGAAATCCGAGATCGTTGATCAGGTAGGCGTCGAGCGAAGGGATCATCACCCCGGTGCAGGACACCGTGACGAACAGATCGATATCAGCCGGCCGGAGCCCGGCGCGCGTGAGCGCTTCGCACGCGGCCTGGCGTCCCAGGCTCACGGCATGCTCGCGATACTCGTTGGTGAGTTGGGAGAGCGGCCGCGGCTCGATGAAATAATCGAGCGGAAAGATGCTATGGCGCTTTTCGATGCGGGCGTTGTCGACCACCGAAAAAATCGCCTTCAGCCGCCGCTCGCCGAGCGGAAAGACCACCCGCATGTAGCGCTTCACGTCCTCGCGCCCCATCACGTTCGGCGGCAGCGCGGTGGCAACGGAAGCGATTGTTCCGGTGCCTTGGCGGGGGAGTGACTGCTGCGGGCTCTTGGTCATTGGTCCCATCCTTAAGGGATTCTACTCACTTGCGGCTCCTTCGCCTTCGTCGAACTTTTCAGCCGGATGTCGAAGCGGATTCGCACCGCATCCTTCACTTTCACCGTGCCCCCGGCGATCCGGATGGGCGTGATGCCGAAATCGCTCTGCAGGATCTCAACGGATCCCTGGTAGACGCCGCCGTCTTCGCTCACATCGAGGACGACCGGATGCGTCTGGCCGTGGAGCGTCAACTCGCCGCTGACGCGCCATCCTTGCGGGCCGGTGCTGGCGACGCGCTTCGAAACGAAGCGGATCTCGGGATAGCGCGGGGCGTCGAGCACCTTGGGGCCGAGCATCGTTTTCTCGATCTCGGCCCGCGTATCGGCCGGAAGTTCCGGATCGAGCACCCGGAGATTGCGCGTCTCGATCGTCAATTCCACCGAGGCGTGCTCGCCCAGCTCGACGCTGCCGGAAGAGATCGGGGCGTCGATCCGGTGATCGTGGGCGAAAACGGAGAAGAAGCCGGTCTTGTAGACCCGCACCACCATGCGCGACTGGCTGGAATCGATCGGGCGCGTTTCGGCCGCTGTTGCCGGCGCCAGACTCCCGAGCAGCAAGAGGACTGCCAGATGTGGCCTGAACCGAATTCCCTGCTCCCGCCCTGCTGTTTCCGCCCGGATTCCTCCGGGAGACGGCGGCCGGCGGAGGCCGGACCTCGAAGACCCACCCCATCGTCGCGGCATGGACCGCGGCCTGCGGCTGGAGACGGGCTTCCGTGCCCGCGCCTGTGCCGGCGCCAGCGAGGCATCATGCTCCGATCAGCTCTTTGAGTCTAGCCTCTCGTCGTGTTTCTGGCTAAGGACATCTCTCGGCGGGAGTCTGGCTGGCATTCGTGGTGCCGATGGCGACGCTGCGCTAAACTGGATTTTTTCCGATGAGTGAGTCCTGCTATCCCGACATGCACGGCGCGAGCGTGCGCACCGGCCCGCAGCGCACCGGTTCCCCATCGCCACTTCCCGTGCGGGTTCCCGCCTGAGCCGTGGGCGGACTCGACACACTTCGCCAGGAATTTCGACGCCGGTTCGGGGCCGAGCCTCGCGTCTTCCGCGCCCCGGGGCGGGTGAATCTGATCGGCGGCCACGTCGACTACAACGAGGGCTGGGTCCTGCCGCTCGCGATCGATCGCGATTGTTTCGTCCTTGCGTCGGCGCGCTCCGATCGCCGCCTGCGCATCCATTCGCGCGAATTCGATGAGACTGTCGAAGCCGCGCTCACCGCGCCCTCACCCTCGCCCGGTGAGCACGACTGGAGCCGGTACGTTCTCGGGGTGGCCTGGGCGCTCGGCGAAATCGGCGTGCCAGTGGCGGGAGCCGATCTGCTGGTGGCCAGCGACGTGCCGCCCGGCGGCGGACTCAGCTCCTCGGCCGCGCTCGAAGTTTCGACCGCATTTGCGCTGGCGGGGCTTGCCGGTGTCACGCTCGACCGCGCGGTGCTCGCTTGCGCCTGCCAGCGTGCCGAGAACGAATTCGTCGGCATGCGCTGCGGCATCATGGATCAACTCGCTTCCTGCTTTGGCCGGAGCGACCACGCGCTGCTGATCGATTGCCGCACGCTCGACGTCCGGCCCGTTCCGCTCGATTCCTCGCGGGTGCGGGTGGTGGTGGCCAACACGATGACGCGCCACGCGCTGGCCGCTTCGGCCTACAACCGCAGGCGCGAGGAATGCGAGGAGGCCGTGCGCCGGATCGCCGCGGTAAAGCCGGATGTCAGGGCCCTGCGCGACGTCGCCTGGGAGCAGATCGCTTCGCTCGCCGAAAGCTGGCCCGACACGGTCCGCCGGCGCGCCCGTCACGTGACTGGCGAGATGGCCCGCGTGCAGGCCGCCGCGGCCGCGCTCGAGCGCGGCGACTACGAAGCGCTCGGACGGCTGATGCTGGAGGCCCATCGCAGCCTCGACGAGGATTACGAGGTCAGCTCGGCCGAGCTGAACCTGATGGTGGACCTCGGCCGCGAACTGCCCGGCGCGCTCGGCGCGCGCATGACCGGAGGCGGCTTCGGCGGCTCCACCGTCAACCTGGTGCGCGCCGAAGCTGCCGGGGATTTCGCCGCCTCTCTCGCCCGTCGGTACGAGGAGCGCACCGGCATCGTTCCCCAGATTACCGCTTGCCGGCCCGGCGAAGGCGCCGCTGAAATCCTCTGAGCCTCCGGGCGTCTTTCCTGGACTTCGATTTTGCCGCGGAGTAGGCTACCGCCGGATTGCACTGCCAGCCGGATTGGAGCGCGCCGCTCGGTGCGCCGCGGCAGCCAAGGAGAAATGATGAGGGGAAATTTGCCGGGAAGGATTTTGCGGGGAGCGCTGCTGGTATTTTTCTGCGCCGGGGCCGCGACTCTGGCGTTCGCCACGACGCCGCCCGCACCAAAAGTGAAGCTGGCGGCCACGCCGCCGATGGGATGGAACAGCTGGAATCATTTCCATTGTGGCGTCTCCGATAAAGTGGTGCGCGCCGCGGCCGCGGCGATGGCCTCGGACGGCATGAAAGCCGCCGGGTACACCTACATCAACATCGACGACTGCTGGCAGGGCAAGCGCGACGCCCAGGGCAATATCCAGCCCAATTCCAGATTCCCCGACATGAAGGCGCTCGGCGACTACATCCACAGCCTGGGCCTCAAATTCGGCATCTATTCCTCGCCCGGTCCTAAGACGTGCGCCGGCTACACCGGCAGTTACGGCCACGAAGCGCAGGATGCGCGCACTTATGCCAGTTGGGGCGTGGACTACCTGAAATACGACTGGTGCAGCGCGGAACACGTCTATACGCCCGACCAGATGCCCGAAGTTTACAAGAAAATGCACGATGCGCTGGTCGCCACCGGACGACCGATCGTCTACAGCCTTTGCCAGTACGGGCTCGACCGCGTCTGGTCCTGGGGGCCGTCGGTCGGCGCCAATCTTTGGCGCACGACCGGCGACATCTCCGACCACTACTGGGCCATGGCCTACATCGGCTTCGGCCAGAACGGTCTCGAGCGGTTCGCCGGTCCCGGCCACTGGAACGATCCCGACATGCTCGAAGTGGGCAACGGCGGAATGAGCGCCGAGGAGTATCGCACCCACATGAGCCTCTGGTGCCTGCTCGCCGCGCCGCTCATCTCCGGCAACGATCTGGCCGGCATGACGCCCGAGACGCTCGCCATCCTCACCAATCCCGACGTGATCGCCGTCGACCAGGACCCGGCCGGCAATCAGGGCTATCGCGTCTGGCAGGAAGGTCCGCTCGAAATCTGGATGAAGGTGATGGCCGACAGCTCGCGCGTCGTGGGACTGTTCAATCGCGGCTATTCACCCGAGCCGATCACGGTGCGTTTCGACCAGATCGGCGTGGGCGACACCGAGCAGGTGCGCGACCTGTGGGCGCGGCGCGACCTCGGCACGTTCCACGACAGCTTCACCGCGACAGTGCCGCGCCACGGCGTAGTGCTGGTGCGCATCAGCAACTGAGGAGCGGGATTCAGCGCGCCGGCGCGGCAGGCTTCGGTGGTTGGATGGGGGTTGCCGCGTGGCGCGGGACGAAAACGGGTGAGGAGCGACAGAGCTTCGGAGTTGGACGGAGCAGGACGTGTCCCTTGCCGGAGGCGTTGGACCGGCAGTGACCGCAAGACCCCTATTGCCCCGTCGCTCCCTCTCCCTTTCCGGCGGTTGGTCCGGAACTTTTTTGTAATTCGTCGCCCGGTTCCCGAGGGGAATTCCCCGCGTGAAGACCGGACGACGCCAGGCGCGTTCGAGGGAGGAACCGGATTCCGCGCGAGCCACCGAACGGCGATCCGGCTCCCACCCTCACGCTCAGCTTCCCCGGGTGTCCTGGAGGAGCGGGCTGCCCCCGTTGGGAACAGCATCCTCCGTTACCTTGCAGAACGAGAGTGGAAGAAAATTCCCTTTTGCGTTTGATAAACCTCGGCGTTACCGAGAATTAAGCGGGGTACTAAAAGGTTCTAGTCCTTCGTTTGTCTTCAGCTCGGAGCGGTGTAGAATCCCACCGATTTGAATTTACATGCCCTATAGAAACCTGTCTGCCACCGAACTGGTTCGGGCATGTGTCGACTCAGCCGACCGGGAAGCCTGGGGAGAATTCGTCCAACGCTTCCAGCCCACCATCGCGGGCGTGGCATTGCGGACAGCCCGGCGCTGGGGAGTGGTGTCTCCCGTCGTCCTTGAAGACCTGGTGCAGGAAACCTTCATGAAACTCTGCGGCGAACGCTGCCGCCTGCTGCGTGAATTCCAGCCGCAACACGAGGAATCGTTCTTCGGTTACCTGAAGGTGATCACCACCCGCGTCGTTCACGACTATTTCAAACGAACGCACGCGGCCAAGCGCCGGCCGGGCGATCCGCCGCCGCGGGCGGAAAACGATGAGCTGGCCGATCCGGTCGACGCCAGGGCCACCGAGAAGATCGAGCGCGACGCTCTTTTCGGAGAGATCGAGCGGCGCCTCGAAAGTCTCGACCTCGGCCCCACGGCCGTCCGCGACCGGCGCATCTTCGGGCTCTACTACCGGGCCGGGATGAGCGCCCGCGCCATTGCCGAGCTGCCCGGCATGGATCTCGCCATAAAGGGTGTGGAAAGTACGATTTTCCGGATCACCCGCCTCCTGCGCGAAGAGCTCGCCGGAAGCGGAACGGGAAGGCCGGATTCACCCGCGGGCGGGAAAGACGCGGCCCGGGAGCCGGCAACCGGAAAGGGAAATGGCTCGAATGAGCGTTTGGAATAGAAAGAAGGCCCTTTGAGGGAATTCGAGCAACACCTCAGCCCGGATCTTTTCCACCGGCTCGTCGAAGCCGGAGAGACCGGACAACGGACGCCTGAACTGGAAGGCGCGGCGCAGCACGCTGCCGCCTGCGCTATCTGCCGCCAGCAGCTGGAACAGTATCAGAGGGCCCAGCACTGGCTTGAAGGCTTGAGAGTCAAAGTGAGTGAAGAGCGGATGAGAACCCCCGATTGCCCGCCGGAAACGGAATGGGCGAGCGTGGCCGCGGGCCTGCTCGAGGGGACTGAAGCAGCCTCGCGCGTGGATCACGTCGCCCGCTGCGCGTTCTGCGGCCCGCTGCTGCGGGAAGCGATGGAGGATCTGTCCGCCGAACTCAGCGAGGAGGATCGCAGGCTGCTGGGCCAGCTTCCCAGCGCGAAAGCGGAAAACCAACAGCACTTGGCCGCGCGGCTGGCTTCGGCGGGCGCCGCCCCGGGCCGAGGGGGGGGTGACTGACTCTTGCTGTTCGATGACGATTCTCCTCATAACCTTTTTCATGACTGCCGCCGTCCCCGGCAATCGGTCGGACGGCTGCTTCCCTTCTCCAACCGGCGTGGCTGGACCGTACTTGCCGGCCTTAGCCAACGGTGCAAGGCCC
>OFHG01000757.1_pt1 | contig 12254 bp, 7 predicted proteins | sample 1521931 | NCBI WGS metagenome assembly OFHG01 (sample SAMEA2468438, study PRJEB22500) | soil metagenome | biome: Glassland; feature: Farmland; material: Clay | place: Australia | collected 2013-01-31 | depth 0.55 m
CTTCTATGGCGCCTCATCGAAACCCGCTGCTGATTTCCGCCCCCCGGTCCACGACTCCGACGGGTTGCTCATCGCCCCCGGTCCGGGCGCGTGGCTCTGGCGGCCACTGGTCAACCCCGCCAAGGTCGAAATCAACCGGTTCACCGCCGATCACGTCCGGGGCTTCGGGCTGCTCCCGCGGGCTCGCACATTCGACGCCTCACTGGCCCGCGCAGCTCCTTCCCCCACGCGCCCGCACACTCCGTACTGCCTCCCCAACATAGGCCAACTGTCCACATGTCCTTCACGGTCTATTTCAATACATCCTGGAAGAATATTGAGGGACTTTTGAGCCTGCCGCCATATTCCGGCGAAACCGAAGCATTCCAGGAATTGGCGTAGCCCAACAGGAAGTCGGCATAAGAGACACCTGTTGTCGCTGCGAGCGGTCCGCTGTTGCTGCCCGCGGTGTAGACGCCCGTAAAGCCGAGGGTCGCCGCGTTGATATTGCCCCAGGCAGTTGAATCTGCGCGAAAGGCAACTAACTCGCCTCCAAAGTGGAGGACGTGGCGGCCACGGATAAGCGTCAAGATATCCGACATATCGAAGTGATCTTCCTTGTAATTAGCGTGAACGTTGGGACCCAAGCCGTACCAACCCGTGATGTTGATCTGCGGGAAGGCGTCTGCCTTGGCAAACTGCATGCCTATCTTGGCCGGCCAACCCCCACCGATCGTATCGCCCGAGAGCAAATCATATTCTCCCATATACCCGATACGAGCTTCGTTCGTTGTGGTGGGGCCGATGGTCCAATAGTCGGAAATCTGGCTGTTGATATTCATCACACTGCCCGTAAGACAGTTCACCGGGCAGACGGGGCTGACCCCGTGGAAGGTGGTTGGATTATAAGCGAACGTACCCGTAAGGCGATGGGCTTGCGTCAGGTCCGCATCAATCCGTGTGAAATACTTTACGAGTTTAGGTGGGGACCCCCCTGTCCACGTAAAGTTGTTTGTCGTCACACCATTGGAAATTGTCCCGGTCAGATTCGCCGCCGGATAGATCGCCTGGATCGCCTTGGCGACCGAGTCGATCATAGCGGCTGGAATCTTGTTGCCGTTTCCGTACTCGTCTGCAAACGACTGCCGGGTCACGATCCCCGTAGCTGGATCAACGGTCTGCGTCGTCGGATCGTAAATGGTATTCATCCCGGTGAAGTCACCCGCAAGCATGGCAGCCGTCGGCACCGTATAAAAGCCCGTGGCCGTTCCGCCATGGTTGATGACATTTTGATACGCGCCGAAGAAGAAAACGCGATTCTTCACGATGGGGCCGCCAACTTGTCCGCCCAAGGCGTGGTAACGCAGAAACGTGGCCTTCTTGTTAACGCCAAACTGAAAATCCGAAGCGTTTAGGCCGTTGGTCTGGAAGTAGTCATACCCCATGCCGTGGAACTTGTTCGTTCCGCCCTTGCTGATCTGGTTGTAGAGAATACCGCCGGCTCCGTATTGCGCCGGGAAGAGCGAATCGGTGACCTTCACTTCAGCGATAGCGTCGAAGATCGGAGTGTTGATCACGTTGTTGCTCATTGGCGAACTGGTTGACGCACCGTCCAAGTACGCATTGGAGAACGGCATGCTTCCATTGGCCGACACTCCCCCCATACCAGGGTTTGAGCTGTTGTTCCCGTTTTGCGGCGTGCCGCGAGTGCCGGGCAGCAAAACAATGAACGACTGCCAGTCCGGCGTTCCGACCTGAGGCAGCACGGCCAGAGTGTTGTCGGTCATCGTCGCCGAAATTTCGGCTGTCGTCGTCGTGAGCAAGGGCGCGGCCTCGTGGACCACGACCTGTTGCGCCGTTTGCGCCAGGCTCAACTGCACATTCATGCCCGTGACGCCAACGCTCAGCGTCATGGGCCCGCGCACCACGGTAGCAAAGCCCTCTTTCTTGAATTCGAGCTGGTAACGGTCCGTCGGGACGATCGGGCCGGTATCGTAGACGCCAGCTTCGTTTGTGGTAAGGGTGCGTACCGTGTTCTTGTCGAGGTCCGTCACGGTAACCGCTACACCAGGAACGACCGCGCCGGACGGATCGGTCACGCTACCCGTGACGTCTGCTGAGTTGGTAGCCTGGCCCCAAGCTATGCCAGGATACAAGCACGCAATGCTGACACATAATACAAAGAGTTTCCCCAGGAATTGCGTCCGAACATTCATGGCCGCCTCCGTATGGATTTTGCTAGTCACAACACCCAGACGCTAGGCTGAACTCGCAAGGGCTCGCGACTGGTGTTTAACCAGTGGAGCCGCAACGGGGAAAGCGATTTCTGCGTCTCGACACGAAAACCGACTCCCCCTTCAAAAGTGGCGCCATCCTAGACCACAACAAATCGGCTGGCAAGCGCAATTTCTCGATTCGTTTTATCGATGATTTCGATGTTTCGTTGGCCTTGTCCAGTCTTGGGTACGGAATTTTTAGACCTAAACCTATTGTCATGAATACAACTCTCAATTAACGGGAGATCCTTGAAACGGCGGTCCGGTCGGGCAGTCTTGCGGACAAACACCATGTCGCTACAAGCCAAGGTGAAGAGAAGATTTACATCTCAGAGTCGTTTTTTATTGTCCGGGATCTTCGATAGGACTTCGCGAATGCGCTTTCTTCACTTCGACTTTGCAGGAGCCGTGGGCCGGATGCTAGCACAAGGAACCACGCCCGCACCTTCTTTGACGCAGTAGAAATGGTCTGCCTCAAGGTTGGTCAGCGTTTCGGTTCCCCCGGATGGCCAGAAGACCTCCACCTTGTCCGCCTGATGGTGATCATCCAGGCCGAAGTGAAGCCGGAAATCGTTCGGCTGCGATAGATAGCTCCCTCCGCTCCTGACTTCATCAAGCTGGACAAGGTCGCCGGCAGTGACCCTGACCCGCGCGTTCAGCGCCAGTCTGTTGCTCCTGGTCCCGCCGAGCTCGAAACTGATCCAGTGATTAGGCGGTCCGCCTTCGGGACGAAGGATGACCGGCTCCCCGTCAAGAGTCTCGATCACGACTTCCTGGGCCCCGTCGTTAAACAGGTCACCGATAGCCAGGCCACGTCCCACTAGCGGGACCTTCAGTGCCGGCCCTACCTCGTTGCTTACATCACGGAATGTGCCGTCACGCTGATTCATGAACAGCATGCTCGGCTCACGGTAGTGCATTCCGATGTTTGCGTCTTCAACCTGTGGGTAAACATGACCATTGGTCAAAATGAGGTCAAGCCATCCGTCATTGTCGATATCGTACCAAGCCTCTCCCCAACCCGTGTACGGAGGCGTAGTCCGCGTCAGTCCTGCCGCAATCGAGACGTCGGTAAACATCATATGGCCATCATTGCGGAAGAGCTGGAAGTATTGCTCGCTGAAATGGCTGATCACGACAGAGAAGCGCCCGGTGTGCATGTAGTCCCCAAGAGCCAGCGACATGTTTGCCAGGGGGTTGCCGTTTTCATCCAAAGCCACGCCGGCCTCGTAACTCACATCAGTAAAGTGGCCGTTGCCATCATTTCGATAAAGGAAATTGCGCGCGGCATCGTGGCACACGAAGAGGTCGAGTTTTCCGTCATCATTGAAGTCTGACCAAATGACAGTCAGACCCATCAGATTCTCCGGGTCGTTGACGCCGGCTTGTTTTGAAACATCGGTAAACGTTCCGTCACCGTTGTTGTGATATAGGTTGTCCGGTGATCCTTTCAGTCCGTTGGGCCCGCACTGGACCTTGATCCCATGGTACTGGCAGTTCACCATCGAGCCGAACTCAGGCAGGTCGTGCAGATCGAGGTCGGCGTAGTGGGACACGAACAAGTCCTGTAACCCATCGCGGTCATAGTCTCCAAAAGCGGCGCCCATTGCCCAAAGGTGATCGCCCCCCAGTCCCGCCTCCTTCGTGACATTCGTAAACGTCCCGTCGCCATTGTTGCGGTACAGAACCACGCCCCCAAAACAAGTCACGAATAAATCCGGCCAGCCATCATTGTTGTAGTCACCTACCACGGCACCAACCGCCCAACCAGGATAGACCACGCCCGCTTTGTCGGTAACATCGGTAAAGGTTCCATCATGATTGTTGTGGAAAAGTGCGCTTCGGGCCTTCTTGCCAGCCAACTCCATGTCCACATCCGGCGCGTTCGTGAAGTAGATGTCCGGCCAGCCATCGCGGTCGTAATCGATCAAAGCCACGCCGCCGCTCATCGATTCCAAGATATATTTCTTTTCCGGCGAAGAGAGGTGCTTGAAATGAATTCCCGTTGAAGCAGTAATATCCACCAGTTGGGGAAGCGCCGTCTGAGGTCGGGTGTGGCCCTGTCCGGCCCTTCCGTCAGGCGGAGCGGCGCGCTCGGCCTGCTGGGCATGAAGGCAGACTCCGAGGATAGCCATGCCTAGGATAACGGCGAAACCTGGCCGAATTGTGCTGCTCACAGCCACAGGTCTGTTCCTGACGGATGCGCGCCTGCCACATCGACCCCTGATTGGCATTTCACTCGGGGATGGTCGGCCCAGCCAGCTGTCTGTAGATTTTGCTTAGCTTGTCTCTGACTTCTTTGTAATGACGAAACGTCTCCATCTCGCGTTCCGCATCCGCCGTCCGGCCCGCACGTCGATACAGCATGCTCAGACGGTAGTGCGCCGTGGTGTTCGTCGGATCGTCCTTTACTGCACTTTCCAGAAGTGCGATGGCTTCCTTCGCCTGCTGCAGAGAAATCAAGACGATGGCCAAACCGGTTTTCGCGTCCGAATCGTTCGGCTGCAGAGCAAGAGCCTTTTTGTAATCCTGCTCCGACGTTTTGTAATCGCCCTTCGCCGCCGCAATTCCGCCGAGTTGGCGCCAGGATAGCTCATCGTACTGATTCACCTGGATAGCGGCCTTGTATTCGGCTTCAGCCTGCGCGTTCAGCGCGGGATCCGGAGATGTCCTCAGTTGCTCCGCCAGTTCAAAATGCGCTCCGGGGAGCATCGGATTCAACCGGATCGCCTCGCGGTATTGCGCGATCGCATTCGCGTGGTCCCCCTCGCGCTTGAGCTCATCGGCCAGGATCATGTGCATCTCTGCAGAATCCGGCGCAACCATCATCATGCTCAGCAGGCTCTGGTCCATGATCTGCCGTGAGATTTGATAATTGACGAACACGATTTGCGGACTTTGCGGCGCCAGTTCTTCCAGCTTCACGGCCACTAACAGCGCTTTGCCGTATTGCGCCGATGCGGAATAGAGTTCGATCAGTTCCAAGCCAGCCTGAAGCTGGATCTTCTTTTCGTCCAGGTGCGGAAATGCACGTTCCAGATCGTTCAACGCTTCCGTCGGATCACCAGTCCGCTTCTCCGCGATTCCCAGCAGCGCCTCGATCCTCCAGAGATCGGGCTGCGATTGCAAAGCGGCGCGCATGTGTGGGATCGCTTCGGCGTAGTGGCCCTGAAAGAATAGCAGTACACCCAGGTTTCCCTGAGCATTGAGGTTCTTCGGATCAAGCGAAATGATTTCGCGCAGCACGGGAATGGCAAGCTGTGGTTTTTGTTCCTGAAGATATCTCTGTGCTTGCTGTTCAAGCGCTCCGACTTTTTGCTGAATATCTTGGGCGTTCTGCGCCACTAGAGGCAGGCAGGATAGTGAGACGATGACTATGCAAACAGTTCTTGAAACAAGATTCCTCATACGCATCACGTATACCACGATTTGTGGTCCTGCGCAGCCGCTCTTTGCAAACGCGGAAGTCCGGTTGCGGGCGCTGGTTGTTGAGCGCGAGCATACGCGCTGCAACAACAAAAAATCGAGGTGGGAACGGGAATCTCTACTCTTTACACAAAGCAAGTGTGTGTTCTAAGATGCCCCACCGTAATAAGCTTTCTCTTCCGCCTGAGTTTGAGCTCATCTGCAAGGAGGACACGTGAGCCGAGCTGCTGGCGAATAAATCTCTCGACCAAACGAATTGAACAACAGACGAAAGGAGATGGAATGAAACGAAGTTCTGGAAACGGCACGCGTATCAACCGTCGTGAGGCGCTGCTCCTTTCGGCGACCGCAGGCATGGGTCTTGCTCTCACCAAGCAAGGCTATGCACTCGACAGCACCAAGACCGCTGCGCATCAGGAACCCGGCAACTGCTCCACGCCTCGTACGGCAGTCGCGAAAACCCAATACGGCAAGGTTCGTGGCTTCCTCGATGGCGGCGTTTTCACCTTCAAGGGCGTTCCCTATGGCCAGGACACGGGCGGCGCAAACCGCTGGCTGCCGGCGAAACCTCCGGTGCCCTGGAAGGACGAATACCCGGCTCTGGTCTACGGGGCGAACTGTCGTCAATACCTCCACAACTTCACGGCGATCGAACAGTCGTTCCTTCAGGACTGGGACGACGGCTACCAGAGCGAGGACATGCTAAAGCTGAACGTCTGGACGCCAAGCCTGACCGGAACGCGCCCGGTGATGTTCTATATCCATGGCGGAGGATTCGAATTTGGCTCGTCCTATGAACTGCCTTCGCAGGAAGGCGCCCAGATGGCGCGGCATCATGACGTTGTAAGCGTCACGGTCAATCACCGCTTGAATGCGCTTGGATTCCTCGACGTTTCCGAAATCGGTGGTGCGGCTTATGAAGATTCCGTCAACATTGGCATGACCGATCTTGTTGCCGCACTGCGATGGGTTCGCGAAAATATCTCCAACTTCGGCGGGGATCCGGACAAGGTGATGATTTATGGCCAGTCGGGCGGCGGGTCCAAGGTCACAATCCTGACGGGCATGCCGTCAGCAGCGGGGCTGTTTCATCGCGCCTCAGCGCAGTCGGGTGGCGGTGGCGATATCCCGACCAGGGAGCAATCCAGGGAATTTGCCCGGCAGGTCATCAAGAAACTTGGGATTGCGCCCAAGGACATCTCCGCCCTGCAGAAGGTAGACTGGCCCAGCTTGGATGCTGCCGCAAACAGCGTCCCCTTCAAGTTCAATCCGTTCAAAGGCTTCGCCTTTTTCCCGGGACCGCCGAGAAATAAACATTTTTGGACACCGACTCTTGATGGCCGCGTCATCAACATGAAATCTTTCGAGGACGGTGCTCCTGAAATCTCGAAGGATGTCCCGATGTTGATCGGCTCGGTCAGCGAAGAAGGCAATAGCATGCGTTCTAATCCAACCGAGGAGGAATGGCATGCGTCCCTCGCCAAAGTCCTTGGGGATGCGAAGGCGGCCGCGCTGGCTACGGCCATGAAGAAGGCGCATCCGGAAAAGGCCATCCGGACATTGTCCTACGGTGTGGCCGGCCTTATTTTCCGCAACAACGTGGTGCGCATGGCGAAGATGAAGTACGAGCTGCACGCGGCGCCTGTGTATCAATACTATTTCACCTGGCAGTCACCGATGCTGGACGGTGTTGCCGGCGCATGGCACACCGCCGAGCTCGCTTTCTGCTTCGATAACACGTTGCGGTGCGAACAAGGCACCGGAAACACGCCCGAGGCGCAGGCGCTGGCAAAGAAGATGGCCACCGCCTGGGCGACCTTCGCCCGTACCGGCAATCCGAGCCAGCCCGGCTTGACCTGGACGCCTGCTGATCCGATTCGCAACCAGACCATGGTCTGGGACAACAAATTCCGCATGGTGGACGATCCTGAAGGTGAGGTGCGTAAGATCCTGGCAGGTTGACTAGCCCACGGGAATGTTGGCACAAACGCCGATAAGTGACCCTGCAGACTGCCTGCACCGCGGTGCAGGCAGTTTTTTTGACCGGCACTCATGTGGAGAACGGATCGCATGTTGAAGTCCGACCCGATCGTTCCTGAAAACGAGAAACGTTGGCTGCTCAATTCAGGAAATCAGGATTAGCCGATATCGCCGAATGATTCGGTAACTGCAAGAAACCGTCGACGTCGCTGAGCGCAGTCGAATGCGGCCGGCGTCAGCCTTCCGAGGGGATCCAACTTCCGGTCCCCCAAAGCGAGGCGAGGAAGGCTATTTCGATCCAGCTATCGGAACAGCAAGGGCGCGAACTCGCGCAAATCCCTGCGCCAAGTCAGCCACTCGTGATCCGTGCCGGGCGAGTCATAAGCGACGTACTTGATCCCGGCCTTTTTGAGCTCCTGGCGGGCATGGTTGGCGGCGTCGAGGCGTGACTGTTCCGCCGTGCCCGCGGCGATGAACAGCAGATGGACCTTCTTATTGAATTCCGCGGCGCTGCGCAGGACGCCCCCGTAAGAGGTCTCGATTTCCAGTTGGCGCATCACGGTGCCGCTGAACGATCCCACGTAGGAGAAGGTATCCAGGTTCCCGAGCCCGATGTCGAACGCAAACGCAGCGCCCATCGAAAGGCCCGCGATGGCGCGGTGGTCACGGTCGGCCAGCGTACGGTAATGTTTGTCGAGGGCCGGAATCAAATCATTGATCACGACCTCGCCGAAGGTGGGAGATACTTCGATCCGGAAAGAGCCCGGAGGGCGCCCCGGGGGCGGTCCCGGCCGGAGGACGTCCGGGGATTCGCCCGGTTTCCGCGCATAGCTGTTGTCGCTTACCACGATCATTGGCACGGCCTTCTTTTCCGCGATCAGGTTGTCCATGATGATGTCGGTACGTCCCTGCACCATCCAGCCGCGCTCGTCCTCTCCTCCGCCATGCTGTAACAACAGCACGGGATACCGGGCCTTGAGGTTTGTGTCATAGTCCGGAGGGGTATAGACGAATGCCTTGCGCCAGGATCCGGTCACAGTCGAGTAGTAACGAAAGGAGCGAACCTCGCCGTGAGCCACGTCCTTCACCTGATAGAAGTCAACGCCCTCCTCTGGGATCTCGATGCCGCTGGATTCGCGGCCCACCCCGTAGAAGGTCTCGCTACCCGGATCGTTCACCAGCACACCGTCAACAACCAGCCAATAGTAGTGGAATCCGGGTACCTGCGGCGGAATGGTGACGCTCCAAACGCCGTCGGCTCCCTTCACCATGTCGTAATCTCTACCCAAGCGCACCTGCACTTTTTGCGCATCGGGCGCCTTCAACTGGAAGGTGACCCTTCGGTCCGGGTGGACCCGTGGGAACTCGGCGCCCATCACATTCGTGCTCGCCGGCTTGGAGTTGTCTGCGGGCTGTCCCCAACACGTCCCCGACACCAAAACGATCGCCAGAAAGACCGTTCTCATCACTCCTCCTTGCAACTACCCCGTTCCGCCGGATTCCTAGTTGCCGCTCCGCACCACAGCATTCGAGAACCAGCGCGCACAGGGATTATCTACCCCTCAGGTGTTCTCCGGGCGAATATGCACACCACTGCCCCCTGGCGGACATCGTGCGATGCCGTGCTGGGAGGCTTCCCTCCCAGCACGTGGTAAAAAAGACCGGTGGCTACCCATGGCCCCGGCCTGAACTCGCTCAGCGGAACAGGCGTGGCGCGAAGTCGTTCAGGCACCTGCGCCAAGTCAGCCACTCGTGAGCGGTGCCCGGCGAAAGGAAGAAGACGTTGTGGATACCCGCCTTCGTAAGCGCCTCACTGTAGTTCTTCGCGCCGGGTCCTTCCACGGAGCCGATCCCGAGGAACAGGACTTTGACCTTTTTGTTGAACGCGTCCGCGTCGGCGTACACGCCCCCCATGGTCGTCTTGATATCGACTGGCTCGTCGGGCCTGCCGAAGCCGGGGCCACCCAAGCTGCCGCTGAACCCGCCGATGTAGGCAAACTTATCCAGGTTGGCGAGCGTCGTGGCAAAGGTCTGCGCTCCACCCATCGAAAGGCCGGCCATGGCACGGTTCTCGCGGCCAGGAAGCACCCGGTAGTTCTTCTCGATCATCGGGATTAGGTCATTCAGCATCATCTCGGTGAAAGTGGCGCCGAAGTCCGGTCCAAACGGTGATCTGCGCGGCGCGGCCCCGGCCGTTCGGCCGCCCGGCGGCGGTCCCGGTGGCCCCTGCTCTCCTCTCAACCACCGGGCCTGGTACAGCGAGTCGTCCGCGCCCGGCTTGACGGCGTTAAGGTTGTCCATCACGATGAGCATCGGCTTGGCTTTCCCAGCTGCGATCAGGTTGTCCAGGATAAAATCCGCATGGCCTTGAATATGCCAGCCCGTCTCGTCCTCTCCCCAGCCGTGCAGGAGGTACAAGACCGGATAGCGCGTCTTCGAGGTGTCATAGCCTGGAGGGGTGTAGACGAAGCAGCGACGCCACTTGTCAGTAACCTTCGAGAAATACCATTGCAGGCGCGTGGTGCCGTGCGGCACGTCCTGCGCCTGGTAGTACTCCCCTCCCGTCTTCTCGGGTATTTCGATCCCGCTGTTCAACCAGCCCGATCCGAAGAAGGTGTAGGTCGACGGATCGGCCACCTGCGCACCGTCCACCAGCAGGGCGTAATAGTGGAAGCCAACCACTTGCGGCGGGAGAGTGACGCTCCACGTGCCGTCCTCATTGCGGGTCATGTCGTGGGTCCCGCCCAAGCGTACCTGCACCTTCTGGGCGCCGGGCGCCGTCACGCGGAGCGCGACCCGGTTGTCAGGATAGACGCAAGGGTACTGCGCTCCAGGGATGTTGAGGGTCGAAGGCTTGCAATCGTCCGGAGCCTGTCCCCAGCACAACCCACCCATGAACAGCGTAAATGCTAATGCTAGTGAGAATCTCATGTTTCCTCCTTTGATCCACAAAAAGCAAAGACTACCGGAAAAGCCGGGGAGCGAAATCATAGAGCGCCCGGCGCCAGGTCAGCCACTCGTGAGCAGTGCCCTTGGATTCGACGTACACGTACTTAATGCCGGCCTTGTCGAGTATTCCCCGGAACACCTGCATGCCCTGGTACATCGGCTCCGGTTCATCAGTGCCCGCACCAATCCAGAGCAGCTTTACACGCTTGTTGAAGGAAGCTGCGTCGTTGAGCACACCGTCATAGTCCGTTTCGGGATCGACTCTCCTTTCCAGCGAGTTGCCTCCCGGGACTCCACTGAAGCCTCCGATGTAGGCGAACTTGTCGAGGTTCCGGAGCGCGGTCCCGAAGGTCTGCCAACCTCCCATGGATAAGCCCGCCATGGCGCGGTTCTCACGGTCTGGAAGGGTCCGATAGGTCGAGTCGATCATCGGGATGAGATCTTTGACCATCATCTCTCTAAAAACGGGATTGTCTCCGAGCGACCCCACTCCTCTCGGCCGTGCTCCTGGCTGCGATGGCCCACCGCTTCCTGGCCGAGGACCGCCCATGACGGGGGCAGGCTCACCGGGCCTTCTGGCGTTGAAAGTATCCATCACGACCAGCATCGGTTTGGCCGTCCCGGCCGCAATCAGGTTGTCCAGGATGATATCCGTGCGCCCTTGGGTAGCCCAGCCCGTCTGATCCTCTCCGCCGCCATGCAGGATGTAGAGGACCGGGTACCGGGCTTTGAAGTTCGTGTTGTAGTCCGGCGGAGTGTAGATGTAGCACTTCCGCCACGCGCCGGTTACCTTCGAGAAATACCACCGCGACCTGATCTCGCCGTGTGGCACGTCCTTCACGTCATAGAAGTCCACGCCCTTTTCGGGGATCTCGATCCCGCTGTGCAGCCAACCGGATCCGAAGAACGTCTCGGTCGCCGGGTCAGCCACCTGAACGCCGTCCACGACCAGAGTGTAGTAGTGGAAGCCCACCACCTGGGGCGGGACCGTCACACTCCACATGCCGTCCGTGCCGCGCGTCATGTCGTACTTCCGTCCCAACCGCACCGAGATCTGCTTTGCCTCAGGTGCCATCAGGCGGAATGTGACCCGATTGTCGGGATATATGCAGGGGTACTGCGCCCCAGGTATATTGAGGGTTGAAGGCTTGCAGTCATCCGCAGCCCGTGCCCGGCACAGCCCACCCACCAGGAAGAATGCGAGGATAACGGCTTTTACTCTCATGCTGCTTCTCCTTTGGGCCCCGTCATTCGTTCCGCCACAACCCCGGCAGGAACTTGTAGTAAAGCAGGTGGCGCCAGGTGGCCCAATCGTGGCCGCCATCTCCGCCCACGTAGTACTCGTGCTTGATCTGGTGATTCACTAGAGCCTCGTGAAGCGCCAGACATCGCGCACCCAGCGGACTCTGGGGACCGGCCTCGTAAGTTCCCTGCCCAACAAAAAGGTAGGCGACCTTCTTGTTGACGTCAGGATCGTTCAGGAACTTGGCGAACACGTGCTCGCTATCCACGTCCCCCGCACTGAGTACGCCGAATGAGGCAAACAGATCCAGGCTGTTGAATCCCACAAAAATCGTGTGGCGCCCGCCCATCGAAAGCCCGGAGAGCGCGCGGCCTCGAGAATCTTTGCGGACGCTGTATCTG
>OFHG01000758.1_pt1 | contig 12253 bp, 9 predicted proteins | sample 1521931 | NCBI WGS metagenome assembly OFHG01 (sample SAMEA2468438, study PRJEB22500) | soil metagenome | biome: Glassland; feature: Farmland; material: Clay | place: Australia | collected 2013-01-31 | depth 0.55 m
GGACCGACCGGTACAACCGCGACGACGACGGGATCTCGGTCGCCGAGGAGGAGCACGATCCGCGGTCGCTGCTGTCGTTCTACCGGCGGGTGCTGGCACTGCGCCGCGCGCGCCCCCCGCTGCGGCCCGGGGACGAGCGGCAGGGCTCCACCCACCCGGCCCGCGCGCTCGCGGGGGGCACCCGGGCGTCCGGCCCGGGGGGGGACCCGCCACAGGCGGTCACACCGCCCCGCGCCACACCGGGACAAGCGTTCCAAGCAGGGCATTCACCCGGTTAAGGTGACAGGCACCGGTGGTTCGGCGTGACAGGTTAACGAAGGGGAAACACGCTCGCTGGCAGGCTGCCGGGCGCAGAACTGGGGAGCTCGTCATCTGGTCACGAACGCAGATCGCGCTAGGGACACTGCCTTTCCTCATGCTGGCCGCGGTGGCAGTGGTCGACATGCTGGTCGGCCACACAGTCGGGCTGCTGACCCTGCTGTCCCTCGGCCCGGCCTTCGCCGCCGTCGTCGGCGGGCTCATCCGCATGATCGTCGTCAGCTCCCTCGCGCTCTTGCTGTGCGTAGTCCTCGCTACCTACCAGGACTTCTTCAACTCACTTGATGACCGGCTCGCCTTCCTGAGCGTACTTGGGGTCAGCGTCGCCGGGGTGATCGCCAGCACCCTGCGCCAGCGGCAGGAGCGGGAACTTTCGGCTGTGCGCACAGTCGCCGCAGCGGCCCAGCAGGTGCTGCTCAGGCCGGTGCCGGCCGGCTCCGGCCCGGTCAAGATAGCCGTCCGTTACATCTCGGCCACCTCGCGCGCCACCATCGGCGGCGATCTGTATGAGGTCATCGCCGCAGCCGACGCCACGAGGCTCATCATCGGAGATGTCCAGGGCAAGGGCCTGGAGGCGGTGAAGATGGCCTCCACCGTCCTCGGATCCTTCCGCGAGGTCGCCCCTGATGCCGCCGATCTGGCCGTGATCGCCGACCGGATCGAGGCCACCCTGGCCCGTGAGCTCACCGACGAGCAGTTCGTGACCGCGATCATCGCCCAGGTCAGCGAGGACGGGTCCAAGGTGGAACTGCTGAACCGTGGGCACCCCGCGCCGGTGCTTGTCGGCAGTGCCGGGCCCCGGCTGATGGAATCCGCCGAAGGCGGGCTGCCACTGGGTCTGGCACAATTCGCGGAAGCGCCCGGGCGGCGCTCCGTGATCGAGGTCAGCCCCGGTGACCGGCTCTTGTTCTACACCGACGGCGTCAGTGAGGCCCGCAGCCGGTCCGGTGAGTTCTTCCCGCTCCTGCAATGCCAGGCTGTCCGGGAGGCCACCCACCCCGACGAGATCCTGGACGGGCTCAGCGGCGACGTCCTCCGCCACGTCGGTCATGAACTCGACGACGACGCGGCGATGCTGCTCATCCGCCGCGAGCCGACCTGACCAGCGCCACCAGCCGTCAGCCAGACGCCCGTTCAATCCTGACCGCAGGCCACTATGCTCAGGAAAAGGTGGCCCGGTGCCCCTGCCGGCCAGAAAGAGCGCGCTCATGACCCCCAAACCTTCTCCCGGCCAGCAGGCCGCCCGATCCGGGCCGGCGGCCGCCCCAGACGCGGCAGTCCCTTCCCCGGGGCCCGTCCCAGGTCCCGGCAGGAGGCCCGCGCGCCTGCTCGCGTTGGGCGTGATCGCTGTCCTGCTCCTGGCCGTGGTCGTGACGGCGGCCTATCTCACCCTTCGCCAGCGCAACACGACCTCCGTGTCCCGGCCCTCGGGCATCCCGGCGGATATCTCGACCAGCCTGGCCAACCTGATGCTGCTGTCGCCGCTGCCCCGCCAGCCCGCTCCCGGTTTCACGCTCACCGACCAGGCTGGCCGGACGATGGCCCTGTCGGCTCTGCGCGGCAAAGTCGTGGTGCTGGAGTTCATGGACCCGCACTGCGTCGACATCTGCCCGATCGTGTCGCAGGAGTTCGTGGACGCCTACCACGACCTCGGCCCGCTCGCCCCGAAGGTGGCCTTCATCGCGGTCAACGTCAACCAGTACCACGCGGCCGTGGCCGACGTCGCCGCCTTCTCCCGCGAGCACGCGCTGACCACCATCCCTGGCTGGCACTTCTTCACCGGCCCGGTCCCGGCACTGCAAGCGATCTGGCGGAACTACCACATCGACGTGCAGGCACCGAACCCGAACGCCGACATCCTCCACACCTCGGCCATCTACTTCATCGACCCGCAGGGGCGGGAAGCCTTCCTGGCCTCCCCCATGGTCGATCACACACAGAAAGGCGCGGCATTCCTCCCGGCCGGCCAGCTCACCACCTGGGGCCAGGGCATCGCGCTGGTTGCCCGGCACCTGGCGCGCTGAGGGCCGGCTGACGCGCGGCTTAGCCGGCCACGCTGACGGTCGTGGCGAGGTCGTCGGTGCGCTCGTCAGCGCCGACGTCAAGCGGGCGGGGGCCGGTGGCGGTCACCCAGCCGCGAGCGGCGTCCCAGTACTGCAGCTGCCGCAGCGGCACCTGCAGCGTCACCAGCTGGCTTTCCCCGGGCCGCAGGCTGATCCGTGTGCAGGCGGCGAGCGCCCTGGCGGCGAACGCAACTCCGCGCGGCGGGCTGGCAGGCGCGCCCAGGTAGACCTGCGGCACCTCATCGCCGGCTACCCGGCCGGTGTTGGTGACCCGGAAGGTCACGGCAAGCCCTCCCCCCAGCGGCCGTGACCAGCGCAGCCCCGAGTAGGCGAAGGTGGTGTAAGACAACCCATAGCCAAACGGAAACATCGGGCTCAGGTGCTGTTCGTCATACCAGCGGTAGCCGACGAATAGCCCCTCGGAGTAGGTCGTGGTGCAAGCCGGCCCGCTGCCCGCGGGATCGCTGGGAGGGGGGCAGCGCCGACCCGCCGGATCGAGCCCGTCCGTGGTCCGCTCGGGGTGGATTCCCTGCTCGTCGGCCACTCCCTGAGCCGCCGAGGCGGGCCAGGTGAGGGGTAGCCTGCCCGCCGGGTCGACCCGGCCGAGCAGCACGTTCGCGGTGGCGGCCCCGCCGCCCACCCCCGGGGACCACATTTCCAGCACGGCCTTCACCGTGCCCAGCCAGGGCATGGCCACCGGGCCAGGGGTGTTGAGCACCACGATCGTGTCCGGGTTGACCGCGGCGACATCTTCGATCAGCCGGTCCTGGCCATCGGGCAGCGGGCCCGCGAGACCGCCTGCACTATCGGCGAACACCACCGCGGTCGTGGCGCCCTTCGCGGCACTGACGGCCGCAGCGAGGTCAGCCTGCTGCTGGGCCGGGGTGACCCAGTCCAGCCTGATCTGCACCGGGCTGCCGGAGGCATCGGGAAGCTGGGTGACGTTGAGAGTGTGGCTGCCGGCCGGCAGGGTCACCCGGGCGGCCAGGTTGTCCAGCCCGTCGGTGGTGGGCAGGAGCCGGTTCCCGCCCGGCCCGGTGACACCGTCCGGGGATACCAGGCTGCCGCCGGATCCGGTCGTGGCGATGGTCTTGCCGTCCAGGCTGATGGAACCACCCGCGCCGGCCAGCCCGAGGCTGATCCAGTAGCTGCCGGTGACCGGCACGGTCAGATCACCGGACCAGGTGCTCGCGGAACCGGCCGGCAGCGCGTTGCCACCTGCCACGGTGTTGTCCAGGTCACTGACCAGGTGCGTGGCCCCCGTCCCGGTGACGGTACGGATCAGCCCGCGCTGGCCGTTGTGCGACAGGGCCGATGCCGGGACCGGGGTTCCCGTCATATCGTCACCGGCAGCGTAGGTCAGCTTGGATCCGGGATCGCCGCCCAGGTCCTGCGCCAGTGCCTGAGCCGGCCCGGCCAGCCAGGAGGGATCACTGCCGGTCCCGGCGTAAGGCCCGGCCGGACCGGCTGGGCCGGCGGGATCCGCTGGGCCGGCGGGATCCGCTGGGCCGGCGGCCGCCGAAGGGGCAGCGGAGCCAGCCGCGGGACCGGGTGGCCCGGTCACGATGGCCTGCCCGGCAGCAGGGCCGATCAGTGCGAGTGAGCTGCGTTCGCGCGCTGACAGCGGAAGGGCCTGGCCCTCGTTCTTCAGCAACGTCGCGGCGTCCTGCGCGGTGGCCTGCGCGAGCTGTGCGCCAGCGAGGGGAGTTGGCATGAGCGGGCGCCCGGGCGCCGGGTGCAGCAGGCCGAACCGGTCCATCTCCACCAGAATCCGGCCGACCGCCTGATTGACGGTGGAGAGCTGGATGCTCCCGCTCGCGATGGCAGCCCTGATGGCTGCCGGACTGAAGGACTGCGGGGATGTGCTCCGGCGCCCGGTGGCGGGCAACTCCATGTCCAGGCCGGAAGCGAGCGAGACAGTGCTGGGATCAGTCCCCCACGCAGAGGCGACGAAACCCTGGAAACCCAGCTCATTGCGCAGGACGCCGGTGAGAGTGCCCGCGTCGTCGCAGGCGGCAGACCCGGGACTCTCCGGTCCCGGCGGGGTCGCGCCGACTACCCGCACCGCACCGGCGGAGCACATGATCGCCGCGACTCTGGCCCGTACCGCGTCCGCGAAGGGCTCCAGGTAGATCTCGTGCAGGGTCTGCTGGTCGAGCACGACGTTGCCAGTACCGGTGTCAGCGACGTAGTTACCGGCCATCGCCAGCGTGCCCTGGGCCTGGATGCCGGTGACCTCCGCCGCTATCTCCTGGCCGGCCAGCAGCGGATCCTCACCGAAGGTGAGCGGGGTACCGGCAGCGGCCGGGTCGCGCGCAATGTCGGCTACCAGTCCGTCAACCACGTCCCGCCCGGACGCCCGCGCCGTCTTGCCGATCATGGCGCCGTTGGCATACGCGTCCCGGCGGCTGAAAGTCGCGGCGACTCCCAGCGGGATCATCATCGGCGGGAAAGGCGGGCGCAGCGCCGCAGCGGGTGGGCTGCCGGCGAAGTGCGGTGGGCTGATGCCCAGCCCACCGATCCGCGCTCCGCCAGCCCTCGCCGGGCCGGCGCCTGACGGCTGGCCCACCGCCTCCAGCAGGCTGAGCTTGTCCGCCAGAGTCATCCGGGCCAGCAGGGTGCCGGCCCGCGGATCCCCGGTCACCGCTGTGACGGCACTCCGCATGCCGGTCCTGGCCGACCGGATCCTGCCCACCGACGCCACCGCGGCGGTGGTGGCCAGCAGGCAGGTGATCCCTACCGCCGCTGCCAGCCTGGCCGCCCCGCCAGGCCGGCCAGGTAGCCTCCGCTTCCCCGTCACCCCGATACCGCCTCCCGCGGACCGCAGACAATACCGGCCCGCATGAACTGGCCTTGACGAGCCAATGAATAAAAATGACAGGTCACATTCGATGCAGCACGCTAGAGCCAGATCATGATCAGGTCAACGATCCGGGGTTTCAGGCACGCCCTGCTGCCCCGTCACGGTGGTTCGATTTGCGGCAAAACCGGGAAAACACAGGCATCGGGGATCCCCGGCGATTCCACGTATGCTGAATACGAGCTGGCGCACCGGCCCTTAGCCCCGGCCAGGGCCGCACCGGCAGTCCTCAGCGGGGGCGAATGTCCCGTCCTGGTAGGACCTCTGCCACCTTGTCCCGACCTGGCGGGAACGCATCCTGAAGGTAAGGACACACCAAGGAGGACGTGATGAAGGCTAAGGTCGGAGACCGGCTGGTCATCTACGGGACGAACCTGGGTGACCGGCGGCGGGTCGGCATCGTGACCGGGGTGGCACACCCAGACGGGTCCCCGCCTTATGTTGTGCGGTGGCTGGATGACGATCACGAATCGGTGGTCTTCCCCGGGCCGACGGCGCATGTGGAAAGCAGGCAACCGGTGGGAAGCCACCGTGATTGACACTGAGGGCCTTACCAAGCTGCTGACTATCCAGGCGCCTGATCCCGGAATCGTCTCGGTATATCTCACGGTGCCACTCGATCCCGCACAGCGGCGCGGAATGCAAGCACGTCTCGACGACGTCCTCGGTCAAGTAGATATTTCCAGCGGGGATGGCGATTCGTGGGCACGCGCGCAGCGCTCCGAGGTCCCCGTGGTGGTCACCGACGTGGCGGCCCGGCGCAGATTCCCCCCCGGGCCCGCCGGCGTAGAGCCAGGCCGCACCCCTGCCCGGTCCCCGAAGAGGTGCCGGGCGGGCCCCGCTACCCACCCGGCACCCCGCTCCGCCCCCCGAAGAGGTGCCGGGCGGGGCCCCGTTCCACCCGGCACCCCCTCGGAGGTTGCTCTTGTGTCAGACCGGCGGCCGCCCTGGCTGCGTGGGCGGAATATCGATCTGGCCGTGCTGGCACACCAGGCCACCCACCCAGGGCCTGCCCAGCTGTGAGGTTTCATCGGGCGGGGTGACCCACAGGTAGTTGCCGTCCGGCTCGCAAGTGGGCGAGGTCTCATCCGGCGCGGGAACCACTGTCCACTGCATCCGCGCCCATGCCTGCCGGTGGCCGCGCCGCCGAAGCCGTACCGGTGTTGCCGCCACCTCCGCCAGGACCGCTGCCCTGGTCAGGAGCCTGGCTGCCGGTGACCGTGACCACGGAACTGGGCTGTGCCCCGGACGAGCCAGAACCGATGTGCAGTGTGCACCCGGAGATGGCGAGGGCCAGGCTCGCGGCGATCGCGGCCGTGATCGGGTGGGGCTTCATGATGGCTCCCGGCTGGAACGTGGCGGACACCGGTAAGAGCCATCCGGCCCGGCCATGCCAACACAAAATGTGGGAGCAATTTCCCGCCGGCCACGCCCAGCCTTCCGGCCTGGGCTCTAGCCGGTCTTGTGGCCTGGGACACTACTGACCATGCAGACTCTGGTCGTTGACCATCCGCTGGTCGCGCACAAGCTCACCATGCTGCGTGATGCTGCCACGCAGGCCCCCACTTTCCGCCGCCTGGCCGATGAACTGGTCACCCTGCTCGCCTATGAGGCCATGCGTGAGATGCGTGTCCGCCCGGTGATGGTGAACACTCCGCTGTGCCCGGCGGCTGGCGTGAAGCTGGCCGACCCGGACCCGCTGGTGGTACCGGTGCTGCGGGCCGGCATCGGGATGCTGGACGGCATGGCCCGGCTGCTGCCCACCGCTGACGTCGGCTTCGTCGGGATGGTGCGGGACGAAGAGTCACTCGTCGCGTCCACCTACGCCGACCGGCTCCCCGGCGACCTGTCCGGCCGCGAGGTCTTCGTGCTCGACCCGATGCTGGCCACCGGGGGCACGCTGGAGACTGTGATCAACATGGCGGCCGACCGCGGCGCGGCCGCGGTCACGGCCGTCTGCCTGCTCGCCGCACCCGAGGGAGTCGCCCGGCTGGAATCGGCGTTCCCGGCCGACGACCCGGTCCGGGTCCGGGTCGTGACCGCGGCCGTGGATGAACGGCTGAACGACCGCGGCTACATCATCCCCGGCCTCGGGGATGCGGGCGACCGGCTGTTCGGGGTGATCTGACCGGAGGGCTGTATCTGCGAGCAAGAGGGCTGCATGCTACCGGGGGTGGCTTACGCTGGCTCCGTGAATGGGCAGGCGCCAGGAGCAGACGCCGTCGGCTCCGCCGCCGGGCGCCTGCGCCATCTGCGCACGAGCCTCGACATAAGCCAGGAGCAGCTTGCCCGCCACCTGGGTGTCTCCTTCGCGACGGTGAACCGCTGGGAGACCGGGCGTACCCACATGTCCGCCCGCGCGGCGCGCGCGCTTGCCGAGTTCGAGGCCCGGGCCGCGGCGGAAGGTCTGGCCGCAGCGCCGGTACCGGCCGCCTCCTCCCGCTTCATCGGCCGCGAGCGGGAACTGGCCGAACTGTCGGCCCTGCTGGGCAGCTCGCGGCTGGTCAGCGTCACCGGGCCTGGTGGTGTCGGCAAGACGCGGCTCGTCACCGAGGTCGTACGGCGCCAGGACTACCCTGGGCGGACCACAATCATCCCGCTGGAACCGGTGCGGCATCCACAGTCACTGATCCCGGCGGTAGCGTCCAGTCTCCGGGTACGTGACCAGGCCGGGGTGGCGATCCTGTCCTCTGTCGAGGCGGCCCTTTCCACCACACCCAGGCGGATCGTCCTGGACGGCGCGGAGCATCTGCGCGAGGAGGTCGCGCACCTGGTCGCCCGCCTGCTCACCGCGGTCCCGGACCTGCGGATCGTGGTGACCAGCCGGGTGGTGCTGGGATTGCCGGGCGAGGTGTGCTGGACCCTGCCGCCGCTGGCCTGCCCGACGCCCGCGGCCCCGGTCTCGGCAATCGCCGGGTCCGACGCGGTGCAGCTGTTCCTGGCCAGAGCCTCCGAACGGCTGCCGGAGCTATCGGGCGCTGACGCCGCCCCGCGGGTCATCGCGGAGCTGTGCCGCAGGCTGGACTGTCTTCCGCTCGCGATCGAGCTGATCGCCGGATGGGTTGGCACCTTCTCGGTCCGGGAGATCCTCGACCAGGGAGCGGTCCTGCTGGCGAGCGAACCGCTGGAGGAGGACGAGCCGTCCGGGCGCAGCCTTGGCGACGTGGTCCGCCGCAGTTACGACCTGCTGCGGCCCGAGCAGCAGCAACTGCTCCCCGCGCTGAGTGTTTTCGCCGGCCCGTTCACGGCCGAGGACGCGGCAGCTGTCGCTGGCAGTGAACGTGCCGCCCTGGCCCGCGCACTGCGGGGCCTGGTGGACTCATCGTGGCTGGTCGTCGACCACGGAGCCGCCAACCGGTTCAGCATGCTGGAGACGATGCGCGTCTTCGCCGCCGCCCGGCTCGACGAGCAGGACAGCGCGGGGGCCGTCCGGCACCGGCACGCAGCGCATTTCGCCGCCCTCGCCACCGGCAGTGAGATGGGCCTGGCCGGGCCCGATTCCTCCCTATGGGCCGCGCGGCTGGAGGCGGCGCTGGCAGACCTCGATGTGGCGCTGCGCTGGGCGCAGGAAAGCGGCGACATCGACCTCGGCCTGGACATGGGGGCGGCCCTGTGGCGCTGGTGGCTGACCAGCGGCCAGCTGGCGGCCGGCCGCGACTGGCTGGGCAGGTTCCTCACTCACATAACCCAGCGGCGGGACGAGCGGAGCGGCCGGGCGTTCTGCTCAGCGGCCGTGCTCGCCGCGGAGAACGGCGACTATCCCGAGGCTGTCCGGCTGGCGAGGATCGCACTCAACGTCTTCGACTCCCTCGGCATGCGGGAACGCAGCGCCTTCGCGGCGACAGTGCTCGGGTCCGCGTACCGGTATCTGGACGACCGCGCCGCCGCACGGCGCTGCTTCGAAACGGCGCTGGACCTGCGGGCGGCACTCGGTGACCGGCGCGGCGTGTCGGTGGCCATGAACAACCTCGCCCTGATGGCGCTGGACGATGGCGATCTCGCGGGGGCGCGGGCGAACCTGGAGCAGGCGCTGGTGATCAAGCGCCAGCTCGGTGACCACCACTCGCTCGCGATCGGCCTGGCCAACCTGACTGACGTGCTGATCCGCACGCATGAGCTGGAGGCCGCCCGGCGTACTCTGGCCGAGGCCGGTGAACTCGCCGAGGATCTGGGCAACCCCCGGCTCAGCGGTCTGCTGGCGGCCAACCATGGCTATCTGGCGGCAGCCGAGGGGCGCTGGGCGGACGCGGCCCGCCACTACCAGGCCGCCGCGCTCGCACATCAGCAGGGCGGTCATGCGCACGACGTGGTGGTGGCCCTGACCGGTCTCGGCCGCGCTGTGTACCGGCTGGGCCGGCCCGGCGAGGCTGCCCGGCATCTGCGTGCCGCCGAGGCGCTGGCCGCCGGGATCGCCAACCCGCAGCGGCTGGCAGATGTCCGTACTGCCCTGGCCGAGATCGGCGAGAGCGCGGATGCCGGCGCCCTGCCGGACGGCCTCACCGCGCGCCAGGTGGACGTCCTGCGGCTCCTTGCCGGGGGGATGAGCAACAAGCAGATCGCCGGCGAACTGCACCTGAGCCCGGTCACCGTGGAGCGGCATCTGGCCACCGTCTACCGCAAGCTCAGCCTGGGCGGCCGGGTCGAGGCAGCCCGCTACGCGGTCGCACACGGCCTGGTGGCGCCAGCGCGCTGAGCCAGAATGTTATAACTCCGCCGCCCACAGGCACCGGTTCTCGCTGGCCGCCACGCACCCTGGCCGATATGCGGCGGTCAGCGCCCGGTACCGGCCAGGCCCCGGATACATGGTTTCAGGGATTCGCGCACACGCGGGGGCGGCGTACACATAAAGCGAGTCATTGTCCGGTGCCCGCCGCGCCCCTCACAAGGACGGCCGCGTGGGCACGTGGCTGGTTCCGGCTTCGTGGCGTCACAGGGGCCGCCGCGGGCCTGCCGGGGAAGATCACGAGTCCTCGCCCACCCGACAGGAGCTTTCATGCGGGAGCAGATTCACGGAACCACGATGCCCGTCCTGTCCGTCCACCTCGATCCGGGCGAGAGCGTGGTCGCCGAGGTCGGCGAGTTCTCGTGGATGACCGATTCCATCCAGATGTCCACCAACGTGGGCAGTTGCACGGGCGGCCGGGGGCTGATGGGTGCGCTCAAGCGGGTGACGGGCGGCTCGCCGCTGCCGATGAGCACCTACACCGCGCAGGGCGCGGCAGGGACGATCTCGTTCGCGTCGAAAGTGCCGGGGAGCATCCTGCCCGTGGACGTCGCGCCGGGCAGCGACTACCTGGTGCACCGGCGTGGCTTCCTGGCCGGCAGCCCTGGCATCCAGATCTCGGCCGGCTTCCAGCAATCGTTCCGCGCGGGGATTTTCGCCGGTGAAGGCTTCGTCCTGCAGCGCATCAGCGGCCAGGGGCGGGCATGGGCCGAACTCTCCGGTGAGGTGATCCCCTACGAGCTCGCGCCTGGTCAGTCGCTGCGGGTGCATCCCGGGCATGTCGGCATGTTCCAGGCGTCGGTCTCGTTCCAGGTGGTCCGCGTCCCCGGCATCACCAACCGCTACTTCGGCGGTGACGCCCACCACTTCGCGGTGCTGACCGGGCCGGGGACCGTGTGGCTGCAGTCGATGCCGCTGCCGCAGCTGGCTGCGGCGCTGTCTCCCTTCATGGGCGCCGTGCCGGACCACCGCCAGGCGGGGGCGGGGGCGGCGGCGGGATCGTCGGGGACCTGCTGAGTTAAGAGCTGGGCCGGCGCCCGGCAGGCGCCCGGCCCGTGAAGCGAAGGCCGCTCCCGGCGGGGGGAGCGGCCTTCCTTCTCGTCGGGGCACCGGAGCCGGCTTCGCCAGGGCACCGGAGCCGGCTTCGTCAGGGCACCGGAGCCGGTGGTCAGCCGCCGCCAGCCACCTGGCCGGCCCAGGCGTTCCGGCGGCGCGGCCAGGCCTGGGCGAGGTGGTTGGTGACTGCGCAGGCTCAGCCCGGCATGAGCGGCCGGCGTCAGCCCAGGCCGAGCTGCGTCTCCGCGGTCATCCAGTTGGTGGCGATGGCCCGCTGTGCCGCGGCGAGCGATACCCGGCCGCCGCACACTGCCCGGTTCAGCGCGTTCTCGACTTTGTCCTTCGGGTTGGGGACCGAGCCCACCTCTGGCCACAGGTTGGTGATGTCGTTGCTCCCGCCCAGTTCCAGCGAGACCAGGTGGTCGAGTTCGCTCCTCGCGCCGTCCGGGATCCGGTAAGCGGGGTAGGCGACGCCGAACTTGGCGCGGCTGGTTTCCGACTCCGGCGGGCGGACCTTCGCGGTGTAGCCGGACCGGCAGATGGTCGATCCGATGTTGGCCTGGTTGACCGCCGGGTCGACGCTGCCCGGCGTGCACCGCGGGTCGGGCAGCTGCCCGCCCGCCCGGGCCTGGCACCGCGTGAGCTGGACCGAGTAGGTGACCCGGCCCTCGTCCGCGATCCGGGCAAGCCGCCCGTGACGGTGGCCACCCGGCAGGGGCGAGGACGCCGGGGCCGACGTGGCCACGACGGTGGCATGGCCTGTGGCCTGGGCAGCCGGTGCCGCCGGGGCCGGCCCGGAGACCACTACCTTGCAGCCGGTGACGGCACTGGCACCGACGACGGCCAGACAGGTCAGCGCCGCTGGCAGCGGGGCTCGCAGGAGCCGGTTACCCATGGCAGCCCTCCGGGGTCAGGAACTTCAGGCAGACGCAATTCCGGTCCCGGTCCGCTACGTCCCCGGGCCGGCCATCCTCACCACGGCGTCACTAGCCGCCCGCGCGGTCGCGAACCCCGGCTTGATCACGGTGTCGATGATCCGCAGGCGCTCGTCGAAATGCGCGAAGGCACTCTTCATCGCGTTGATCGTGAGCCATTCGAGGTCCCGCCAGCCATACCCGAACGCCTCCGACAGGAGCTGGAACTCCGATGACAGGGCGACCCCGCTCATCAGCCGGTTGTCGGCGTTCACCGTGACCCGGAATGACAGCTGACGCAGCAGCGTCATCGTGTGCG
>OFHG01000759.1_pt1 | contig 12241 bp, 15 predicted proteins | sample 1521931 | NCBI WGS metagenome assembly OFHG01 (sample SAMEA2468438, study PRJEB22500) | soil metagenome | biome: Glassland; feature: Farmland; material: Clay | place: Australia | collected 2013-01-31 | depth 0.55 m
CCCCAAGCCAGGCCAGTGGCACCCCAACGAGATGCGCCACTCCGCCGGCAGCTACATGGACGCCATGGGCGTCCCGCCCAAGCGGGTCGCCTCCATCCTCGGGCACAAGGGAACCCGCACCACCGAAGCCGTCTACATCCATGGCCAAGAGGTCATCGACATGACCTCAGCCGAATTCGAGACCTACGGTAACCAGTTTGGTAACCAGAGCGCGGAAGGGAGTAAGTGACCGATGATCGAGATACCCACTGACCTGCATAAATGGGGTGGAGCTAAGGAGATTCGAACTCCTGACCTCTTGCATGCCATGCAAGCGCTCTACCAACTGAGCTATAGCCCCTCAGGCGCCGCCAGCAGAACCGCCGATGGCGCTCCGCCAGTGTACAAGATCCGGGCGGTTCAGCGGTCGTCGCTGAGCACCGGTTCGGGGAGGGTTCCGGCGTTGTGCTCCAGTAGCCGCCACCGGCTCCGGCGCTGGCCTATCACCGACCACGCGCAATTCGCGAGTGGCCCGACTGCACCCCATAGGTCCTCGGGGAAGCCGAGCAGGCGGGCGGCACCCAGCCGGATGGCCGCGCCGTGACTGACCACGACCACGAGCGTTCCCGGGGCCATGCCGCCGGCGATCCGCTCCAGCGCCGTGCCTGCCCGTTCGGCGACGACAGCGGATGATTCGCCGCCCGGCGGCGCCCACTGAGCGTGCTCTGCCGGGTAGCGGGTGCGGATCTCGGGATCGGTGAGACCTTCCCAGAGCCCGCCGTATCGTTCCCGTAGTTCCTTCTCGGGAGTCACCGGCAGCCCGGTCAACCTCGCCAGCGGCGCCGCGGTGGCCATCGCCCGCCCCAGGTCGGAGGAGACAATCGCAACCGGGCGGAGGCCGGCGAGCAGCCGCGCAGCCCGCTCTGCCTGCTGCACCCCCTCCGCATCCAGCGGGATGTCGGTCTGCCCCTGGAACCGGCCTTCCACATTCCACTGTGTCTGGCCGTGCCGCCAGAGGACCAGCCGGACCGACTGGTCGTAGTACCGCTCAGCCCCCCGCGCGCCGACTGCGCCGCCGGACCCACCCGCACTCCCCGACCTGGCCACACCCTCGGACCCGGCCGTGCCGCCGGACCCAGCAACACCCCCGGAGCCGCCTGCGGCACCAGCCGCTGCCTGTGCTGCTGCCATCGTCAGCGGGGCCCTGGACCGCGGGCCTGGTCCCCTGCCCGTGTTCCCGCCGGCCCGCCTACGCCAACCGGCTCCGGCAGCGGCAGCCGGGGGCAGTCCTTCCAGAGCCGTTCCAGCGCGTAGTAGGTCCGCTCTTCGGCGTGCTGCACATGGATGACGATGTCGAGGTAGTCGAGGAGGATCCAGCGGCCTTCCCGTTCACCTTCCCGGCGGACCGGCCGGAAACCGGCCTTGCGCAACCTCTCCTCGATCTCTTCGACGATCGCGCGTACCTGACGGTCGTTGGACGCCGAACAGAGCAGGAACACGTCGGTGATGACGAGCTGCTCACTTACGTCGTAGGCGATGATGTCGGTGGCAAGTTTCTCGGCCGCAGCCTCGGCCGCGATCCCGGCAAGCTCGACGGCCCTGGCAGTAGCGGTCACGTGTGCGGCTCGTTCTCCTCCGGTATGCCCTTCCCCCAACCCTCTGCCGCCTGGCACCAGCGCGGCCTGGGGATCGTATTCAGGATATCCCGCCAGGCCACCTCAGCCATCCCCAACGCTGGTGGGACCTGCGTTTCGTGCCGTGGCGGGGCCCGGTCAGTCCTGTGGGCGGTACAGGCGGCGGCTGGCGATGTGGCGCCCCTCGCAGTTTTCCTGCCTGCGCCTTTGCCGTGGGCATCCACTCTGACCTGCGCGAATAGGTCTCAGCAGTTCTCAGCACATCCGGGTGTTTCCCGCCGGGATGTGCCCTCATTGTGCCCTCGCTGGCACCCCCATCACCAAGCGGCCCGCCCGGTGTGCCAGCACCGGAACGGGGCCTGGGACCCGGACCTGCAAGGAGGCCAGGGCCATGACCGACACCACCCCACAAGCCACCGTGCCAGCATCCCCGCCGACATCATCGAGGACGCCCGGCGGGCAACGTGCGGGCACTGCTGGGCCGACAGCCCGGAGTGGGCATGCGCGTTCTCCGGGACCGGGCCGGATGGCCTGCACCTGGCCCGGCTCGCCCGCGCCCGGCGCCGTGGCCTCATCAGCGAGGCGCACATGGCCGCCGTGCTCGTGGCGGCCGAGGATGCGCGACGGTGGTCTACGAGAGCGAGCGGTGGACGCGGCCATGGGGCCATTCGAGACCGAGCGGCAGGCTGATACCCCTGCGGTGCAGGCCATCTATGCGGCGTTCCGGGCCGATCCTGGCCAGGGCCGGATGGCCCCGCACACCCACCGGATGCCGTGCCAGGCGATCGAGACCGCGGGCGTGGAGCTGGGCGCCTATGGCCACCGGATCGTCGGGCTGGCCGTGGCCGTGGCCGGGACGCTGGTGGCCGACGTGCTCCTGCGGGCGTACGCGTGGACCGTGGCCGCTGGTGGGGCCATGCTCCTGCTCGGGTACGCCCGCAGGAGCACGGCGCGGCCGTACGGCCGGTGTACGCGCGGGGGGTGCCGGCCACTGACCTGACCGTGAAAGACAAGCGCATCGGCTACCTGGCCGTCGGCGTCATCGGCGTGGTCCTGCCGAGCCTGCTCGTCCGGCGTACGGCCGCATCTGTTCTGTGATCTAACCGGGCGGCTTGCGCCTCATGAAGACACCGAATTGAGGAGGACGGTCATGAAGCGCGCGGCGCTCCCGGGCACGGTCATAGCGGCGCTGCTGGCAGTGACCGGTTGCGGCGGCTCAGGAGGCCCGGCCAGCTACCTGGCCACCGGCGCCTCCTCGGCCGATTTCATCCAGTGGCAGGCCACGTCCTCCGGGCATCTGGAGGGCACGCTCACCGACGACCGGATGTCCGGGACGGCGCCGGGCGAAACTCTCTCGGTCAACCGCTGGCCGTTCACCGGTACCATCAACGGCAACTCGGTGACCTTGACGTTCAACGACATCCTCACCCAGGTTCACGTCTACGCAACCTGCACGGCAGCGCCCTCACGCTCCAGATCCCCCAGGCCAACGGCACGATCCAGCCGGGCACCTTGAGCCAGGCCGGCGTGAGCATCTACAGCAACGCGGTGGCAGCGCTCCACAGCAAGCTCAGGCGGGTCAACCTACTTGCCGCACAGGCGCAAGCCCGGGCCCAGCAGCAGCAGAACGCGCAAGCGGAACAGACCGCACAAAACGGCCTGGCACACTGCAGCAGGCCGCCAGCCTCGGCAGCGACCTGGGCGCGATGTCATCCGACGTGCAGCAGGCCGGCAGCGGCCTGGGGTCACCTAAGCCGGACGCCTCCCACGGGACGGGCAGCTACTGCGACAACGTCTGCACCGTGGACGACGACCTCTACGCCCTCTCCGACGACCTGAACACGCTCACCAACGACCTCTCGACCGCGAAGCAGGACATCCAGACCGTCAACAATGACGCGGCGAACCTCAGCGCAAGCGGCCATTCGCGGCGTCACCCAGCGTGCGGATCATCACGTCGATTCCGGGCTCACCTGGGGCCGGTACCGTGCAACCGGCGGACCCGCATGAGCGACGACCCGTGTCCGGACTGCCAGCCCGCAGGCAAGCCCGCGCGGCGCTGACCCAGAGTCTTCCGCCACTTGGAGCAGGGCCTTTGGCCCTGACGACGGTAGGCCTTTCGGGTAACGCTCGTGGTATGCGCTCAGGGGGAGCGTTGCCTCTGAGGGGAGGTTTCCATGACAACGGGTGTCGCCTTCTTCAAGTGGACGGACGAGGGCCGTCACAGCTACCGCGAGACGGTGGACCGTCTTGGGGCGAACGTGAAGCTCGCGGAGAAGTTCGGTGTCGAGATCAAGGACGTTTTCTGGACTCCCGGTGGTCCCTATGACCTGGTCGGCGTCGCGGTAGGACCGGATGCGAAGACCCTTACGGCGTTTTGCCTCGCGATGCAGTCGGCGGGGTATCTGCGCGCCGAGTGGGCGGAGGCATACCGGCCAGAGGAGATGCTGGAAGTGATCGCGGTTGGCTGAGAGTCGGACTGGCGCCGCCCGTGCCGGGGGTCGATGTGGCGCTGACTGGCTGGTGTCACGTCCAGCCGTCTGGAGCATCGCGTGGTGGTACAGGCAGCGCTTGCCCGCTGCTGGGCTCCTGGCCCTGCGCTTGATCGCCGCGTGGGCCGGCCGGGCACTTGTGGCCCGGCGCTGACGACCGTGCACGCCAGGCGATTGACGCGGCGTTCGGTGATGTGCCCTCAGGCCGGGGAGGGCCGACGTATGTGGATGTCAACGGCTGTCCAGCCGGTAGAGGTGCCGTTTGGCGATGTACTGGACGATCCCATCCGGGACCAGGTACCAGATGGGCTCCCCGGCCGCGACCCGCTCCCGGCAGTCGGTGGATGAGATGGCAAGCGCGGGGATCTCCACCAGGCTCACCCGGTCTTCCGGCAGGCCGTGCCCGGTCAGCCGGTGCCCAGGCCGGGTGCACCCGACAAAGTGCGCGAGCGCGAACAACTCGCTCACGTCCTGCCAGGACATCATCCGGGACAGGGCGTCGGCGCCGGTGATGAAGAAGAACTCCGCCTCCTCACCACGCTCCACTCGCAGATCACGCAACGTGTCGATCGTGTAAGTCGGGCCGCCTCGGTCAATGTCGATCCGGCTGACGGAAAACCGCGGGTTGGACGCGGTCGCGATCACCGTCATCAGGTAGCGGTCCTCGGACGGCGAGACCTCCCGGTCTTCCTTCTGCCACGGCCGGCCGGTGGGCACGAACACGACCTCGTCCAGCGAGAAGAAGTGTGCCACCTCGCTGGCCGCCACCAGGTGGCCGTGATGGATGGGATCGAAGGTGCCGCCCATCACCCCGATCCGCTGCGCAGGCGTCATGCGCAGACTCTAGTGGTCACCGTCCCGGTGCACCGGGCGCGCCCCGCCCAGTGCGCCCGCAGTCACTCCAGGCCGGGCAGCGGCGGGCCTCCCTCACGCCACCGCACCACCCGCACCGCCTTGCCAACCTCGCTGCGCGGCACCGTTCCCGGTGGCAGCACCCGCACGCCGATGGTCACCCCGAGTTCGCTGCGCAGCCGGGCTTCAAGCTCGCCCTCGGTGGGCATCTCCCAGCGTGCCGGCGCCTGGGCAGCCGGGCCGCCGCCGGCCGGCGTTCTGTATTCGCAGCAGGCGATCAGGCGTCCCGCGGCCTGCCTTTCGTCCAGTACCAGCAGGTAGTCCGGGCAGACCCCGGGCTCGGCGAGCAGCACCCGCTCCACCTCGCTGGGGTACACGTTCACGCCGCGCAGTACCAGCATGTCGTCGCGGCGGCCGGTGATCTTGCTCATCTTGACCAGCGTCCGGCCGCACACACAGGTGCCCCGGCGCAGCGATGCGACATCGCCGGTCCGGTACCGCAGCAGCGGCAGCGCCTCCCGGGTGACGGTGGAAAACACCAGTTCACCAGGGGTGCCGTCGGGCACCGGCTGACCGCTCGCCCCCTCGATCGCTTCTACCAGGAAGTGGTCCTCGTTGACGTGCAGCCCGTCCGCCGCCTCGATGCACTCCGCCGCGACCCCGGGCCCGATCACCTCCGACAGCCCGTAGACGTCCAGCGCCTTCAGCCCGAGCAGTTCGGAGATGCGGGCACGCATTTGCTCGGACCAAGGTTCGGCTCCGAACATGCCTGCCTTGAGCGCAAGCCCCTCCCCCGGCCTCACGCCCGCCCCTGCCAGCGCCTCGCCGAGCCGGATCGCATACGACGGGGTGCAGCACAGGATGTCTGGGCGCAGGTCGCGGATGAGGGTCACCTGCCGGTGCGTCATCCCGCCCGAGGCCGGCACCACGGTCGCGCCGAGTTCGGCCGCACCCTGGTGGAAGCCGATGCCCCCGGTGAACAGCCCGTAGCCGTAGGCGTTGTGCACGATGCTGTCAGTGGTCGCGCCCCCCGCCGCCAGCGCCCGGGCGCACATCCGCGCCCACAGCGCCAGGTCAGCGCGGGTATAGGTGACCAGGGTCGGCCGCCCGCCGGTTCCGCTGGAACCGTGCACGGCCACCACGTCCGACATCGGAACACCCGTCATGCCAAACGGATATTCCGCCCACAGGTCGCTTTTCCCCGTCATCGGCAGCCGGGGCAGATCGGCCAGGCCGGTGATGTCCGCGCCGCCGGTGACACCGGCCGACTTGAGGCGCTCTGCCTGCAGACCGCCCAGGGCCAGCAGCCGGTCCACCAGGGTCCGCAGCCGCACCAGCTGCAGGTCCGCGCGCTCGTCGGCGGACATGGACTCGGCGTCAGGCTCGAACATCTCGCTCACCTCCGGGCCGGCCCGGGCCACGCTGCCCGGGCAGTACTGCACCTTGCCATGATCACCGATGTTGCTGCCTGGGTGTCCAGGATGTGGCTAAACGGACACTGTTCGCCCGCGCGGGGGGCTGCGTTGGCATCGCAGGCCGGTTACGGGCCTAGCATGGCTGACATGACGACTCCGCCGGATCGTGCCCGGGTACGCCTGCCCGGGATCAGCTCCCGGGCCTACGAACACCCCGCCGACCGGTCAGCGCTGGTCGCGATGCGCAAACTCACCGGCTTCGACGTGCTTCTGCGCCGGCTCGCCGGGCTGTTCAGCGACCGGAGCCTGCGGCTGCTGTTCCTCGCCAGCTCGGTGCGGGCCTCCCAGGAGCAGTTCCCGCACCTGCATGAGCTGCTGCTCGACGGCTCCTCGATCCTGGACCTGCCGGCGGTGCCCGAGCTGTACATCACCCAGGACCCGATCCCGAACGCGATGACGCTCGGCTCGGACAAGCCGTTCATCGTGATCACCACCGGCATGGTTGACCTGTATGACGCCGAGGAAATGCGGTGGGTGATCGGGCATGAACTCGGGCACGTGCTGTCCGGCCACGCCGTCTACCGGACCATGCTCTTCCACCTGACCCGGCTGGCGACCAGGCTGGCCTGGTTCGCGATCGGCTACATCGGCCTGCGGGTGATCATCGCCGGCCTGGAGGAGTGGTACCGCAAGTCGGAGCTGTCCTGTGACCGGGCCGGTGTGCTGGCCGGCCAGGACCCGGCGGCGGCGCGCCGGGCACTGATGAAGCTGGCCGGCGGATCGCGGATGTCCGAGCTCAGTCATGACGCGTTCCACCAGCAGGCCCACGAGTACGACGCGGTCCCGGACGTGCGGGAGGGCCTGCTCAAGCTGCTGCAACTGCAGGGCACCACGCACCCGTTCGCGGTGATCCGGTTCGCTGAACTCGACCGCTGGGTCGCTGACGGCGAGTACGCCCCCATCCTCGCCGGGCAGTACCCGCGCCGCGAGGATGACGAGCAGACTTCGGTGAGTGAGGAGGTCAGGGCCGCCGCCAGGTCCTACCAGGAGTCCTGGAACCGGTCCTCGGACCCCCTGATCGGCCTGGTCAAAGGATTCGCCGAGACAGCCGCCGGCGCGGGCGAACGCCTGTTCAGCGGCGTGTTCGGCCGCCGCGACAGCGGTGCTGGGGACACCGGCACGAACGGCGACTGAGATTCCCGGGCGGCTGGGAACCCGTCCATGCCGTCCTCACACCTGAGTGGATGACTATGCCGGGCACCGTCATTGACGGCAGAGATCAGAGCTCCGCCCAGGTTGCGTGTGAGTCCGGTGCGAATGCCGCCGCCGCGATTTCCCCGTGATCAGCGGTGGCGGTCCGCGGGCCCGCGCTAGGCTAGGGCCGGGCCAGCAAGACCAGGTCGTCGCGATGTACTACCTCGCGCTCGTACTCCGGGCCTCGCTCGGCGGCCAGCTCGCGGGTGGAGCGGCCCATCAGGGCGGGGATCTCGGCCACGTCGTAGTTAACCAGTCCACGGGCGATCACGCGGCCGTCGGTGCCGCACAGATCGACGGGATCGCCGGCTTCGAAGGTGCCCTCCACGCCGGTGATGCCCGCTGGCAGGAGTGATGCGCGACCGCCCAGCACGGCACGCACGGCGCCCGCGTCCAGCATCAGCCGGCCACGGGCGGCCGCGGCGTGGGCGAGCCAGAGCTGGCGGGTAGCGGGCCTGCGGTCGTGCGGGGCGAAGTAGGTGCCGACGGGCTCACCGTCGAGCGCCGCGGCGGCCTGGCCGGGGCTGGCGGCCCCGGTAGGGATACCGGCCTCGGTCGCGATGGGGGCGGCGTCCACTTTGGGGACCATCCGCCCGGGGCCGCCGCCGGGCGGGGCCCCCCTTCCCCATCCCCCCGCCCCAGGTCCGCCGAGATTTTGGTTCCGCCCAGGTCAAGCCCAATACAGTAGGGGCGGGTCTGCCTCCGCTGTGTATCCGCAGACTGCTCCGCCTCATTCCTTTTGCCATCCACAATTTGGTTCGGACGAGACCCGCCCTTACTCATTTTCTCCAACCTCTCTCTTTTAGCTCTTTACAGGTGCGGGTTGCGCGGCTTATAACGTTCCAAAAGGGCGGCGTTGTGCTCCGCTGCGCCGGGTATGTTGGAGCTGATGTAGACTGCTGGGGTTTCACCCCCGGCCGATAGCCGGCAAACCGCCTCGCTGAGCACGGCGTTGAGCAGGAAAGCCCCCGCGATGGTCGAAGCCGGCCCGCTGCGCAGCCCGGATTCCCCGATTTCTACCAGCGCATCGCCGGGTGGCGTTTGGTTATCGATGACGATATCCACCACCTCGTACAGGCGTTTGCCCAGCGGGCTGAGTGGTGCCTGCGCGCAGTATTCACGCGATAGCACGCCGATCACGGTGGTGCCGGCTTCCCGCGCCGCCAGGGCCATCTCGACTGGCACCGCGTTCACCCCGCTGTTAGAGAAGATGAACAGCACGTCCTTTGCGCCGGGTTGGTAACGCGATAGGATCACCGGCGCCAGGCCTGGCAGGCGTTCGTAGCGGCTGGAAGCCGTAGCGCTCTCGTGGACCATCAGGCTGGTTGCCAGGATGGGTGTTACCGCCGCGAAGCCTCCGGCCCGGTAGTGGCCCTCCTCCGCCAGCATGTGCGAATGCCCCGTCCCGAACAGGTAAATGGTCCCCCCCGCTTTGGCCGTCCGCACTACGGCTGTGGCCGCCTGGTCGATGGCCTCTTCCTGGGAGATGGCTACTTCGTCTAATAAGGTGCGCACGGCCTGCATATACGTGCGGGCTCCGGGGATCGGGTCTGGTCCTTTTTCGCTCATGATTTTCCTGTTGCGTTTATGTTGTAGGGCTCGTCAGCGTAAGATGACGGTTAGTTTATAGCGGTCGCTCAAGTAAATGGAAGAAACGTATTCCACTGGCTGGTCGTTGCGGGTGTAAGTGATGCGCGTGTTGCTGAGCACTGGAGTCTGGCCGTCCACGCCGAGCAGTTTCTGCTCGGAAGGGATGGGCAGGCGCGCCTGCACCCACTGCTTGGCCCAGGTCAGGGGACAGTTGTACTCTTCACGCAAAACTTTGTCGAGCGACTCCCGGCTGAAGTCGTGGCCTTGCAGGATGCCCGGGCAAAGCTCGTGCACCAGGTAAGCCGTCTCCAGTGCGATCGGTGTGTTTTCTGCCAGGCGCACCCGGCGCAGCACCACCACCTCCGCCCCCGGCGATAAGTGCAGTGGCTCCACGATTTCTGCCGTGGGCAATTGGAGCTCAGCCAGCACCACCCGGCTGGTTGGTGTCAGGCCGCGCTGCAGCACTTCCTCGCTGAAGCTGGTCAATACGCCCAATTCCTGGTCGATCTTGGCCTGGCGCACGTAATAGCCTTTGCCGGTGCGGGTGTAGATCGTCTCTTCTTTGACCAGGGCTTGCAGGGCCTGGCGCACCGTCATGCGACTGACCCCCAGGTCCAGCGCCAGATCGCGCTCGGAAGGTAGCCGCGACCCACCTGGGAAGACCGCCTTCTGGATCTGCTGGTGGAGATGCTCCTTGATCTGGATATACAGAGGAGTGGAGGAAGCGGGATTTATTTCCATGTGGTTTTACGAGGCTTGCTGGCTATGACTGGTATAGTCTGGTATAGAGCACACTACCCTGATTATAAACGCTTTCCCGCGAAAGTCAATGTTAATCCGCGTAAATCCGTGAGCAATCCCCTGTTTGCGATGAGGGTGGGGAAGGGTTTGCGCATAGCCACTCATGGGGATGCTTGAAAACCCGCTTAGAGCTTGACTTTCTCCTTTTATTTTGTATAATTCATTTAGTTATAACTAAACATTCTAAACGAAAGGCCACCATGGACGAAACCCTCGAAAACGCCCGCCAACACTTCATTCAGGGCCTCAGTGGCATCAGCCAGTTCTGGGGCTACCCCAAAGCCATGGGCGCCATCTATGCCGTTTTGTACCTTTCCTCGGAGCCCCTCTCCCTGGACGAGATTGCTGCCCAGGCCGCCATCTCCAAAGGGGCCGCCAGCACCAACCTGCGCACCCTGGACCGCCTGAAAATGGTGCACAAGCAGGTCCGCATCGGCGAACGCAAAGATTTTTACCTCGCCGAGCTCGATTTCTGGAAGATGATTCGCGGCATCCTCCAGGAGCGCCAGAAGACCGAGTTCGATCACGCCATTCGCACCGTGGGGGAGAGCCTGCAGATGATCCCGTCCGTCGAAGTTGACCCCGTGAATGCCGGCCAGGCCGCTTTTTACCGCCAACGCCTGCAAGCCATGCAGAGCTTCTTTCACACCCTGGATAACCTGGTCGCCACCATCCTGGCCCTGGACGAGCTGCGCGGTGGCGCCATCCAGCGCCTGGCCGGCGGGTTGCGAGAGGATAAGCAGCAGAAGTGAAAACTGTTTGGCGAGTCCTCCGCTGGCTATTCGCCGCCCTGAGCGTCGCCGTCTCCCTGGGTGGGGGCATTGGCTTTGCCGCCCAGCAGGCCGTGTGGGCCTCGGCCCCCGGCGAGTCCATCTGGCCGCTGCCGGGCCTGGTCTTGCTGGATTGGGCGGCCTTCGGCGTGGTCGGTTTCACCGGCATCCTGTTGGCGGAGGATAGGGTCGCACCTCAGGCCCGCCCTTCCCGCTTCGGCGCCTCCTGGTTCGCCATCGGCGCTTTCCTGCCGCTGGTGGTACTGGGGGCGCTCTCGATCGGCCCCTTTGTCTTTCTCTCCCTGGTCGCCCTGCTGGTCGCCGCCGTGCTGACATCCTTCCAGTTCGATACCGGCTGGTTGCCGCGTTTCAAGCTCCTGTTGATCGGAATGGTCGCTAACCTTGTCTTGCTTTTGGGGATGATCCTGCTTGGCCGGCCACCCTTCTGAAATGCCGGATCTAGGTGAAAACCGGGTAAGGGTGGCTCACGAACCGTCCTTGTTTGCCGTATCCCTGGGCGTGTTCGCCTCAACCGCCATGCTGGTTCTGTGGGTGGCTCTTGCCGTTATCAGCCGCAATTACCCGCAGTCCACCACCTCCGATACCTGGCTGCGCATGGCCGAGATGACTGTCATCGCCATCGTGGGCATGCTGGCCAGCCTGAAAAGGTGGCCGCTTCTCATGCTGGCGGTCTTCCTGGCCTCGTTCTTCCCCGCAGGCCTCTACCTGCTGGGCGCTCCGAGCATCTTCAGGTTGATTGGTATAGCCGATGTCCTCTATTTTGTCGCCACGCTCTGGCTGCTGGTTGCCTGGGTCTGCACCTTTCCGGAAAAAGGTTGGCTCGGCGATTTGCGGAATTGGCTGTGGATCAGCAGCAGCGTGTTTGCCCTGTTCGCCGGCTTTCTCAAGGCCAGCCTCTTCCCTGCGCCGCAATGGAACCCACCCTTTGATTTCGTCATGATTACTGCCTTTGGCGTTACTGCTTTGGTTTGGTGGCTGCTCTTCCTGCGCGGCCGTGAAACCACCCTGCTGCGCGGGGCCATCGCCGGGGTGCTCGTCGGGGGCCTCACCCCGCCCTTGATGTGGCTGCCCTATGGGCTTTACCTCGCTGTGACGACATCCAGGCCACTGGAAGCCTTGGGCTGGTCCCCGATTTATGCTTTCCTGATGCTGGTGCGGGTTAGCCCCTATACGGCCCCCCTCGGCGCCGGGCTTGGTGCCCTGCTGGCCTCTCTTCAAAAGATAACCGTCCGGCCCGGCTCATAGGGGCGGATCAAAAACTTGCTCTCCCTTCGCTCACCGGTCGGCGCGGGTGCCCCGGCGTTGCCTGTTGGGGGTGGGCTCCGACCCGCCCGGGTTTTTTTGGTGGCCCCGGTTGGGGGGCAGCCGGGGGGGGGGTGGGAAAGCCTCGAAGTCGAAGGGGGCGCGGGCGGGGGGGGCGCGGTGCGGGGAGG
>OFHG01000760.1_pt1 | contig 12238 bp, 10 predicted proteins | sample 1521931 | NCBI WGS metagenome assembly OFHG01 (sample SAMEA2468438, study PRJEB22500) | soil metagenome | biome: Glassland; feature: Farmland; material: Clay | place: Australia | collected 2013-01-31 | depth 0.55 m
CTTGGATGAGCCGCTAAATAGGCCTGAACTGCTTGCAGGCATACGCCGCCTGGTATCCAGGGTTGAAGGCTTTCTCTGACCCGCCCTTCCGCTTTCCCCATTGGCTTTTCGTGAAATGTGTAGACACGACCCCGTTCCGGTGCTCAACTAACCAAGAAGGAGAAGAAGTTCAACTACATCACCTTGAACCGCCAGACCCACACCCTGGGGCTCACCGAGGACGGCGGCCGGGTGGTCGAGGGCTACGACGGCGAGCGCTTCACCCTGGAGCTCACCGACTACTTCGCCCACCGCCTCGACCAGGCGGCGCCGGCGCCCAGGGTCGACGACGAGCCCGAAGCGGTACGAGAGGTCGCGGACGCGCCGCTCCGCCTCGTGCTCGTCGAGGAGCAGCCGGCCCTTCGGCTCCATGCCGAGGACGATGTTCTCGGCGACGGTCATCACGGGAATGAGCATGAAGTGCTGGTGCACCATCCCGATCCCGGCCCGGATCGCCTCCCGGGCCGAGGAGAAGGAGACCGGCTTCCCGTTCAGCCTGATCTCTCCCCCGTCGGGCCGGTACAGGCCGTAGAGGATGTTCATGAGGGTCGACTTGCCCGCGCCGTTCTCGCCGAGGAGGGCGTGCACCTCGCCGGGCATGACGCGGAAGGAGATGCCGTCGTTGGCGCGGACCGGGCCGAAGGTCTTGACGAGGTAATTCGCATACTTGATGCCGCCGTCCAGCAGCCTGCGGTATTGAGGGCTCAAGCGCAACTGGGGCAGGCCGTCTTCGTTGACCATCACGCGGTAGCCGTCGCTCATCTTGACGAAAGCCACGTCCGGCTCAATCAGCTGCGGCTGCGTGTTGTTGTATTTCTGGCCCGGGCGCGGGTCGAGCCTCCGGATCAGCTCCACCACCCGCTCCACCGATTTTACCGGACGGTCCACGGCGCGCGCGATCTCGCGATACTGCTTGTTCTGGAGAAGCTTGAGATGTTCCGAAACGATCTGCGCGGCCAGCGTGTTTTCCGGATCGAGCACGCGGAGCTGGATCAGCAGGCACTCGCGGACGTCGCGCGCCGCCACGCCCAGCGGGTCGAACTGCTGCACCAAGGCCAGCGCGGCCTCCACATCCTCCGGCTTATGCTCGCCGGTTTGCGCAATCTCCTCCAGGCTCGCGGTCAGGTAGCCGTCTTCGTTCAGGTTCCCGATAATAGACATTCCCGCTTCCCGCACCTCGTCCGAACAGATGGACAGCCTGAGTTGCCATTCCAGATGATCGGCGAGCGAGGCGGGCCGGGAAAGAAAATTCTCAAACGAGGGCTTCTCCACTACTTCCGCCGCCGGAGAGCGATACCCGGGATCGAGGTAGTCGTCGAAAAACGACCCGAAATCGATTTCCTCGAAAGAGTCGTGATTGTCGCCCGTACGCATTTCCTGGTCGGCAGCAGGCTCGGGAACGGCCTCCGCTTCTTTCTTCCGCGCTTCTTCTTCGATGGTGGGAACGGTTTCTGGAAGTTCTTCCAGAACCGGGTTGGCGATCATCTCTTGATTGATCATCTCGCGCAGCTCGAGGCGGTTGAGCGCGAGCACGCTAACCATCTGCACGAGGCCGGGCGTCAGAATCTGCTTCTGCGCCACCTTGAGGTTCAAACCGATTCTGGTCTGTGGTCCACCCATCAAATTGCCAAACTGAAGTTGTCGCCGAGATAGACTCTCTTTACTTCCCGGTCGTTGCCCAGTTCCGCCGGCGTTCCGGTCCGGAAGATCCTTCCGTTGCTAATGATATACGCGCGGTCGGTCACGCGTAAAGTCTCCCTGACGTTATGGTCCGTCACCAGGACCCCGATGCCGGAGGCTTTGAGCTGGATGATCATCCTCTGGATGTCCAGCACCGTCAGCGGGTCGATGCCCGAGAAGGGTTCGTCGAGAAGGATAAACGACGGCGAAATGACGAGCGCGCGCGCGATCTCGACCCTGCGCCGCTCGCCGCCGGAAAGCAGGTAGCCGTATGAGCGCCGCACCTGCTGCAAGCCCAGCTCCTCGATCAATTCTTCCAACCGGGTGCGCCGCTCGGCGGGCGTCATCGGCAGCGTCTCCAGCACCGCCAGGATATTCTCCTCCACGGTCAACTTCCTGAAAATCGACGGCTCCTGGGGCAGGTAGCTGATTCCGTTGCGCGCCCGCAGGTACATGGGAAGGCTGGTGATGTCAATCCCGTCCAGAAGCACCTGTCCGGAGTCGGGCGCAACCATCCCCACCATGATGTAGAAAGTCGTGGTTTTCCCCGCCCCGTTCGGACCTAACAGCCCGACCACTTCTCCCTGTTCGATTGTCAGATTGATGTCGTCAACAACCTTGCGACCCTTGTACGACTTGGTGAGGTCGAGTGTCGAAAGAATCTGCATGGTCGCTCATTGCGGGATTTGATGTCTGGAAAGTGTTGGAGATTCTTTTCCCCCGTCCAAAAAAATCGTATCATCGCGCAAAAAGAATGTCAATCGTCGGCCGGTGGTGAAGCCCTTTTCAGCATCGTAAAGAGCGGGCGGGCCGCCGGTCACGAGGATTTTGCCCGGCCCCGCAAAGTATTCGGCGCGCTCGCCCGTGGCGCGCCTTCCGGGCTGGACGACGACCACATGCCCCTCGGCGACGGCGCGTTCCACGCCTGACTCCCCGGCCGCGTCGGAAGGCGAGAAGAAAACGTCCAGCCGGTCGGAGTGAAGCGTGGCGTTCTGGGTCTCGAGTTCAACGTTGCCGCGATAGCTGGCCTTGCGGCCTTCCTCGGAGTAGTCCAGGTCGTCGGCGCGAATCGTCACCGGCGCCTCGCGATCCTTGGCTGAGTGCGACGCGGCAGTTGCGCCCGGCGTCCCGGCCGACGATTGCAGAAAGGTAGTCACCACGTGCGAGCCGGTGCGGACGCGCCGCTCCGCTTTGAATACATCCAAAGACGGCGACTCAATTACATCTGTGCCGCGCCACAGACGAACGTGACCCTGGTAATGAACAAATTGGCTTTGGCGCTCAGCCACCATCCGATCCGCCACCACGAATGTGGGCTCGATTTTCGCCCCGGCAGAGGGCTTCCCCGCCTTCTCCAGGTGAACCGCCTGCACGTGCCCTTCGCCTTCCGCGGTCGAGTCGTTGGTGTGAATCAGAATACGGTCGGCCCGGAGGCGGGTTTCTTCATCCTGCGCCCGCGGATGCCCGGTCATCGTCACGACCTCGCTCCGGGCATCGTAGCTTGCGCGGTCGGCGAACGCTTGTTGGTCTCCCTGCTCGAACCGGAAATCGCCGGTCTGATCCACAGTGCGCAAAGTCCGGCCCGACGGATCAAAGAAAGCCAGCAACCGGTCGGAAGAAGTCCTCGCCTCCGGCGTTCCCGGCGCGGCCAAGGGAGAAGGCAGGAAGAAAACGTGGGCCTGGCCCATCCCGCGCAGCGTCACCGGTCGCCCCTGCGCGTCAAATTCCATCTCGAAGTTGTCCGCGGTGATTCTTCTCTGCCCCACCTTGGGATCCCTCGGAATCACGACGATCATACCGGGGCCTGCCGTGGACGCGCTCTGCAGAGTCTGGCCGTCGGGCCGGAAGGAAAAATTCAATCGGCGGGCGGTGAGATCCTGTCGGACCGAGCGCAGGCTGGCGGCTGAAGCCGCTGAGCTGCGGGACGGAGCGCCGGCGCCGGGAACCGTCTCCGAGGTGACGCGAACATTTCCCTCGGCATTCCCATCCACTGGCCGTGAAGGCTGCCCCGAGAAATTCACCTGGCAGACGTCGGCCGCCACACGAAGGATTCTGTCCGCGCGTTTTGATTCCGCTTGGAAATCCTGTTCAGCGCGAATGGAGCGCAATTGTGCGGACTGCGGATCAAACTCCGCGTGCACGTGCTGTGCCGCGCCGGAAAGCTCGTGCTTCCCAGAGAAGCCATGGGCCTTTACCTCGCCATCGAGCTCTGCTGCGGTAACGCGGTTCAGCGCGTCGAGCAGAACCGTGCCGTCCTCCGCTGTGACGCGGCGGCCCTGTTGGGTGATCACCACGGGACCGCCCAGCGAAACCGTCCCACGGGTCTTATCGAAACGCAAACGACCGGCTTCCAGTCGCAAGGGCCCCGGTGAAGTGTCCATGGCGCGCGGCTCCATCTCGATGACCACATTTTTCTTGAATTCCACCCAATTATCGCGCGTGGCATACTCAAGTCCCAGAGCTGTCCCCGACACGGCGCCTGCACGGAAGCGGACTGGAGCGTCGCTGACCACCAACGCTCCCTGCTGTACGAAAGACAATTGCGAGGTTTCGAGAAAGATGGGTTGCCGTCCGCCGCTTCGGGATCTTGCCTGGCCCGGCGCGGAGAATGAGAAGTCTTCGAACACGCTTGGGCTCTTACTCGGTTGCGCGCCGGCAGGAACATTGAGCTCGATTTCCACCTTTCCGCCCGCGTACAGCGCGCCGGTCTCGCGATTGTAATCGCACGCTCGTGTGCGAATCACGTCGCGCCGGTTGCCCGATCGCCCGAACACCTCCACCCAGACGTCTCTCAACACGGTTTCGCGCCCACCCTTGAAGGCCGTGGTGCGTGAGGCATGAACCGTGAACTCCTGCCGGCCGTTTTCCGAGCGAGTGAAGGAAAATCCGGACTGACGCTGATTGACGTTGGAAGGCAAAGCCTGGGGCGCCGCCTGTTTCTTCTCGCGCGGGCTGTTCAGCCGGTAAGCGGCGATAACCAGAACCGCAGCCGCCAGGCTGCCGATCACTAGCCGTGCCAGGCGCTTTCGTTTGCGTTCGGTCCGATGCCCGAACTCCGGTGTTCCCAAGAAAAGCTCCCTCTTCAGCCCGTCAATTCCGGACCAGCAAATCTCTCAGAATGATCTGCAGCGTGGTCCGGTCCTGAAAAACGTTTTCCTCAACGGTGAAAGCCGCATCCACTTGCTGCCCGCGCGCGAGCGGCGGAACCCTGCCCACGCCCCGCCACATCAGCGCGTCAAACGCGCGACCGCCTCCGGCCACCCTTAGTTTTAGATGCTTGTCCTTGAGAATGCGCGGCGTATCCGCCAGCAGCAGATTGCGGGCGCTGAAAACGGGGCCCGGGTTGCCGAGGCCGTGCGGTTCCAGGGCGCGAAGATCCTGATAGAAAGCCTCGTCAATCGCTCCCAACCCGATTTCGGCGTCCACGCGCAACATAGGCTCCAGGTCGTCCGGCGCTAGGACAGCGCGGGAAAACGTCTCCAGGCGCCGTTCCAATTCGCCGATGCGCTCGGCCTGGAGCGTGAAGCCCGCCGCTTGCGAGTGCCCGCCAAACCGCTCGAAGAGATCGCTCGAGCGAGTGAGCGCCTTGAGCAGATTGAAGCGCGGAATCGAACGGCCCGAGCCCTGCCCCACACCCTGCTCCACACCGATCACCAGTGTCGGGCGATGATACTTCTCGGCAATCCGCTGTGCCACGATGCCGATCACGCCGCGGTGCCAGCCTTCGCCGGAAAAGACCAGCGAGTAGCGATGGGCGCGCTCGGGCTCCTGCTCCATGATTTGCGCCACCTCATCGAGAATTTGTTCCTCCGTGCGCTGCCGCTGCTGATTCAGGCTGTCGAGCCGCTCGGCGATCTTGCGCGCTCGCGCCGCGTCCGCGGTGGTGAACAGTTCGATCACGTCGCGGGCGTTTTCCATGCGACCCGCGGCGTTCAATCGCGGGGCCACGCGGAAAGCCACGTCTCCCGCCGAAGCCGCTTTGCCGTTCAGGCCGGCGACGTCGAGCAGCGCCTGCAATCCGATGTGCGAAGGTTGGGCGAGACCCTCCAGGCCGTAGCGCGCGATGATGCGGTTCTCGCCCAACAGCGGAACGACGTCGGCGATGGTCCCGATGGCCACAATCTTCAGGTACGACGCGAGAGTCTTCTCCGTAAGCTCGGGACGAAACTTCTTGAGCAGCGCCTGCGCCAGCTTGAAGGCGACACCGACTCCAGCCAGATTCTTGTCAGGATAGGCGCAGTCGGCGCGCTTAGGATTCAAAATGGCGAGCGCCGGAGGCAGATCCGTGCCCGGCTGATGATGGTCGGTGACGATCGCATCCACGCCCAGCTCGCGCGCGCGCTCGAGGACCTCGTGCTCGCGGATGCCCGTATCCACGCTGAGCACCACGCGCACGCCTTCCGCGGCGGCCTTCTCAACAACCGGCACGCGCATGCCGTAACCGTCGGTCAAGCGGTGCGGGATGTAAGCCTCGACCTCCGCGCCGAGCGCGCGCAGCGCCGTCAGCACCACCACCACGGCCATCGTGCCGTCCACATCGTAGTCGCCGTAGACGAGCACCTTCTCCCGACGCGCAACGGCCTGGCCGAGCCGCTCCACCGCTTCTTTCATGCCGGCCATCAGAAAGGGATCGTGCAGCCCACTCAAAGTGGGCCGCAGGAAGGTCTCGACTTGCTGTGCTTGTTCAACACCCCGGAGAACCAAAAGGCGCGCCATCAGCGGACTGACATTTTGTCCCTGTCGCACCTCGGCGATGGCTTCCGGATTGACCGTGGGAATGATCCAGCGCATCAGCGGTTTCTCATCGTGACAGAGGATGCCCGCGCTTGCAAGCCCCGGAGTGATCCCCGCAGTGGTCTGCCTGACCTATCTGGTGTCGTGCCCCGCAACCGGAACGAGACGGTTTAGTGAGGTACAGCGAGGGAACTCGCTGCGTCGCAGAAGCTAAATATAAAAGCGTGGAGTCTCTGAATCAGGTGTAGAATGCTGCCTCTGGCGGCTTGCTTCCAAAGCTCGAAAGTGGCGGGTTCCCTCTCACCGATCATTGCTCGTCCAGGGACGGTTGCGCAAGCTCACGTGAAGAGTTCCAAGGCGTTGCGGGAGCGCCGAGCCAGAGCTTGATCTACACCGCCCCCCTTTTCCCCAGAGCAATCTCGCGGGAGGCGATGCGGGTGTGTTGCGCAGGTTGCAGCCATGAACACCGCTGAGTCTCCAACGGATTTCTAATGGGAGGAATTCCTTCTGAAAGCGACGGCGCGCAGGCGCAGGGATGTTGCCCGCTAACTAGGCTACCTCTGTGCGCCAGGCCCGCATGGTTCCGGCACCTCTCCGGACTTGCCGCCGCTTTCGGGGTCAGCATGAAACCCATTGAGTGAGCCTAATGACTTATCCCCATCCAACCACGCTGAGCTCGCTGCCGCTTCCCGGCCAATAGGGAAGGACGGCGGGCAGCGGCGCGGGCAAGACTCTGACGTCGTGAAGCTCACCGCACAACTCGCCGAAGCGGGGCACGAGCTGGACCGCGAGTACAAGAAGCGCAACGTGCTCGAAGGAGTGCTCCGAACGCAAGAGCAGGTCCTGGTTCGCACCCTGAACTCGATGCTTCTCAAAGAATCCGGGCCGGCCAAATTCCTTGACCTGATCCTTAACGCGATTACCCACGAGCTGGACGCCCATTCTTCCAGCGTCTGGTCGCTCGACCCCGCGAGCGGGCTCGCCACGCTGGAAAAGACCGTTTTCAACGGCAATCCCCTGACCGGCCTGAGCCAATTGAATCATCCCCTCGGGGGACGGCAAGGCAAATTCAAATCGCGCCTGTTCGCCAAGGCCGTGCGGGAAGGCCCCGTGCTGATCGAGGATGTTTCGCGCACTTCGCTCCTCGAACCTGTCATCCGCCGATGGATGCGCGCGCAGAAGGTGACCTCGCTGCTGTGCGTCCCCTTGCGGTTCGGAAAGAAGGTCGTCGGCGCGCTGAACGTTCGCGGGGTCAATGGCGGATTCCTCGCCTCGAAGGGCCACCTGGTTTACGCCCTTTCGAATCTGGTGACCCTGGCCATGACTATGAGCCGGCTGCTTGAGCACGAAGAGCAGTCGGTCACGCTGCGGGAACGCAGCCGCCTGGCGTCGGAAATCCACGATTCCTTGTCCCAAAGTCTTTCGGCGGCGGTTATTCAGTTGGAGGTGGCAGACGATCTGCTTGCCACGGACGCGGCCGAGGCGCGCCGCCACTTGAGCCTGGCCCGAAGCGCTCTCCGCCTAGGCAAGGAAGAGGTCCGCCGCTCAGTATGGGCCATGCGGCCCTTGGCGCTGGAGGGCCAAACGCTGCCCGAAGCCCTCGCCCAGCTCGCCAGCCATCTGAACGACGGCACCCCGCTCGGCGCAAGTTTTGCTCTGCGGGGGAAACCCCGCGTCCTGTCGGCGGAGCTCGACTCCAATCTTCTCCGCATTGCTCAGGAAGCTGTGGCCAATGCGATTCGCCACGCGCACGCCACGAGGATCAAGATACAGCTTGCCCATTCAGCCCGAAAAATAAAACTGACCATCGTGGACGACGGCGAGGGATTCAAGACGACTCAAGCCCGGTCCAACCACGGAGCCGGCATGGCGAATATGCGCCAGCGAGCGGAGCGCATCGGCGCACGGCTTTCTATCCTCAGCCGGCAGAGGCGTGGAACGCGGGTGACGGTAACCTTGCCCGTTCCCGGCGCTTGATGTCCGGAAAGGCGCGCATGGAAGATATCCATCCCATCACGGTTTTGATCGCTGACGATCACACCATGGTGCGCCAGGGGCTGCGCGCCCTCATTGACAGCCAGCCGGATATGAAAGTGGTTGCCGAAGCCGGCAACGGATCCGAAGCCATCGAGCAGTTTATCATTCACCAGCCGGCAGTGAGCGTCATTGACCTGCACATGCCGGTGATGGACGGAGTGGAAGCGGTTGAGTCCATCGTGAGGGCAGCCCCGAACGTCAGCATCATTTGCCTGACCAGCATGGAGGGCGACGACTACGTCTACCGCGCCATGCGCGCCGGCGCCAAGGGTTACCTTCTCAAGGATGCGCCTCGCGAGGAACTCTTCGCCTGTATTCGCGGCGTCTCCAGGGGCGGAACCTGGATGGCTCCTGATGTTGCCGCAAAACTGGCAGCCCACATCCGGCAGCCGGCTCTGAGCCCCCGTGAGCTGGAAGTCTTGCGTTTGCTCGCGTCCGCCAAAAGCAACAAGGAAATCGCCGTGTCGCTTGGCGTCAGCGAAAGCACAGCAAAGGTTCACGTCAACAACATCCTCCGGAAGCTGGACGCAACCAGCCGGATGGAAGCGGTCAACAGGGCATTGAAACGAGGTTTGGTCCAGGCGGACTGATTCACCCACGTTCCCTCCTCCTCCCTCTCCATAAGCGTTTGAATTCGCGTCGCTTAACTAATATTTCTTCGCGTCCTATATCAAAGGTTATAGAACCAACTAATGAGTCCGCATGGCCAGCTAATTGAACAACTTGCTGGTTACAAAACTCCCCACCATCCTAATAGACAAAAGTCACGCAATCACATACCTTCGTCCCTTCAACAAACGTCTGGCCACCAGGGCAAAGGTCGAGATGTTCTGGCTCCTGCTCGCTGCATATTTGAAAGTCATCGCCTCTCTGAGGCGGAGGGGCGATGGCCGGCTGCATATCGCGCCTCCTTCGACCTCCGCGGGCCGCGCCAGGTGGCCAGACGATTTTTATTCGGCGCCGGCGCATTCGTTAGCCCGCGAGACTGGCGCGCTTCAACAACGCGTTGGATCTTCGCCGGGTGTCGTGAGAATTCCGTAGCGAGGTGTTTCATGAAACCATGGCTGGAAGTCCAGGAACAGGCCCCACTGACCCCCGGGATCCCAGGGAAAACCTTGCTGCTGGTGGACGAGAACATGGACGACTTGCTTTATTACACCGCGATTCTCCAGCACCTCGGCTATGAAGTCCGCGCCTGCGGCTCATACACCGAGGCGGCGAACCTGTTTGCCCGGCAGCAATTCGATCTGGTGATTGTCAGCCAGGGCGGGACGGCATTCGAAGGCCGTTCTGTGCTGGCGCGGGCCGTCGAGGCGGACCAACAGACTCCCGTTCTGGTCCTGACGCCCGCCGCGGATGTGAATTGTTACATCGAAGCCATGCAAATGGGGGCCTTCGACTATCTGGAGAAACCTCTGAGGCCCTCAGAATTGGCCGACTTGGTGAGGACTCACATCGGAAGCTCGGCGCCAGGCCCGGCCCCCGCCGGCGCCTCCCGAGGTCTTGTGCATTGAACGGACGCGGAGCGCTTCGAAAAATCGGGCAAGAATGGTCTCGCCTGGGACAGGCTTTTTCTTTGCGCCGCGCGTTGCAACCTGACAAGAGGAAATGCCCCGGGTGCGGCGACGAAATTCATGCGGGAGCCGTCGTCTGTTGTGTTTGCGGGCATCGGCTGGACCACCCGCCTCGTTTCAGGGCCGGGGCGGAGAGCGGGATCCGGCCGAAGACAAGCGGCAAGGCCGTCGGCAGTCTTCTCCTCGGTTGTTTCTCGTTTCTCCTCCTGCCGGGCCTTGCCGCTGTTGTTCTGGGCCACACCGCCCGTGCCGAAATCAAAAAAAGTTCCGGGAGGCTGCGCGGCCGAGGTCCGGCTCTGGCGGGCTTGATCCTGGGCTACGTGGGAATCACCTCCGTCCCTTTCCTGGCGATGGTGCTGGGCTTTCCGCCCTGGGGCTCGGAGGATTCCAGGAATCAGGCGGCCGCCGTGCAAAACCTGGGGACCCTGAACATCGCCCTGCAAACCTACGCGGCGTCTTACGGCAAGGGCTTCCCCGAACAGCTCCGGCAGCTCGGACCTCCACCGGGCGATGCCGCGCTGGATGCGAATGCTTCGGGCTTTGTGGCCTCGGCGCTCGCCTCCGGCAAAAGCTCAGGCTATACCCTATCTTATAATGTTACAGGGAGAGACGCTGACGGACGTCCTATCGCTTACTCGATTCACGCCGATCCTGCCGGCCGTGAAGCCTCCGGCCAACCTCACTTTTTCACCGACCAGACCCAGCTGATCCGGACCGAAGCCAATCGTCTGGCCACCGCTGGCAGCCCGCCCCTCCCGGAACAGTCGCGTCTCGCCGGCGCGTACCTGCCAAACCAATAGCCAGGTCGGGGCGCAGCACAGGCGACCTTTCGCAGGCGGCTACAGCGCCGATTCGCCGCGCTCCTCGTTGCGGATGCGGATGGCTTCTTCGACGTGGGTCAGGAAGATCTTTCCGTCCCCGATTTTTCCCGTCCTGGCGTTTTTCAGAATCACCTGGACGGCGGCCTCGGCGCGGTCATCGGGAAGGACCATTTCGATTTTCAGCTTGGGCAGCAGGTCCACCTGGTATTCGCTGCCGCGGTAGATCTCCGTGTGCCCTTTCTGGCGGCCGTGCCCCCGCACTTCCGAGACCGTCATGCCCTCCACGCCGATCGCGTGCAGCCCGTTCTTCACCGCATCGAGCCGCGAGGGCTGGATGATCGCTTCGATTTTCTTCATGGCGTCTTCTCCTGTTCTGCCGATTCGGCTTGACCTCGCCGGGCTCAAGCTTCCAGATTGTAGCCTTCTTCGCCGTGCTGCGAGAGGTCCAGTCCCTGCACCTCGTGCTCCGGCTCAACGCGCAGGCCAACCAGCACGTCCACGATCTTCAAAATGACCAGCGTGCCCACGATGGCCAGGCCCCAGGCAACGGCGACGCCGACGATCTGGTTGAGAACCTGGTGCGCGTTGCCGTCCACCAGGCCCACGGCCAGGGCGTTGCCCTGCGCGTCTTTGAAGATGGGATTGATGGTCCGCACGGCGAAGACGCCCGTCAGCAACGCGCCCACCGTGCCGCCGGCGCCGTGCACGCCGAAGGCGTCCAGCGAATCGTCGTATCCGAAGCGGCCCTTGACCTTGCTCACCATCAGGTAGCAAAAGACACCGGCGATGAGTCCGATCAGCAATGCCGGCATCGGCCCGACAAATCCGGCGGCGGGTGTAATTGCCACCAGGCCCGCCACCGTTGCGGCGGCGAGCGGCCGGCTGGTGCTCGAGGTGGCGGATCCGTTCTGCGACTGGGTCGCCGGGCGGTGGCTGCTCGAGACGGGACCGGGGGACGCGGCCGGATTCGAGGCCCGCGTGACGCGGACCACCGACGCGGCGGATCTCGAGCTGAGCGCCGGCGACGCCGGCGCATCTCACTCGGGCATACCGGCGCGACGGCGCGTGCCGGATCCTGAGCCTCGACGGTGGGGGCGCGAAGGGGTTCTACACCTTGGGCGTGCTGCAAGCGCTCGAAAGCATGCTGGGGTGTCCGCTTCACCGGCGTTTCGACCTCATTTTCGGGACCAGCACGGGCGCGATCATCGCGGCGCTGCTCGCGCTCGGCTGCGACGTGGAGACTATCCACGGCCTCTACAAGGAGCATGTTCCGAACATCATGCGCGCGGGCTCCGCGGCGGCCAAGAGCGCCGTGCTCGGGTCGGCCGCCAAGAGTGTCTTCAAAAACGCGGC
>OFHG01000761.1_pt1 | contig 12233 bp, 4 predicted proteins | sample 1521931 | NCBI WGS metagenome assembly OFHG01 (sample SAMEA2468438, study PRJEB22500) | soil metagenome | biome: Glassland; feature: Farmland; material: Clay | place: Australia | collected 2013-01-31 | depth 0.55 m
GTCGTGGCCAGGCGGATGCTTATTTTGCCGAAAAATTCCCCAATATTCCTTACGAGCGGCTCAGCCAGTTTCTGAACCCACAAGGAGCAATCAATATCGTGCCGGCTAATTACTGGCGTTTTTTGCTGGGGCTGGTTGGACGAATTATTTCGATGGGTCTGAAAAAATTCGAGGGAGCTATGCTGGTTGGTCAGTATAATTTTCCCAAGGGAATCTTCTTTGGCGGCCAGGGGTATCAGGAAGAGACCATCGTTGTGAAAGAGTTGTTACGGGAGAACATCGGCCGGTATGCCCAGAGCTTACTTCTGGATGTGCATACGGGCTACGGTCCGCGCTCCCAAATGAGCCTAGTCAATTCATCCCTCGAGAAGCGTGATTCGCAGTCCTTCCAGCAAACTTTTAACTATCCATTGGTCGTAAAAGCCAACCCTAAGGAGTTTTACAGGATCCACGGCGATATGATCGATTACGTGTACCGTTTTGTGCAAAATGAATTTCCAGATAAAAAACTGTACGCGACCTCATTTGAATTCGGAACATACGGCGATTCGTCAATTGCTGCCGTTCGCAGCTTGCGCACCATGATCCTGGAAAATCAGTTACATTGGTTTGGGGCCAGGAGCCAAGAAGCGAAAGAAAAAACCCTCAAGGATTTCCGCGAGCTTTATTTCCCCGAGTCAGAAAGTTGGCAAGCCAAGGCCATAGCCGACGCCAAACAGGCATTTCGCGGTATTTTGACTGCCGAAGGTTATTTAGTGCAAATGACCCTGCCGTCCTTAACCCGGTAGCGAAATCAGGGGGTCGTCAAAGAGGGGGCGCTGACGTCTAATCCATCGTAAACCCAGTGGCGTATTCTCTGCCCCAAACGCGGACCGGCTAGAAGACTGCCGAATTTAGCAAGGACTTCCGTGGCAGCAAATACGGGCAACGTGACGATAGAGCGTAGCATGATGGTTGAGGTGGCAGCGCGGTCAGATAGCAAGTCAAGGATAGCCTGGGTTGTGAATGGATTGGGAGCTCCCAACCGGATACATACATTTTGCAGATTATAAAAGACCAAGGCCACCCGGCGTGCCAGACGATGGTTGCGAATAATATGATGGTAGATCATAGACTCAAATTGCTCGGGTTGGCCAGAGATGATCGCCTGACTGGCGAGACGCCCGCTCTTGATCGCATAACGGATACCCTCACCAGAGAGGGGGTCGGCGAGGCCGGCGGCATCACCGACCAAAAATACACGTTTAGTCGAGATCGGTTGGCGTTCGGAGAAAATTGGTATGGGATGGCCATGAAGGGGTAGATTATCGACCGAAATCCCGTATCTCTTCATTACATCCTTCAACCGGGATTGAAGTTCGCCTCGTTTCGGATGCAAGGCGGCTATGCCAACCGATAAATGGTTGGCTTTGGGGAAAATCCACAGGTAGCCAAAGCGCAACTCGCCGAAGATAAAAACTGGCCTGCCTTGAAAGCGCTGCTGTGTTTGTGCGTCAACCTGCGCCTCCACCTCGATTGCAGCCACCATCTCCTTCTTCTGGCGCAGGCCGGCTGCATGCGCCACGATAGAATTCGCTCCATCGGCTCCAATTAAATACCGCGCACAATAGTTTTTGCCCTGGCGCGTGGTGACCAGGACCTCATCTCTTTTCTCCTCGACCTGTTTCACAGGATCCCCTTGCTGTACACTTACTCGGGCGTGGGAAAGGATGAAACGGTCAAGGTCGGCGCGCATCACCATGCCAATCTCACCCGGTCGAACCGGGATCGTCGCTGAAAATTTGCCCAGGTCGTAAGTTATAGCGTGGACGTCGCTGCTTAGAACAGGATCGAATGTAAAGGGGAAGTTATCCCTTAGGAAACGCGTCGAGAGCCCACCGCCGCAAGTTTTATAACGTGGCAGGTTTTCCTTCTCTATTACCAATACGTTTAAACCGGCTTCTCCCAGGTGAAAGGCGGCGGTTGCGCCCGCCGGGCCCGATCCAACTACAATCACGTCATACCTTTCCATCATTTTCCACCTTTTTCTAGATTCAGTTGAACTATTTTATCAATGTTGATTGGCAAAGCGCGCCGATCTACGGATCAGCAGTAAAGCGGCTCTCCTTGAGGACGAATTGGAGTTGATGAAGGTATTGCACTTGAAATCGCCAGGGATCTTGATACTGTGGCTGGTTCAAATCGAAAACCTTGAACGTGGGAACCTGACCGGCGTCAAAAGCGTAATGATCAGGAATTCCGTGCGAAACCTGCTGTATCGAGAGCTGATAGGTGAATTCAGGATGCTGTCTCGGATTCCAAAGGATAATTCGATCACCGCCGTCCTGGGTGATGAGTGTGAAGCCGAAACTACATATGACCTCCAGCAATGCCTGAACCTGGCTGTCCGTCAGGGAAACGCGCAAGCCTCCCAGTCGCTCCGGATGGGCGATGAATTCGTCCATTCGAGCGATCAATTCGCTCTTTGTCACGGTTTGCAGGCGGAAGGTCTTGATCAGTTCCTGGAAAATCAATGAACGCGGATCTTGGTGTTGGATCAGTTCTCCATTTCTCGACCTGATCTTGACTTTGATATTCTCTCCAACTGAAGCTCCCACGCTGGCGACTCTCAAGCGCGAATTTTCCCAAACTAACTCCAACGGTGAAACAACGTCATTGATGTACAACGCGATGTCAACGTCTGGCGCCAGCCCGTAGAAATACAAATCAAAGAGGCGCCTGTCAGGAGCCCAGCGCCTCTCGCCCTGGGTGGGGCCAATTCTGAATTCGAGACTACCGGCTTTCCAATCAAGGTGCATTGGAGTGATAGCAAAGGCGCCATTCTGATAAGCCGTCGTCTCACCATCATCCTCGTACAGGTCGAAATGATTGCTGGCGCCAGGGAAAATATGAACTTGAATGTGGTGGGGCACCTGCCATGTATTCCAACCGGGATCGTTGCCTAATGGTAGAATTGCCCCGGCGCGGGCAAACAAAGGGATATCTTCCAGGCGCCCATAAACGGCATGCCACTGGCCGCCTTTGTACATCCTGCCGTTGGGGAAAGAATACCAATTGCCATCCGGCAGCCAGATTATTTGTCGCGCTAGGCGCGTGTCCAAATCACGCTGGCTGGTGAAGGGCGCGGCGATTAATTCGCTGCCGAATAAATATTGATTAGGTGCATGGTAGCTTGCTTCGTCCTCGGGGTCGGCATAATACATCGGTCGGGTGAGGGCTGCGCCGGTCTGATATTCGCGCCAGGCCATGCTATACAGATATGGGATCAGCGCATAACGGAATTGCATAGCAGCACGCGCCAACCGTTCTGTTTCTGCGTCATATTTCCACGGCAGGCGTTCATGGAATGGGTTTTTCGTGCTATGCAGGCGGAAGATTGGGCTTAATACGCCAAATTGTACCCAGCGCGTATAAAGTTCGGGGTCCTCTGTCCCGCGCATATGACCACCAATGTCGTGGCTCCACCAACCATAGGCAACGTTAGCCGCAGTTGCTGTGAAGTATGGCTGGAAGGCAAGCGTCTTCCAGGTTACCTGGGTGTCGCCCGAAAAGCCAATTGGGTAACGATGGTTGCCCAGTCCGCCCCAACGTGAGAATATGAATGGTCGCTTTTTCCCATTGCGAGCGAGATCGAGTGCGTGCAGGTGATTGAGCCACCAAAGCGGATCCAGGCCGGGCAGGTTGGTGAAGGTGCCTTGCTGACAATCAAACGACCAGAAATCCACCCCGCGCGCCTCTTGGGGGTGGTGCAGGATTTCGAAATAGGCCCGGGCGAAGCGCGGATCGGCAAGATTAAAGGGGACCGGCTTGGCGCTGTCTGGATCGATCCCCATCCGGCGCGCCATCGCAGGATAATCGGCTTCGTGCGGGTGAACCCCTTCTGCAGGGTGCAGATTAAGCGCGACTCGCAATCCTAACTGGTGGAGGTCTTGTAAGAATTTATCCGGGTCGGGGAAAAGGTCCGGGTTCCAGGTATAGCCGGTCCACCCCGTACACTCATTGCCGGTGTCGGTGATGTGCCAATCCATATCGACGATGCACACGGAGAGGGGCAGCTGGCGCTGCTGAAATTCCCGCATGAGGCCGGTGAGTTCATCCTGTGTATATTCCCAATAGCGACTCCACCAATTACCCAATGCCCAGCGGGGAATGAGAGGGGTTTTTTCGGTAAGTTTCGTGTAGTCATGAATACACATTTCGTAATCATGCCCATATCCAAAAAAGTAAAGGTCTAAAGAATCTTCCCCAGCAGAACGCGGCTCGAGCCAGCTTTGCTCGTTGAAGATCAGGCTATGCGTATCGTCCACCAAAGACCAGCCAGATCTTGAGATCAGGCCCGGCTCGAGAGGTACAGGACCATTGGAGCGATCCAGGGTGCGAAAGGTACCGGCAAGGTTGCGTAGGTCGTCGTCGCCCAGGTGCCATACCAAGCCAAGCGCTGGGATTTGGATTTCGAGTCCGGATAGTTCTGGAGGTAAATCTGTTTTGCATGACAGATGCAAATGCTCAGTCTTTATTTCCAGGTTACCATTATGAATAGAATCTTTGTACGCAGGAGCCGGCCAATTGCGATGCCAGAAGATCTGGCTGGGGCGATCCTCAAACCGCCCATTTGGATCGTATTCGATTCGGATAAGACGAGAGGTAAGCAAGGTAAACCGCCAGGATGAGGTCTGAACCACTGCTTCAGGATTAGGTTTTGATTCAAGGTGCAATTCGAATTGTTTAGGCACGATTGGCATTGGGTCCTCGAAGTTGTGTTTTTTCGTAAAGGATGGTTTAATTCTATCAATTTCCCCGGAATTTGTCGGTATGGAAGGTAAGAATGTTTTCGGAAGATTATATCTTGCGTATGATTCGAATGGCGACGGCTGCCCTGGCGCAGATTCTGAGACTCAAAAAAGGCGGCCAATATCCACAGGCCTTGGAGACGATTGATCAGGCCCTGGAGGAGGTTCTGGGGCTGAAAGCGGATTTGATTCGGGCCATGGATGATGAGTCTGTGCTGTCTGCTCTCACCCAACACGATCACCTGGATACAGACCGCCTCTTGATCCTGGCCGATCTGTTCTACGAGGAAGGGGACATCCTGTCCAAACAAGGCAAGCCAGCTGCTGGACAGATCAGCGCGTTGCGCGCGTTAAATTTTTATCTGGACGTGGTTTTGGATTGGGGTGCGGAACGTATTTCCGAAAAATTCGAAAAGATCGAGGACTTGGTCGCCAAGCTTGGCGAGCAGTCACTACCACCGCAAACTTGTTTCACTTTGTACTTTTATTACGATCAAGTCGGGGAGCTTTCAGCGGCACGGCGGATGTTGGAAAAGTTAAAGGAGTACCCGGATTGGCGAGAAGAGGCTCTACTGGAAGAGGCGGAGTTCGAACGCAAAAATGCCGGTAAATAGAATACAGGCAAACCTATCCTTAGGATTTTAGAAACGGCGGATTGCAATGTTGGCATTGGTCGGCAGTGGTGAATATTTACCTGAAATGGAAGCGGTGGATCGTTTCTTGTTAGAACACCTACCTGCTAATCCTCAGGTTGTATGCCTGCCAACGGCTGCCGGTACGGAGGGGGATGAACGTATCCGCTACTGGTCCGAATTGGGCCTGGCGTACTTTAACCGGCTGGGGGTAAAGGCCTCGGCCCTGCAAGTGATAGACTCGGTCAGCGCCAATGACAGGCGCTACGCCGAACAGATATCGTTGGCGGACTTTGTTTACTTTTCCGGTGGAAAACCGGATTATTTGTACCGGGTTCTAAATGGCAGCCTGACCTGGCAGGCAGTCAAAACCGTCCTCGAGCGCGGTGGCCTGGTGGCTGGATGCAGTGCCGGAGCCATGATCATGGGAGAGCGCATTCCAGGCTTGGTGAAATGGCAGCGCGGGTTCGGTTTGGTTCCCCACGCGGTTATCATTCCCCATTATGACGAGGTCCCCAATTCATTTCTAAATGCAATCAAGCTGATTACCGGCATAAAATCAGTAATTGTTGGGATTGAAGGGTTTACTGCGCTGGTTGAAGAGAGAGGCCGATATTATGTAAGGGGTAAGGGGGCCGTCCATCTGCCAAATCATTTTTCTAAAGAGCGCTACGTGCAGGGGGATGAAGTGCCAATCGGCGAGTTCACTTCTTGATTCCAGGAACTTTATGCTGGCCTTGGGCGTCTGTACAGGGGATTAGTTTGCCTATAGAGCGGAATTTTCTCATGAAACAATCCGTTAGCTGTTGTTATACTAAAATAAAAACCATCGATATTTTATGAAATTAAAAATGAGGAGAATATGCCTGGATTAAAGAACTGCCAATCTTCTCCGGGGGTTAGAAAACCAGCAGCCAATCATCTGTTGAAACGCATCTCGACCTTCGCTTCCATAGTGTTCACACTAACGATCCTGGCCAGCGCGTGCAAGCCGGGAGGGGTGCCCGCTTCGACACCGGCGCCTTCAGAAACGCCTGGCGCAACCGTGGTCCAAAAGCCGACCGCCTCACCCATCCCCACCAGCGTATTTAAGGTTGCGGATGATGGTAAACCCCTCCCGCCGCAAGTCATCGCGCAAATTCCCAATGGCGGCCAGAGCATTGCCAGGGATGGGATGGTGAGCTTGACTTTCGATCAGCCTATGAACCAGGAAAAGACAGCTTCGGCCTGGAAGATGGTTGGATCCCAGGATACGCCGGTGGATGGTCAAATCACCTGGCCGGATAACCGCACCCTGCAGTTTAAACCCTCCGTCTCGCTGGCTTATGGGGAAACCTACCTTGCCAGCCTGGGTACTGAGGCTGCCAGCGCGCAGGGGGTTGCACTGCAAAACTCCTTCGATTTCCAGGTCAATATTGTATCCCCCCTCCAGGTCAGCCAGGTATTCCCCGCCGATGGGACGGTGGATGTAGAAAACAAGGCGGTCATCACTGTGATTTTCAACCGCCCGGTGGCGCCGTTGGTGATTGCTGAAGAACAACAAAACCTGCCCAATCCATTGAGCATTTCTCCGGCTGTGTCCGGTAGCGGTCAATGGGTCAATACTTCGATTTACGCCTTCCGGCCAGACCAACCTTTGCATGGCGGCATGGATTACACAGTCACGGTCAAGGCCGGCCTGGCAGACGCCGCCGGCGACTCGCAATTGGCTGAAGATTATACCTGGCATTTCAGCACCGTTACGCCGCGCATCCAATCACTGACCTTATCTAATGGCACGGAGAATCCACCCACCGGCACACAGGATGTGCTGCTCGACTCGGGTTTCGCCGTCAATTTTTACCAGCCCATGAGTCCATCCAGCACGGAAGCTGCCCTCTCGCTCACCAGCCAAAGCGGCGAATCCGCGCCCTATTCGACCCTATGGAATTCAGACGATACGCGTGTTGCAATTACCCCCACCCAGAGGCTGGCCTATGGAACACAATACACATTAAAACTGGATGTAAGTGCTCAAGCAGCCGATGGCGGTAGCCTGGATCAAGGCTTGAACTGGAATTTCACCACCGTGCAGCCACCGGGGATCGAGATGGTCTCTCCCGCGAACGGCAGTACACAAGATTTTTATAACCAGGAATTACGAATTAAGTTTGCATCCCCGATGAAGTTTGATACGGTCAAAGATAAGATCGACATCACGCCGAAACCTAAAGAGGATGTGCAGTGGTATTACAACGATTATGATTGGAGCGTTTCCGCCTATTTCCTGGAACCTTCCACCCGCTACGAAGTACATCTCTTGCCGGGCATGGAAGATATCTATGGCACTGCATTACAAAAAGAGATCGTGGTACGCTTCACCACGGCGGCTTATCCTCCCCAGGCGAATTTGCAGATGCCGTATACGCCTTCCGTTTTCCGGGCTGGAGCACCGGAAAGCGCCCAGGTCTTTTACGCAGTTTATCGCAACGTGCGATCGGTATCTTTTAAGCTTTTCCAGATCACTGCGGATACCTTTATCCATCTCCAGGACGGCACATTGCCTCAATACAATTACACACCAACTCAAGATCGATTGGTGTGGTCTGCCAGCGAGCAAAGCAGCGGGGCTTTAAACGAGTTGGTGCTTAAAAGTTTTCGACCGACGATGAAGGATGGCAGTGCACTGGCCCCCGGATTCTATTTCCTGGGCATGGATTCACCCCAGGTCACCCATCCGAATTCAACCTACGTCGATACGCGCTTACTGGTCGTCAGCACCGCCAACGCAGCCTTCAAGACGACCAGCAGCGAGGCCCTGACCTGGCTGACCGATTTGCAAAGCGGGAGTCCATTGGCAGGCGTTCAATTGAGCGTATATGACCAGAATTTTCAGCCGATTGGCAGCGGTCAGACCGATGCCAATGGCCTGGTTTATTTGGATCAGCTCCCTGCACCGAGCGATCCTTACCAGCCGCGTTATGTGCTTGCCAACGATGAGGGAAAAAATGTATTCGCATTTGCTTCCAGCCAATGGGGCAGTGGGGTCTCCTTCAGTGACTATGGCCTGTGGAGCAGTTATTATGCGCCGGGCAACCAGCCGAAGGCGTACGTATATACCGAACGCCCCATTTACCGCCCGGGCCAGCCGGTTTACTTCAAGGGAATCGTACGCCTGGACGATGATCTCAACTACAGCCTGCCGGCGCAAAAGCAGGTAGTCGTTTCGATTGACAGTTATAAAGAAAATGTCTATTCTCAGACCTTACCGTTGTCAGATTTTGGCACTTTCAATGCAGAATTTACCCTGGATCAGGACGCCGCCCTGGGTTATTACACCATCAATGTCCGTTTCCCTGGCGATCAAAACAGCATTGGGAGCTTGAACTTTAGCGTCGCCGAGTATCGCAAGCCGGAATTTCAGGTCAGTGTAACCGTCACGCCAACCGATGTGTTGGCAGGGTCAAATTTCCAGGCGAATGTGAATGCGAATTATTTTTCGGGAGGATCGGTTGTAGGAGCCAATGTCGATTGGACGTTATATTCGGACCCATTCACATTTAGCCCGAGCGGGGAATACTCCGGCTATACCTTCAGTGATGTGGACCTGGACGCGGGTTACACCGATCAGTTCAATCCCCAACAGCCCACGCGTAAGATCGTCGCCCAAGGGAAGGGAACCACCGACGCAAACGGCAATCTGGTCTTGACGATGCCAGCCGATCTTAGCGAATCAAAGACCAGCCTGCAGTTCACCTTGGAGGCAACCGTATCTGATGTTGCTGGAACGGTCGTCAGCGGGCGCGCCAGCGTGACCGCCCACCGTAGCCTCATCTACCCGGGCGTAAAACCCGGCAGTTATGTGGGCGTCACCGGCCAGGCGCAATCCTTCGACCTGGTGGCGCTGGACTGGAACTCTCAGCCCATCAGCAATCAGAAGCTGCAGGTGGAAATCTCGGAGCGAAAATGGTACAGCGTTCAGCAGCAAGATGCCAATGGAAACGTTCAATGGTCTACTTCCGTGCAGGACATCCCGGTTCAAACCTTCGATAACGTGGTCACCGATGCCAAGGGCCAGGCGCAAGTCAGCTTTACGCCGGATAAAGGCGGCGTGTACCGGGCACGCGTCATTGCAGTTGATGATCGCGGCAATCAAGCCAGCGCTTCGGCTTTCATGTGGGTGGCGGGGAATGAATACATCCCCTGGCGCCAGACCAACGACCGCAGTTTCGACCTGGTGACGGACCGCAAAGAATACCAGCCCGGGGATACGGCCGAAGTCTTGATCGCATCGCCTTTCCAGGGTAATGCATATGCCTTGCTGACCGTGGAACGCGGTCACATCAAGAAGCAGGAGGTTCTGCAACTGACCGGCAACAGCACGGTTTACAAGCTGCCGATTACCCCCGACATGGCGCCTAACGCCTTCGTTTCTGTTTTGGTGGTGAAAGGGGTTGATGAGAATAACCCGCGCCCGAATTTCAAGATGGGCATCGCCGAAATTAAAGTGTCTACCGAGGAGCAGGCCATCCAGGTGCAAATCACCCCTGACCAGACCCAGGTCAGCCCTGGCGGGCAGGTCCGCTATACGGTGAAGACCCTGGATTACCAGGGAAATCCGGTAAAGGCAGAAGTATCTTTGGGCCTGAGCGACCTGGCTACGCTCTCATTGGTAGATCCGAATTCACCGCCAATTTTGGATTTCTTTTATTCCCAACGTACACTGGGGGTGTGGACCTCCATGCCGATTGGTTTGAGCATTGAAGATTACAACGCCACCATCGAACAAAGCCTGGCCCAAGGGCAAGGCATGGGCAGTGGTGGCGGTAAAGGGGAAGGCGACCTGGGAGTCATCGCAGTACGCCAGAATTTCCCCGACACGGCATTTTGGGACGCGCAGGTTGTCACCGGAGATAATGGCCAGGCAACGGTGGTAGCCACCCTGCCGGACAACCTGACCACCTGGCGAATGGATGCGCGTGCTGTAACGGTGAACACGCTGGTTGGCCAGGCGAAAGTGGATATCGTCAGCACGAAACCATTATTGGTTCGCCCGCAAACGCCGCGCTTCTTCGTGGTAGGTGACCAGGCCAGCCTGGGCACCGGCATCAATAACAACACAGACCAGGATTTGACCGTGACCGTTCAGCTCCAGGGGGAAGGGGTGACCCTGAAAAGCCAGCCGTCACAACAGGTGCAAGTGGCTGCCCACCAGCAGGCGTACGTTTCCTGGGACGTCACCGTAAACCAAACTGGCAGCGACGGCGCACCCCTGTCGCGGGTTGATCTCGTATTTCAGGCGGACGGGACGTCCCCTAATGGCCAAAAGTATTCCGATGCCAGCCGGCCTCCGCAAGGAACCCTGGATAACCAGGGAATCCCGGTTTATGGCTACCAGGCCAATGAAACCGTCGGTACTTCCGGAATGGTGGCGGCTGGCGGCAGCACAGTCGAAGCCATCAGCCTGCCCCAAACGATGCATGCCAGCCAGGGACAATTGGATATCAAAGTCTCGCCATCCCTGGCAGCCGGCATGACGGATGGCTTGAGTTACCTGGAAAATTACCCGTACGAATGTGTGGAACAAACCGTCTCGCGTTTCTTACCGAATGTGATTACCACCCGCGCCCTCAAATCCGCCGGGTTGAGCAAACCGGACCTGGAGCAAAACCTGCAGACCCAGGTCAACACCGGCCTGCAGCGCTTGTACAACTGGCAAAATGCGGATGGAGGCTGGGGCTGGTGGGCGAGCCAGCTCAACCAACAGAAGAGCGATCCTCTTACCTCCGCTTACGTTGTGCTGGGGTTGGTCGAGGCGAAAGATGCCGGCTATGCCATCAGCGACGATGTCCTTCAGCGCGGCGTAGGGTATCTGCAGAATCAGATCGTAACCATGGCAGACCTTGCCCAGCAGTACCAGCTCAACCGCCAGGCCTTCCTGCTGTACGTCCTGGCGCGCGCTCAGGCTCCTGACGTGAGCCACAGCGTACAGCTTTACGATCAGCGCCAGGCGTTGAGCATTTACGCAAACGCCTTCCTGGCCCAAACTTTAAGCCTGATTGATGCGGGCGATCCGCGCGTGCAAACCATCCTGTCCGACTTGGCCAGCGCGGCGATCACCTCAGCTACCGGAACACATTGGGATGAAAAGACCAGCGACCCCTGGAACTGGAACTCGGATACGCGTACCACGGCAATCGTGCTTTCAACCCTGAGCCAGCTTGACGTGCAGAACCCGTTAAATGCCAATGCTGTGCGCTGGCTGATGAGCAGCCAGACTGCAGGTCACTGGCAAGGCACCCAGGAAACCGCCTGGACGTTAATGGCGCTAACCAACTGGATGGTAGCCAGCGGGGAATTAAACGCCAATTACAAATTTGGCGTGGCTATGAATGGAACGCAAATTGGAAGCGGCGTGGCCGATGCAGAAACGCTGCGCCAGACATATGAAATGCACGTCGATGTGGCGAATCTGTTCCAGGATCAAATCAACCGGCTGATGATCGGGCGCAGCGACGGGCCAGGCAACCTGTATTACACGGCTTTCATGAACGTCTCGCTGCCGGTGGATCAGATTAAAGCGCTGGATCAGGGCATCGTCGTTTCACGCAGCTATTTTGACCCCAACGATTTGAACACACCCGTCACCGAAGCCACCCGCGGGCAATTGTTGTTGGTGAAATTAACATTGGTGGCGCCGAGCGCACTGCATTACGTGATGGTGGATGATCCGTTACCGGCCGGCTTGGAAGCGGTCAACCAGCAGTTAAACACCAGCCAGCAAGCTTTGAATCCCCAGGATTTCCGTTGGGATAACCTGGTCAACCAGGGT
>OFHG01000762.1_pt1 | contig 12225 bp, 9 predicted proteins | sample 1521931 | NCBI WGS metagenome assembly OFHG01 (sample SAMEA2468438, study PRJEB22500) | soil metagenome | biome: Glassland; feature: Farmland; material: Clay | place: Australia | collected 2013-01-31 | depth 0.55 m
GTGCCGTCTCTTGTGGGCGGGCGGGGGGCCACGGCGCGCGGGGGGGGTGCGGGCGTTCGGGGTGCGCGGGAACGCCCGCTGATCGCGAGTGTCTGTGGGAGACGGGGCGGCAGCCCGCCACTGGAAGCCACGTCACCAACCTGCCCGGCGGGCTCTTGTGCAACGCCACCGAGCCTGGCAACGTTCCGCAGGGAGGCGGGGGCTGCTGTCCCGTCTCGCTGCCGTCTCCACCGGGGCACCACCTGTGAGACATGCTTTTGATTTGCCGCGAAAGAACTCCGGGCGGCACGTCAAGTTGCTGCTGCATTCAGCACAGTGGCGATTCTTCAGATAGCGCTAAGCCGGGACTAAATTTCCGCGAAGAATGCTTAGGGCCGTGGAGGCTGGGTATCCAGACCGGGCTATGTGATCGCCCACTGTTGCGCTGTGTGCCACGCCAGACCCCAGGGCGTGGCGGCAACGAGCAGGCGCACCCCGGAGGTTGTGCGCATGGAAGCGAGAATCACCCCCGCGCACGCCGAGCCCCGTGACTCAGAAGCCCGGCTCGCGCAGCTGCGCGATGATGGCTTCCCCGGGGCTGAAAGCCGTGCCCGTCCCCGGCACGAAGCCGCGCCCACCCATCCCTACCTGGGGTGGCCAAGAGCCTCGCCGCCGGCGCAATCGCACCACCATGGCCATCCGGGACCGGGATATGACGGCCCCCCCGAGCCTGCCCCCCGGCCTGCCGCGGCGTCAGGCTCCCCTGCTGGCTTCACCGTGCGCGCTGTCATCGGCGACCAGATCCGCAGGCCCATCCTCTGGTGCCAGATGGTTCCGTGCATCAGCTGGCATGCCAACCCCGCAGCGCTAGGCGAGGCCGACAACCGGGCGCGCGCGATCGCGGCCGGCTGGCGGGAAGACGCTCTCGGCCGAATCGCCTGCCCGGCGTGCCTGCAAAGCAGCCCGCAATTCCGGGCCACGCATCCAGTCGTGCCATGGAACAGGGAACGGGCCATCACCGTGGCCGCCCTCATGACCGCAGCCACCTATGATGACCGCAACACCGTGAGCGAGGCAGCAGCCGACACAGGCTGGATCCCGGTCATCCAGCCGACAGCCTCCGGTGGGGGGGCGACGAGGCATGCCAGAGACCGGGGTAAGCACCATTCGCCGGCCTCGCCTGGCCCGCGGGACAGGCACACGCCCCGGACGGGTGACAACCTGAGAGGGCCTGAGGTGACCCTCCCGGTCAATCACGTCTGGGATGGATTCACGACCGGCGCGAACAGCGGGGCATGACCGAGCATCGCTGCCAGCAGGTTTTCCGCGCCGGGCGCGTTGGCCAGGTCGACTCGGCGGGCATGGTCACGATGGTGGGCCGGCCTGACCAGCTAACGCCCGTTGATGTGCGGCCACGGTGGCCGGCCACGCCGATGAGCAGATCGGGGGCGGCGTCGGCCGGTGCGGCGGGCTGGCCCGGCCAGGCGATGATGGGCGGCGGGTGCCCGGCGGGGGAAATGCGCACCTGGTCCAGGGACGGGCTGAACATCGCGCACATCACGGTCGCCATCGCGTCGGGCTCGAAGTGCCGCATTTCCGGTCGAGCCGGTCCAGCACGTCGGCGGGGTCGGCTGTTTCCAGCGCGTATACCCGCAGCGCGCTGCGGATGCGGCCCAGATCACCGCTGCCTTGAAGCCGGCGCCGGCCACGTCGCCGATGACGGTGCACACCTCGCCCGAGGGGAGGATGAACACGTCGCACCAGTCGCCTCCCACATGCCCTTTGCCCGGAACGTAGCGGGCGGCCATCTCCAGCCCGCCGACCGCGGGCAGCGCCGAGGGGGTCAGGCTGCGCTGCAGCGCCCTGGCAGCCGCGCGGTCCAGTCGGACGGTGGGGGACTGGGCCGCCAGGGCGGCGCGGTCGGCGGCGAGCTGGCGGAGTGCTGGGCTGGTTGCCCGGCGCCTGCTGTACTGCTCCGTGGCCTTACTGCCGTCCGTCGTGGTTTCCGGTCAGCTTCGGCGTGATACCGCAGGAGCCGGTGGCTGGGTGCATGGATAGGCGCCGTCGGCGCGGGCATCGCGTTCCTCGTGCTGATCGGCGCAGCACGATCGAAAGCCGCTGATCGCCCAGGACCGGGGAGCCTGCGCGGCTCCGCAGTGGCCTGGCCAAGCAGGAAGGGTAACTAGTCCGCGACCCCGCCAGTCAGCAGCTGGTGCAGCACGTGCTCCCGGCCTGGTTCGCATAGCGCAACTATGACGTCTCCGGCAACCAGCCGCCCAGCCCGTTCGGGGATCAGCACGTGGCCGTCGCGGACCACCGCGGTGAGGGCGGTTCCGCTCGGCAGCTCCAGTTCCCCTGCGGACAGGCCCGCGACCCCCGCACCGGGTGGGAGCGCCGTCTCGGTCACGGCCACGCCAGGGCCACGCAGCCGCAGCAGTGTGACGAGATCGCCGGCTGTCACCTCTTCCTGGACCAGCCGTGCGACGAGTGCGCCGGTGGAGACGGCGATGTCCACGCCGGCCTCCGGGGTGAACAGCCAATCGTGTTCGGGGTCGTTCATGCGCGCGACTACCCAGCGGATACCGAGTTGCTTGGCAAGCCTGGCGATGACCAGGTTCGTTTGATCGTGGCCGGTCGCGGCGATCAGCACGTCGGTGTCGGCCGCCTCCGCCCGGGCCAGCACGCCCGGGTCGGCAGCGTCGCCGAGCAGGACACTGAAAGCGTTCTCCCCACTTGGGAGGCGCTCAGGAGCACCCTCGATCATGGTGACGTGGTGGACCTCGGACAGCACACGCGCCACGTGCATCCCGGTGGCGCCTGCCCCGCAGACCAGAATTCGCATCTAGGGCCTCACCATGTCCGCGACGTCGTCGCGCGAGCGGGCGAGGACATGCAGCACGTCCCCGTAGGCGACGGTGAGTCTGGGCGCCGCCATCAGCGTGTGCCCGGCGCGCTCCAGCGCCAGCGGTGCGAGCTCACCAGGCCGTTGCAGCTCGGCGAGCGTCCGGCCGACGAGGCGGGGTGGCACTTCGGTCCGGTAGACCGCCAGGTCGTCGCCGAGCACGAGCTCGGTTGCCACCCCCGAACGATCGAGCGCCAGCCGGACATCGCGGGCGGTGCGCGTGGTCGGGCAGATCACGTAGGCGCCGTGGCCGCTCAGCGCCTCGGCCCGGCGGGGGTTCCCGATCACGGCAATGGCGGACGGAACGTGGAACTCGTGGCGTGCCGCCAGCGCGACGACTGCGTTCAGGCAGTCGTCGGGGGAAACGGCAGCTATCCCGTCGCATCCGGCTACCGCGTCTGCCAGCGTCGCGCGGTCCAACGGCGAGCCATGGATCACTCGTCCCTCAAATCCGGGGGGAAGCGCCGCCAGCAGCTCGCGTCGCTGCTCAAGCAGGCGCACTTCGTGGCCCGCCTGCAGCAGGCCGAGCGCGAGCACGCGGCCAAGCCGCCCCGCGCCGAGGATCACGACACGCATCCGATCACCCCCGTAGCCGCCGGAAGACAGCCTTGCGCGCTTCTTCTGCGCCGAACACGAACACTGGCCAGACGATTAGCAGCAGCCAGGCTCTCGGATCGTACGCTCGCATGTGGAAAATGCCTTGGAAGGCCGGAACGTAGACGAGCGCTATCAGCAAGGCGAGCTCAAACGCTATGCCGACGAGCAGGAAGCGGTTGGACAGCAGGCCGATGCGGAAAACCGAGTCCCGGTTGGTGCGGAAGGCCAGGCCGGCACCTACCTGGCCCATGACGATCCCCCCGTACGTCATCGCCGTCGCCTGCACATAGCTGGCCCCGGCGGCTGGCAGCGCCATTCCCGGCTGCCAGCCCGCGAGCAGGTAGCTGGCGAAGAAGCTCGCCAGCCCGGCCACGCCCACCAGCAGGCCGACGAACCCGAAGACGCGCCCGAGCACGCGCCGGTTAAGCAGCCGTTCCTGCCGCGGCCGCGGCGGCCGTGACATCACCCCTGGCTCGGGACGTTCGGCGCCAAGCGCGATGGCGGGCAGCAGGTCAGTGCCCAGGTCGATTGCCAGCACCTGCATGACGACGAGCGGGAGCGGAACAACTCCGCCGCTGAGGCCCCAGACAAGGAAGGCGAGGAGTTCGGCGACATTCGAGGAGAAGTGATACTGGGCGAAGCGCCGGATGTTGTCGTAGACCGTGCGGCCTTCCTCGACGGCGGCGGCGATCGAGGCGAAGTTGTCGTCCAGCAGGATGATGTCCGATGCCTCGCGCGCCACGTCGGTGCCGGTGCGCCCCATCGCCACGCCGATGTCCGCCGCCCGCAAGGCTGGGGCGTCGTTCACGCCGTCGCCGGTCATCGCAACCACCTGCCGGCTGGCATGCAGCGCCTCCGCGATCCGGAGCTTCTGCTCCGGCGTCACCCGCGCGACTAGCACGTCGGGGCGCAGCAACGCAGTGACGAGCCCAGCATTGTCGAGGTCATCGATCGCGGCGCCTTCGAGGATCCGCGCGGACCCCTCGATCAGCCCGATGCGCCGCGCGATGGCCTCCGCGGTGATCCCGTGATCCCCCGTAACCATGATCACCTTGATTCCCGCCTTCCGGCAGCTGCGCACGGCATCGGCGACCTCGGGGCGCGGCGGATCGTGCATGCCGACTAGCCCGAGCAGCTCAAGCCGCTGCTCCACCTCACCGGTGGACAGGTCATTCGCCGCGCAGCCGGTCCGGCGGGCGATCGCGAGCACTCTCAGCGAGTCCCTCGCGAGGGCCTCGGCCGCGGCGAGCGCCTCCGCGCGACTCCGCTCGTCCAGTGTCGACCGGGAGACCAGCAATCCGGGCGCCCCCTTGACGTAGGCGGTCAGCCCCCCGGGAGTGTCATGGAATGTGGTCATGCACTTCCTGGCCGAGTCGAAGGGAATCTCCGCACGGCGCGGGAGCCGGTGTGCCTCCCGGGCGGGGTCAAGCCCGACCTTGTAGGCAAGGGTCAGCAGCGCTCCCTCGGTGGGATCGCCGATCACGTGCCAGCCGTCCTCGCGCTCCTCGAGGCTGGCGTCGTTGCAGAGTGCCCCGGCGCGGGCGATTTCCTCGACAGCGGACTGGTCCAGGGTCCCGCGACGGATCCGCGCGGCGCCAGCCGGGGCGTAGCCCACCCCGTCCACTTCCAGCTCCAGACCCTGCGTCCAGATCCGCCTGACCGTCATCTGGTTGGCGGTCAGCGTGCCTGTCTTGTCGGTACAGATCACGTTCGTCGCACCCAGGGTCTCCACCGAGGAAAGCCGCCGCACGATCGCGTTGCGGCGCGCCATGCGCTGGGTGGCAAGCGCGAGGGACAAGGTGACCGTCGGAAGTAGCCCTTCGGGCACCAGCGCCACGATCACACCGATCGCGAACACGAACCGGCTGTTGATGCTCATCCCGAGCAGCCCTGCCACAAGGAAAAAGGCAGCACCGATGGACACTGAGAGAATCGCCACAAGGCGTGTCACCCGGCCCATCTCCAGCTCCAGCGGACTCGGCCGCCGTTCTGCCCGTTGCGTGAGCTCGGCGATGCGCCCCAGCTCTGTACGCATCCCGGTGGCCGTCACGCGAGCCTCCCCGGTGCCGGCCACCACGTAGGTGCCGCCGAACACGAGGTTGGGCGCATCGACCCCCTGGTCAGCTTCCGCCACCCTGGTCCGGTGGCGACGGACGGGGCGTGACTCTCCGGTCAGCGTGGACATGTCGATCTTGAGCTCAACGTCAGCGACCAGCTTCCCGTCAGCGCAGATGCGGTCGCCCGCCGCTAGCAGGAGGATGTCGCCAGGCACCACGTCTTGCGCGCCGACCTCGCGTGGGCGTCCGTCTCTGCGAACGGACGCGCGCTGGGGCAGGATGCGCCGCAGCGCTTCGATGGCACGCTCGGCCCGATATTCCTGGACAAAGCTGAACACGGCGTTTATCACGATCACTGCCACGATCGCGACGGAGAGCTGAGGCAGCTTGCCCAGCCACGCAAGTCCCGCGCCCGCCCAGAGCAGGAGCGCGAAGAAGTAGGTGAAGTTGCGTGCGAAGCGCGCCAGCCAGTGCGGGCGCGCTGCCTCGGCCAGGAGATTGGGGCCGAACTGGCCCAGCCTCGCCTGCGCCTCCGCGCTGCTCAGGCCCTGCGCTGGCGGACGCCTCGGTGCCCGCGGCGCGGTCAGGGAGAGAGGCAACACGGACGTCACCAGGTGGCCTCCTCCCGGTCCGCCGCAGGTGCCCTGTCCCCAGCCACCGTCTGACTTTCCGACAGAACGAGCACGGGACACCGGCACGCGCGGATCCAGCGTCCACCTTGGCGGCGCCCGAACCCGGGCAGGCGGAACCGCCCATAAATGCTCACGATCACGAGGTCAAGGATCTTCCTGGAGTCGGCAGTGACCGCGCGCACCGGCGCGGCGGCCTGGAGGGTGGCACCGCCGAGCAACGGTGCGAGGACTTCCTGGATGTCACCTCCCGGGAGCACCCCTGCGCTGGCATAGATCCGGACCACCCCACCTTCGGCGAGCGCGATCGCGGCGGCAGTGTGGATGGCTGCGCGGGACGGCGGCGTTCCGTCAAAGATGACGCCGACTGTCTGGAACCGGTGGTGGTGGCCGCGGTAGCCGGAAGGCGCGATCGCCACGGAGCAGACACCGCGGCGCAGCATCCCGTCGGCCGTGCTGCCGCGCAACAGCCGGCCCCGCAGCGCCCGGCGGGCCGAGCCCACCACCACCAGATCGGCATGGGTAGCCGCTGCCAGGCTGGAAAGGCCCTCAGCCGGGGACACCCCGGGCACTGCCGTGGACTCGGCTCTGCCGCTCCGCACGGCCATGCATCCCCGCCTGGCCACGCCCGCAGCGAGATCGCCGCTGGCGAGGTGCCCGCCGAGCGGTTGGTACTCGTAGACGCAGCCCACAACCAGGCGGTCCCCTGCGGCGTCCAGGACACCCCGCGCCAGCGCGAGCGCGTCTTCTGAACTAGCGGAACCCTCGTACCCGGCAACGATCGTCCAGCGCAGATCGTGCCGCCCGCGTGTCATGTAGACCTCCCTTCCCGCTAGCGTGGCAACTCGCCGGCCGCCAGGACAGGGCGGAACGTCCCCAGCCGGCCAGGCACAAGCGCCTTCTCCCAGCGCACATCCGACGCAGCGAGGACCGCGGAGGCGGCGGGAGGACTGGTACCAGCCGCTGATGACGCCTGGCGGGACGGCCCGGGGTCCGGGGGGCGGCGGGATCGGCGTCCTCGGTGCCGCCTGATGAGCCGGCGGATTCGCCTGGTGGGCCATGCGATAAGCCAGTCCGGGGATGTGCCGAACAGGTAGAGTTCCGCCGGGACTGACGAAGATCCCATCGAGGCGGATGGCCCGGGCAAAGGCAGGCTGGTGAAGAAACTCATCGCAGCGGTGGTGGCCGCTGGCGGCATCACGCTGGGGCTGGTTCCTGCCGCGGCACAGGCCACGGCGTCCACCTATCAGTGCTTCCAGGTGTCCGCGCCGTACCAGTCATACCCGACCCCGGGTGGCTGCCAGCCAGGGTATGTCCAGGTGACCCTGCCGGCAGACACGGCTCAGGTGCTCACCGTGACGAACCAGAAGCAGACCAGGAACTACGCTGTCTTCAACGCCTTCAGCCTGGCTGGCGGCACCTGGACTCACACCTGGGGCCGCTGGACCGCCCGCATAGGCCAGAGAGGCTTCGCTAATCCCGGGCAGAAGATCGAGGGTGACGCCCTCACTCCCCAGGGCGGCTATCGCTTCCAGTTCATGTTCGGGGTGAAGGCCAACCCGGGGGTTCATTTCCGGTGGCGGCACGCTTACCGCTACGACTACTGGGACGATGACCCGGCCAGTCCGAGGTACAACCTCTGGACCGACGCCAGGCATCACAACGCGGGCGCCAATCCCGAGCCGATGCACAACGTCCCCGTCTACAACTATGCGGCGGTGATCGCCTACAACCTGGCCCGCACCCCGGGCGCAGGATCGGCGATCTTCTTGCACGTAGGTGATGGCCACGCCACGGCAGGATGTGTCTCACTCCCTCAGGCAGAGCTCCTCACGATCATCCGCTGGCTCAGCCCGGCCAGCGATCCCGTGATCACCATGGGCGTCGTGCAGTAGGCAACCGTAACCCCAGCACCCATAGACATCTGAGCCTGGAACCTTGACTGCGGGTTTCCAGCCGCAGAACCAGGGTAGCCAGGAGCGGCGCAAAGCGGCATAACGCTGGCGGCCGGCCTGTTCACGCGGGCCTGCCATCGGACTGGATATCTGGAGCTTCGCATGTTTGCTACTGAGCCGGCATGGCCCCCAGAAGCGGAAGACGCAGCGCTCAGATCGCTTCCCGCGGCCGGCGGAGAGCCATACTCACCGCAGGCCCCGCCGTGGGAGAAACCGGCCGGGCACGAGCCAGATCCGCTCCTGTCCTGGTGGGAACCGCAGGCCCCTCCGTGGGAGGAACCGCCGGTCCCGCTGTGGGATGAACCAGACCAGCTCTGGGCGGAACCCTACGGGGCCTTCCGGCCGGCCCGACGTCGCCGCAGCTGACGGTATCGCCGGGCTTCCTGACGATCGCGCCGTGGCGGGCGCCGGGGTGTTGGAGGCGGCGCCTGACGCAGCCGCGGCAGCCGCCAACGGCGACGTGGACGCGATAGTAGACATCATGGAATTGAGTCCGTTCCGGATCGAGCGCTTCTACGCGCAGTACGAGCACACCACGCTTCATGCTCGGGCTCGGTCCACGACGAGCCGGACCGTGCCCGCACCGGCCAGCTGCGGGTTGCCTGGTGCCGGTTGACGATCCCGGCACCACCCACGCCGTACACCCGGCGGGTGATCAGCTCCGCTTGCGGGACGCGCGCCTGGTACACCGCCGTTATGGCGCGGGCAGCGTGCCGGATCGTGCCGCGTTCCTCAGCGACCTTTCCCACCGCCGCGCCGCCTTGATCGGTGAGGCTGACGACCGGCAGGTGGAAGGTCTCGCAGAGGTTCACCAGGCGGGTGATCGCCTGGGCCCCCCGGCCGACATGGTGACACCCTTGTACGGGTCGGTGGCCAGGACCCCGACCGGGTGACCAGCCAGCCGGGCGAGTGCGGTCACCGTGCAGCCGCCGTACTCCGCGTAGGCGAACACCGAACCGCGGTCGAAGATCGCCTCCAGGACCGGCCCGACCCGGTAGGGCGTGCGGGGGGGGGGCGGGGAACCGCCGCCAGCAGGGTTTCCTCGCGCCGGCTGGCCGGGTCGTCGCAGCCGCCGGCCGGTGGGAACTCGTGCACGCTTCCCGGCAGGTAGGACAGGAAGCTGCGGATCATCGCGAAGGCGGCGTCTTCGGACGCGGCGAAACGCTCGATCGTGCAGTTGCGGCGGTGCACGGCAGCGCCGCCGAGTTCCTCCTTGGTGAGATCTTCGCCGGTGCTGCCGCGTCGCCTGGTCGCCCACCAGGAGCGGGGCCAGTCGGACAAGCTCGGCGTGGCGCCCCATGAACAGAACTGACAGGTCGGCCGGACCTGTCATCTCCACGTGGTCGGCCTGCGGCGGCGCGCCGTCGTCGAGACCCGGATACCGGCTCATCACATCTGTTGTACGCGCCACCGGGCGTTTGGTTGCCTGCCCGGCGGAAATACCTTTGCGGCCCGTTTTGTTGCCAGCTACAGTGGTGACATGCCCGAAGGAAAGGGAAACCCGGTGGAACTCTGGGCAGTCAGCAAGCGGGACGAACGGCTTATGTCGGCGTGCCCGCCGATGATGGCTGCCCTGAACTGCGGGCAGACCCCGCAGGGGGCTTCTGGATAGCACCACCGCCGAAAGTCCAGGAGCCGCCCGCAGGGAAACCTCCCAGCGGGCGGTTTTCATGTACAGCGGTTCTTATGGCCGAAGGGATGACCCAGCGGATAGGGGGCCGGTCTCCAAAACCGGCGGAATGCGCGTTCGACCCGCGCCGTCCCTGCCAGCACCACCTACGGGTGAACGTGCTTGCTCTATGAAAACTCAACAGCGTGAACACCAAAGTACATAGCAGGCTTATGCACGGGACGGATCGATGTGCGCCCGCGAAGGCCTGCCAGTCGGGGCACCCCTTCCTCAAGGGGTGCCCACCTGGGCTGCTAGCTCATCCGGTAGAGCGCCGGTCCTGCAAACCGGAGGTGCGGAGTTCAAGTCTCCGGCGGTCCACTGGCCCGTAAAGGGCAACTGACGGGATGTCGCGTAAGGGTTAGCGCACCTGGTCTGGGGCCAGGTGGACGGGGTTCGAGTCCCTGCTTCCCGACCCCGGTTCTCTAGCTCAGCGGGCAGAGCAGCGGTGTGAAGAACCGCAGGTGCGAGGTTCGAGTCGTCGGGGAACCGCGCATGCCTCACAAGCATTGTGGTGATGCGCCAGCCTTCCAAGCTGGTGAGCGGGGTTCAATTCCCCGGTGGGGCTCGTATGCGCCGCAAGCATGACTGGTGATGCACCGGACTCTTACTCCGGGGAACAAGGTTCGAGGCCTTGGCGGCGCACCAGGCGGAAGTGGCGTAACGGTAGCCGCGGCAGGCTCAAACCCTGCTGGGCCGCAAGGCCCGTGCGCGTTCGACTCGCGCCTTCCGCACGCGATGGGGAATGGTGTAATCAGGCAACACATCTGACTCTGGATCAGAAGATTCCAAGTTCGAGTCTTGGTTCCCCAGCCGGGCCGCCGCCACGGCTGCGGCCCGCCCTCATACGGCGGGTGGTCCGGGTCGGCGCCGGGTGGCGGCTCCAGGTGCTCGTACTCCAATGTGGCAGAGAGGCCGGCCCGAGATGCCGGATGTTGTGGGTTCAAGTCCCTCCGAGCACACGCAGTCCGTGCCGTCGCACACGGCTGTGACCGCGCCCTTGTAAAGCGCGAGACCCGGGTCGGCACCGGGGGACGGCTCTTGTCCATGCCCCCGTAGCTCAGTGGCGGAGCACCTCCATGGCAGGGAGGGGTCACGCGGTCCGATTCTGGTCGGGGGCTCCAGGTGGAGGTAGCTCAGCTGGCAGAGCGCCGCCCCGCCAAGGCGGAGGTCGCGGGGTCATAGCCCGTCATCCACTCCACGCCGCTCTAGCCCAACTGGCAGAGGCGCTGCGCCCAGAGCGCAGAGGTTCCGGGTCCGAATCCCGGGGGCGGCACGAGGGAGGGCGAACCGGGCAGGCGTGCCGGGCTCCGTTGCTAGCGGATGCGCGCCGCGAGGCGTGATCTTCGAGTAGTCCGCCCTCCGCGCAGGGAAGGTTGACCGAGGGGCAAGGTGCCCGGTTGGAAACCGGAGGCCGGGACGGGAGTCCTGCACACGTTCGATCCGTGTACCTTCCGCGCGAGGAGGATGAAGCCGTCAGGGCACGGCCGCCGGTCCGAAACCGGATGAGCGGGCAACCGCGGGGATTCGAGTTCTCCGTCCTCCGCCACTACCTTCCGCTTGCGGGCAACGACTCAGCTGGTGACGAGGCCGCTCTGATAAGGCGGTAGCGGCATGGTCCGATTCCATGGTTGCCCACCGGCCCCAGGTCAGCGAGTGACCGCCCGGGGCTCCCGCCGGGATAGCTCAGCTGGCAGAGCGCCTGATTCATGCTCAGGAGGTCGGGGGGTCGGGACCCTCTCTCGGTACTCACAGGCCGGTAGCTCAGCGGTGAGAGCGGCGAGCTTATACCTCGTGAATCAGTCGCGGGTTCAATCCCCGCCCGGCCTACCCGAAGGAGGCAGGCATGCACACCAAACAGGCCGTCAGGATACGCATCACCTGACGGGCCGTTAGTTCAATGGGAGAATCGCCGGCTTTTACCCGGGCAGATCAGGGTTCGAGTCCCTGGCGGCCCACGATAGAGAGCGCCATCAGCTCAGCGATGAGAGAGCCTCTGTAGCTTAACCGGACAGAGCGCACGCCTTCTAAGCGTGGATGTGCGAGTTCGACTCTCGCCAGAGGCACCCAGCTGCAGGCCCCGTTAGGTTAACGGCAGACCTCCGGGTTCTCAGCCCGAGAGCGGGGGTTCAACTCCCCCACGGGGTACCACGCCGCTGTCACCCTGATGGCATGGGTAGCCGGTCCTTCAAATCGGCCTTCGCGGGTTCAATTCCCGCCAGCGGTACCGCGGGGGATTCGCAATATCATTCCGGTGTAGCTTAAGCAGGCAGAGCCGCCGACTGTTAATCGGCATGGTACTGGTTCGAGGCCAGTCACCGGAGCTTCGAGGCCAGTCACCGGAGCGTATTTCCTGTGGTCGTAACTAAGTGGGTAAGAGTGCCCGCCCGTCAGGCTGGAAGTCGCGGGTCCAAATCCCGCCGGGCCAGCCGAGATG
>OFHG01000763.1_pt1 | contig 12216 bp, 10 predicted proteins | sample 1521931 | NCBI WGS metagenome assembly OFHG01 (sample SAMEA2468438, study PRJEB22500) | soil metagenome | biome: Glassland; feature: Farmland; material: Clay | place: Australia | collected 2013-01-31 | depth 0.55 m
ATCTCCCATAGGACGTTCACGTGGATACGCCCCTGGCCGTTCGAGGTCTCGTGGGCCACACGCGCCTGGTACACGGCGCCCCGCACCGAGAACTCGATGAGCTCGAGGTGCCGCTCGCGCCGCGTGCGGCCGTGATAGATCTGCGGGATGAGGTTGCCGTCCGCGTCGTAGGAGTCGGCGTTGACGCCGGAAAAGGTGCCGACGCCGCCGGCGGCCGCCCAGGCGCCGGAGCTTTCCCCGTTGGAGACGGAGATTCCCTTGCCGCCTTCGACGAGCGGCAGGACCTCGCGGTCCGACAGTAGCAACGGCCTCAACGGCCTCACGCGGCACCTCCCGCCTTACGAACCAAGGCTCCGGGCGCGGCGGCACGCTCGGACACAAACATATGGATTATGCCCCCGTCCCTTCAAGGGAAACGCCCGCGCGGGAAAGCCCCGGTCCGCGCGAGCCGTGCCCCGGCCGATGGCCCGTGCCGGCCTTCAGGCGCTCTTCTTGGTCAGATCCTCGCCGGTCTTCTGGTCGACGGCCTTCATGCTGAGCTTGACCTTGCCGCGGTCGTCCACCCCCAGGACCTTGACCGACACGATGTCCCCTTCCTTGACGACCTCGCCCACCGTCTTGGGGCGGCCCGGCGCCAGCTCGCTGATGTGCACGAGGCCGTCGCGCGCGCCGAGGAAGTTCACGAACGCCCCGAACTCGACGATCTTCACCACCTTGCCGCGATAGATGGCGCCGACCTCCGGCTCCGCCACGATGTTGCGGATCCAGTCGATCGCCGCCTGGGCGGCCGCGTTGTCGACGGCGGCCACCTTGACCGTGCCGTCGTCCTCGATGTCGATCTTGGCGCCCGTCGTCTCGCAGATCTCGCGGATCACCTTGCCGCCGGTGCCGATGATCTCGCGGATCTTGTCCTTCGGCACCGTGATCACGGTGATGCGCGGCGCGTGCGCGCTCAGCGTCTCCCGCGCCTGGGCCAGCGCGCGGTTCATTTCGCGCAGGATGTGGAACCGCCCGGCCTTCGCCTGGGCGAGCGCGGTCTCCATGATCTCCTTGGTGATCCCGGTGATCTTGATGTCCATCTGCAGCGAGGTGACGCCGATCTCGGTGCCGGCCACCTTGAAGTCCATGTCGCCCAGATGGTCCTCGTCGCCCAGGATGTCCGAGAGAACCGCGTGCCCGCTGTCCTCCTTGATGAGGCCCATGGCGATGCCCGCCACCGCGCGCTTGATCGGCACGCCCGCGTCCATCAGCGCCAGCGCGGCGCCGCAGACCGTGGCCATCGAGGAGGAGCCGTTCGACTCGGTGATCTCGGAGACCACGCGGGTCGTGTAGGGGAACTCCGTCTTGTCGGGAAGGACCGGACGGATCGCGCGCCAGGCGAGCTTGCCGTGTCCGACCTCGCGGCGGCCGGTGAAGCCCACGCGGCCGACCTCGCCCACCGAGAAGGGCGGGAAGTTGTAGTGCAGAAGGAAGTGCTCGCGGTACTCGCCCTCGAGCGCGTCGATGATCTGCTCGTCCTGTCCGGTGCCCAGCGTGGCCACCACCAGGGCCTGCGTCTCGCCGCGGGTGAACAGCGCGCTGCCGTGGGCCCGCGGCAGAACCCCCACCTCGGCGGCGATGGGACGGATATCGGTCGTCGAGCGCCCGTCGATGCGGTGCGAGGTCTTCAGGATGTTGCCGCGCACGATCTCCTTTTCCAGGTCCTTGAGCAGGCCGGGCGCGAACTCCCCGGTCAGCTCCTCGCTGGCCAGGGTCTCGATCGCCGCCGCCTTAGCGGCGCCGATCTTGTCGTGCCGGGCCTGCTTCTCGGTCTCCAGATAGGCCGCGCGCAGGGTGGGTTCCGCGATCTCGCGCACCCTCTTCTCCACCGCCTCGAGGCCTTCCGCGGCGGCCGGCAGGGGCCAGGGCTCCTTCGCGCAGGCCTCGGCCAGCTCGATGATGCAGTCGATCACCGGCTGCATGCCCTTGTGCCCGAACATCACCGCGCCCAGCATCACCTCCTCGGACAGCTCCTTGGCCTCGGATTCGACCATCAGCACGCCTTGGGCCGTGCCGGCGACGGCGAGGTCGAGGGCCGAGTTCGGCATCTCGTCGAGCCGCGGATTCAGCACGTACTCGCCGGCAATAAAGCCCACGCGCGCCGCGCCGATGGGGCCCAGGAACGGGATGCCCGACAGGGTGAGCGCGGCCGAGGTGCCGATCATGGCCGCGATGTCGGGATCGTTCTCGAGATCGTGGCTCAGCACCGTGCAGACGACCTGCGTCTCGTTGCGGAACGCGGGCGGGAACAGGGGCCGGATCGGCCGGTCGATGAGGCGCGAGGTGAGCGTCTCCTTCTCGCTGGGCCGCCCTTCGCGCTTGAAGAAGCCGCCCGGGATCTTTCCCGCGGCGTAGGTCTTCTCGATGTAGTTGACGGTGAGCGGGAAGAAATCGACGCCCGTCTTCGGCGTCCTTTCGGCGACCACGGTGCACAGCACGGTGGTGTCGCCGTAGCTCACCAGCACCGCGCCGTCCGCCTGGCGCGCCATCCTGCCGGCTTCCAGAATCAGGGTTCGGCCGCCCCAGGTAATCTCCTTGCGGGTCACGTTGAACATTCTCTTCGATCCTTTCCTTTAAGCGATGCCGTATGCATCTCCATGCACATGGACGGGCTTCGGCCCGTCCCCGCGGCACCACTTTCAAGGCGCCGCCCTCCGCGATGCGCCCGCGGCACGAAACCCGCGAGCGCTGGGGAACGGCGCCCTAGGGCCGTTCCCCGAATTGTTCGGCCGCGGACCGCGGCGCAAGCCTTGCGCCTGCGGGTCCCGATGCGGAATTTTCCGAAATCCGTCCGCTCCTCGGCCGCGGCACGGTCCACCGTCCGGTACACCCCTAGCGCCGCAGCCCGAGGCGTTCGATCACCCGGTCGTAGCGGCTCCGGTCCTTGCGCTTCAGGTAGTCGAGCAGGCGCCGGCGCTGGCCCACGAGGATGAGGAGCCCACGGCGGGAGTGGAAGTCCTTGGTGTGGTGGCTGAGGTGTTCGGTCAGGCTGCGGATCCGTTCGCTCAGGATCGCCACCTGAACCTCGGGCGAACCGGTATCGCCCTCCTTCTTCGCATAATCCTTGATGATCTCGAGCTTGCGCTCGGCGCTGATCGACATCGTCACGGTCCTCTCGGTCAAAGATTGAAAACGCGAACCGGCTTCAGCCGCCCTTGTTCGAAACGGGCAACCGCGACCGGCTTGCCGCCTGCCATGGCGCAGACTCGCGTGCCCGGGACAAGATCCCGGACACGATCCGCGTCGGCCGCCCGAAGCAGTGGAACGCTTTGTCCGCTCCTGAGGCTTCGGGCCTCCGACTCCGACAGGGCCAGCGCCGGGATGTCGTCCAGCGCGGTCTCGACGGGAAGCAGGCGCTTCAAGGCGTCGGGACTATGCCCGAGCGTTTCCAGCGAATCCAGAGGAATCGCCTGGTCCTCGGTGAACGGGCCGGCGGCCAGGCGCCGCAGTTCCGCCACGTGGCCGAAGGTGCCGGGCCGCCGCCCCAGGTCCCGGGCCAGCGCCCGCATGTAGGTCCCGCGCCCGCACCGCACGGCGAAGACCGCGTGGTCCGGGTCCGGCACGCCGTTGAGCGCGATCTCCTCGACCAGGACGGTCCGGGAGGCCAGATCGACGGGCTCGGACTCCCGCGCCAGGTCGTAGGCCCGCCGGCCGGCCACCTTGATCGCCGAGAAGGCGGGCGGAACCTGCTGCAGCTCGCCGGTGAACTCCGGCAGCACGGCCCGGATCTGGTCCGCCGTCGGCCGCACCGGGGAGGTCGCCGTCACCGCGCCTTCGGCGTCGTCGGTCGCGCGCTCCTCGCCCCAGCGCACGGTGAAGCGATAGACCTTCGACCCCTCGACCTCGAAGGGCACGGTCTTGGTCGCCTCGCCGAGCGCGATCGGCAGCACGCCGGTGGCGAGGGGATCGAGGGTGCCCCCGTGGCCGGCCTTCGCCGCCCCCAGGAGCCTGCGCACCCGCGCGACCGCCGCCGCCGAGGTCATGCCCCGCGGCTTGTCCAGCACCAGCCAGCCGTGGATCGGGCGCGTCTGTCGCTTCCTGGCCGCCATCACGGGCCCGTGTCCTCCCCCGAATCGTCCTCGGAGGTCTCGTCCTCGGGCCTGGCCAGGTCGCGCGCGACGCTGGGGCGGTGGAGGATGGCCTCGATCTCGCTCGCGCGATCGAAGGAGGTGTCGGCCTCGAACCGCAAGGACGGCACGAACTTGAGACGCACGCTTCGCGCCACCTGGGCGCGGAAGAAGGGCGCCGCCCGTTGCAGGGCGGCGAGAAGCGAGGGCGAGAGCGCCTGGCCCAGCCGCGTCACGTAGACGAGCGCGTGCCTGAGGTCCGGCGACACGCGCACCTCGGTGACGGTCAGCGGAACGTCGCGCAGCTCGGGGTCCGCCATCCCGCCGCGCTCGATGACGTCCGCCAGCACGTGCCGGATTTCCTCGCCGACGCGCAGCTGGCGCTGGGACGGCGGGGCATTGCGCGATCTGCTCATGAATCCTCTAGGGCGTCGAGCAACTCCGGCGCGGCGCACCCCGGCGCCGCGAAGCGCTCAGGGGCCGAACGTCAGATCGTCCGCGCCACCTCTTCGAGTTCGTAGCACTCGATGACGTCGCCGACCTGGATGTCCTGGTAGTTCTCGATGCCGACGCCGCACTCGAACCCTTCCTTGACCTCGCGCACCTCCTCCTTGAAGCGGCGCAGCGTGCCGACGACGCCCTCGAAGATGACGACCGAGTCGCGCAGCAGCCGCACCTTCGCGCCGCGGCGCACCAGGCCTTCGGTGACCTTGCAGCCGGCAACCTTGCCCACCTTGCTGACGGAGAAGACCTCGCGCACCTCGGCGGTCCCGAGCGCCCGCTCCTTGATGGTCGGCGCCAGCATGCCGGAGAGCAGAGATTTGAGGTCGTTGATCAGGTCGTAGATGATCGAGTAGTAGCGGATCTCCGCGCCTTCGCGGCGGGCCAGCTCGCGGGCCTGCGCGTTGGCGCGGACGTTGAAGCCGAGCAGCATGGCATTGCTCGCCGCGGCCAGCGTGACGTCGGACTCGTTGATGCCGCCCACGCCGGCGTGCAGGACGCGCGCCTTGACCTCCTTCGTCTCGAGCTTGTCCAGACTCCCCAGGATCGCCTCGAGCGAGCCCTGGACGTCCGCCTTGACGACGAGGGGCAGCTCCTTGGCCTCGCCGGCCTGAATGGCCGAGATCATCTGCTCGATGGTGCCGCGGGTGCCCGCCACCTGCTGCAGGCCGCGGGTCTGCCGCTGGCGGTAGGAGCAGATCTCGCGCGCCCGCGCCTCGGTCTCGACCACGGCGAAATCGTCGCCCGCCGAGGGCGTCCCGTTCAGCCCCAGAACCTCCACCGGCGTGCTGGGCCCGGCCACGTCCACGGGCCGCAGCTTGTCGTCGAGGAGCGCGCGCACGCGGCCCCATTCCGACCCGGCGATGAAGATGTCGCCGACGCGGAGCGTGCCGCGCTGGACCAGGACGGTCGCCATCGGCCCGCGGCCCCGCTCGAGCTTGGCCTCGATCACGACGCCCTGGGCGGGCCGGTCGGGATTGGCCTTGAGCTCGAGAACCTCGGCCTGGAGGAGGATCGCCTCCTCGAGGCGATCGAGATTGGTGTGCTGCTTCGCCGAGACCTCGACCCCCAGCACGTCGCCGCCCATCTCCTCGAGCACGAGACCGTGCTGGAGGAGCTCGGTGCGGACGCGCTGCGGGTTGGCGTCGTGCTTGTCGATCTTGTTGATGGCGACGATCACCGGCACCTTGGCCGCCTGGGCGTGGTGGATGGCCTCAATGGTCTGATCCTTGACGCCATCGTCGGCCGCCACGACCAGCACCACGATGTCGGTGACGTTGGCGCCGCGGGCGCGCATGGACGAGAAGGCCTCGTGGCCGGGCGTATCGAGGAACGTGATCTGGGCGCCCGACTTCAGGTTCACCTTGTAGGCGCCGATGTGCTGGGTGATGCCGCCGGCCTCGCCGCTCGCCACGTCGGTCTGGCGCAGGGCGTCGAGGAGCGAGGTCTTGCCGTGGTCGACATGGCCCATCACGGTCACGACCGGGGCGCGGGGTTGCAGCGACTCCGGCGCGTCCGGCCCGCCGGCGAGCCCGATCTCGACGTCGGCCTCGCTGACGCGCTTCACGCGGTGCCCGAACTCGTTGACCAGGAGCTCGGCGGTGTCGCCGTCGATGACCTGGTTGATGGTCGCCATGACGCCCATCTTCATGAGCGCCTTCACCACGTCGGCGCCGCGCTCCGCCATGCGGTTCGCGAGCTCCTGCACGGTGATCGTTTCCGGCACCACCACGTCGCGCATGATCTTCTTGCCCGCCTCGGGCTGGGCGAGGCGCACCTTCTGCTTTTCCTTCTCGCGGGCGCGCCGCATGGCGGCCAGGCTGCGCATGCGTTCCTGGGCGCCGCCTTCGAGCGCCTGGGCGATCGTGAGCTTGCCGGAACGGCGACGGGGCTCGAGCCTCTTGGCCGGCGGGTGCCCGGCGGGGGCCCCGCGGCCGCCGCGAACCCGCCCGGCCGCGGGCTCGTCCGTCCCCCCCCCCTCGGCCACCCCCGGCGCCGCGGGGGCCGCCCTCGGCGCCTCCCGCGCCGCCACACCGTGCGACGGCGCCCCCTCCCCGCGCATCTCTTCCGCTTCGGCGAGCTTGCGGGCCGCCTCGGCCTCGACGGCATGGCGATCCGCCTCGAGGGCGGCCTGCCGACGCGCCTCGTCCTCCTTGGCCCGGAGGCGCTCGAGTTCCTCTTCCGTCGCGCGCTGAAGGTCTATCTCCGCTCGGCGCTTGGCCTCCGCGGCTTCGATCTGCGCATCGTGCAGGGCGCGGGCACGGGCTTCCTTCTCCTCGCTGGTCAGCGCGCGCAGCGTGGCGGGACGGCGCATCGCCGTCGCCGTGTCCACGGCGGGCGCCCGAAGCTGCGACTCCGCGACGGCTTTCAGCGCGGGTTCCGGCGCCGCGAGCTCGCGCTGGGGCATGACCTCGCGCATCTGCCCGCCTTCGGTGGCGGCATAGGTCCGCTTGCGCTTGACTTCGACCGTGACCGTGCGCGAGCGCCCGTGGGAGAAGCTCTGCCGAATCTGGCCGGTCTCCACGGTCTTCTTGAGCTCGAGCCGTCCCGGCCGCTCAACGTCCGTCTTGGTCTTTTCCTGTTCCTTGCTACTCGCCATTCTTTTCCGACTTTCCTTTACTCACGCTCTTTCCGCCGCGCCGCCGCGTGCCATAGCCCGCGCGCTTGCCGCCCGTCTTCCCGGCGGGCGCGGAGGGCGCGCGGAATCCCGCCAGCCGCCGCGCCTCGCGCAGGATGAGCAAGGCCAACCGCCCGGCGCGGACGGCGCCGTGGACGGCATGATCCCGTCCAAAAGCCGCGCCCAGCTCGGCGGCCGTAAGCTGATCCACGACCGGCACGCCGCCCCCCAGCGCCTGCATCCGCCCGCGTCCATCTCGCGCGGCGTCCGAGGCCGCCAGCAGCACCGCCGCACGGCCTCCCCCGAGCGTCGCGCGCACGGCCTCGAATCCTGCGACCGCTTGGCCGGCACGGCGCGCGAGCCCGATCAAGTCCATGACGCGCCGCGCCAGGAGTGCCTCGACCCGGTCGGAGAGATCCGGCCCGACGTCGACGGGGGTCCGCGCCGCCCTGGCAAACAGGTTCTTGGCCGCAGCGGCCGCCACTATATCCTTCCGCGCCGTCAACCACAAACCCCGCCCCGGGAGCGTCTCTTCTATGTCCGGCACGAGCCGGGACTCGGGGCCGACCACGAACCGCACCAGCTCTTCCTTGGGCCGGATCTCGCCGGTCACGAGGCAGCGCCGCGAGGCCGGTTCGCCCTCCCGGTCCGACGGGCGTCCGGCCGGCGCCCCGCCCGTGCGTGGGCCCCTACGCGGTCCCATCTGCGCCCCGGTCGTCAGCTGCCGCATCGAACCCGGCCTCCTGCCGCAGGCCCGTTAGGACGCCGGCTCGGCCGGCACCGATTCGGCCGTCGGCTCGGCGGCGGCCGCGGTGCCCGCAGGCTCGGCCGGGGCGGCCTCCTCCTCGGGGAACCAGTGGGCGCGGGCCGCCATGATGACGGCGTCGGCGTCCTCGGCGCTCAACTTGATGTCGCCCAGCGTCTCGCGAAGCTCGTCGCTGGAGAGATCGGCGAGATCGTCGAGCGTCTTGACGCCCGCCTCGCCCAGCTTGACCACCATCGCGGGGGTCAGCTTTTCGATCGCCGCGATCTCGTCGGACACGCCGAGCTCCTTCCAGCGCCGCGTCAGCTGCTCCGTCTGCTCCGCCAGATAGGCCCGCGCGCGGGCGCGAAGTTCCTCGGACACTTCCTCGTCGAACCCTTCGATGCTGATCAGGTCGTCGACCGGGACGAAGGCCACCTCCTCGATGGTGGTGAAGCCCTCGGACACCAGCAGATGGGCGATGACGTCGTCCACGTCGAGCGCGTCGATGAACGTCTGCGAGCGGTTCTTGAACTCCTCCGGGCGGCGCTCCGACTCCGCGGCCTCGGTCAGGATGTCGATGTCCCACCCGGTCAGCTGGGAGGCGAGCCGCACGTTCTGGCCGCGCCGGCCGATGGCGAGGCTGAGCTGCTCGTCGGGGACGATGACCTCGATGCGATGCGTGTCCTCGTCGACGACGACCTTCGTGACCTCCGCCGGCGCCAGCGCGTTCACGACGAAGGTGGCGATGTCCGACGACCAGGGAATGATGTCGATCTTCTCGCCCTGGAGCTCCGCCACCACGGCCTGGACGCGGCTTCCGCGCATTCCGACGCAGGCGCCCACGGGATCGATGCTGGAGTCCTTCGAGTGCACCGCGATCTTGGCGCGGCTTCCCGGATCGCGCGCCACCGCCTTGATCTCGATGACGCTGTCGTAGACCTCGGGCACCTCCTGGGCGAAGAGCTTGGCCATGAACTTCGGATGCGCGCGAGAGAGGAAGATCTGCGGCCCGCGCGTCTCCTCGCGCACGTCGTAGATGTAGGCGCGCACGCGGTCTCCGCGGTGGTAGGTCTCGCGCGCCAGCAACTCGTCGCGGCGGATGATCGCCTCGGCGCGGCCGAGATCGACGATGACGTTGCCGAACTCGACCCGCTTGACGATTCCGTTCACGACCTCGCCCACGCGATCCTTGTATTCGCGGAACTGGCGCTGGCGCTCGGCCTCGCGGACGCGCTGCACGATCACCTGCTTGGCCGTCTGCGCCGCGATGCGGCCGAAATCGATGGGCGGCAGCGTCTCGGTCAGGAAGTCGCCGATCTCGGCGTCGGGATTGCGCCGCTTCGCCTCGGCGACCGAGATCTGCGTCGCCTCGTTCTCCACGGGGTCGGCGACCTCGAGGAAGCGCCGCAATTCGATGGCGCCGGTGGTGCGGTCGATCTCCGCCCGGATGTCGTATTCGTGCCCGTACTTGGAGCGGCCGGCCTTCTGGATCGCCTGCTCCATCGCCTCGATCACCTCGTCGCGGTCGATGCCCTTTTCCCGGGCGACCGCATCCGCCACCTGGATGAGCTCCAGCCGAACTGTTCCCGTCGTTTCCATCGTCGTTCCGTCCCTACCTATCCGTTGTGCCGACGCCGGGCGCTCCCGGTTTCGGCGGCCGCGGCCAGGAGCTCGTCGGTCAACACGAGCTTGGCCCGCTGAATCTCCGAAAGCGGCACCTCGGTGGTGCCCTCTTCGGTCTCGATCCGCACGCGCCCCTCGACGACGCCGCGAAGCCGCCCGCGGAAGCGCTTGCGGCCCGAAATCGGCCGTTTCGCCTCGATGCGCGCCTCCAGGCCCGCGAAGCGCTCGAAATCCCGCTCCTTCACCAGCGGGCGGTCGATCCCCGGCGAGGAGACCTCCAGCGTGTACGCGTGCGCGATGGGGTCCGCCACGTCGAGCAACGCCGACACGGCGCGGCTGATGTCCGCGCAGTCGTCGAGACCGACCGGCGCCCCGTCGCTGCGCTCCACCATCACCTGAAGGACGGCGCCGGCGCCGCCCGTGAGCTGCACGCGCACGACCGAAAAGCCCATGGCATCGATCGCCGGCTCGATCACGCGCTCGACGCGCTCGACGAGGGTGCTTTCTCTCGCCTGACCCATCGGCCTACCGCCAATAAACAAAAAAGTGGGCCGAAGGCCCACTCTCCATAAACCCGACGTGTCGTAAGGTCCTACGAGAATGACGGTTCAAATGTAGCCATCTTCCGCCAATCTTCAAGAGGTTTCGTGGCTTTTTGGCGGCCGGGGCCGGCGCCGGAACGTCAGGAAACAGCAGGCCCGGCCCGCCCCGACGGCCTTCGCCTCGTAGCGCGTCTCGGGCCAGTCGGCGGGCCGCTCGCGCCAGTCCTTGGAGGTCTCCGCCAGCCATTCGAAGTCGGGATGATCGAGGCCGTGGCGGAGCATCCACCGCACGTAGCCCGGATCGTCGCTCGCGAGCCGCAGCTCGGCCCCGTCCTTGAGGCAAGCGGCGAGTCGCCCCAGCGTGGCGGCCTGGACGATGCGCCGCTTGTGGTGGCGCTTCTTGGGCCACGGGTCCGGGAACAGGATGAAGGCCCGGCCGATGCTGGCCTCCGGGAGTGCCCCGAGCAGGACCCGGGCGTCGTCATCGACGACCCGGACGTTGCGGAGCCTCCCCTCGCGGACCTTCGCCAGCAGGCTCACCAACCCGTTGACGAAGGGCTCGCAGCCGATGAAGCCGATGTCCGGATGGCGCGCGGCCTGCCAGGCCAGGTGCTCGCCGCCGCCGAACCCGATCTCCAGCCAGCAGTCCCGCCTGGGCGCGGCGAACACGTGGTCGAGGTCGAGCGAGTCCGGGGGCGGAGGGATTTCGAGCCTGAGCCGGGGAAGCCAGGTCTCGAGCAGCTCGCGCTGGGCGGGACGGAGCTTCCGCCCCTGCCTGCGGCCGTAGAGGACGCGCCTGTGCTCGGCCTCGGCCGGGGCCATCCGGCGCGTCACGCGGCCTTGAACGCGCCCTTGAGCTCGCTCACCAGGTCGAGGCGCTCCCAGGAGAACCCTCCATCGGGCTCGGGCGCGCGGCCGAAATGGCCGTAGGCGGCCGTCCGCGCATAGATCGGACGGCTGAGGCCGAGATGCTCGCGGATTCCCCTCGGGCTCAGGTCCATGAGCTCCTGAAGCACGGCCGAGAGCCGATCCTCGTCCACGCGGCCGGTGCCCTGGGTGTCCACGAAGACCGAGATCGGCCGCGACACGCCGATGGCATAGGAGAGCTGGATGAGGCAGCGCTCGGCGAGCCCCGCGGCCACCACGTTCTTGGCGAGATACCGCGCGGCGTAGGCGGCCGAGCGGTCCACCTTCGTGGGGTCCTTGCCGGAGAACGCCCCGCCCCCGTGGGGCGCCGCGCCGCCGTAGGTATCGACGATGATCTTGCGCCCGGTGAGCCCGCAATCGCCGTCCGGCCCGCCGATCACGAACCGCCCGGTCGGATTGACGTAGAACTCGCTTTCCTCGCACATCCAGCCTTCGGGCAGGACGTTGAGGACGTGCGGCCGCACGATCTCCCGCACCTCGTCCTGATCGACGTCGGGCGTGTGCTGGGTCGAGACCACGATGGCCGTGGTGCGCTGCGGCTTCCCGTCCACGTACCGCAGGCTCACCTGGCTCTTGGCGTCCGGGCCGAGATGGGGCGCGGCGCCCGAATGGCGGGCTTCGGCGAGCGAGCGCAGGATGGAGTGGGCGTAATGGATGGGCGCCGGCATGAGGGCGTCGGTCTCGCGACAGGCGAATCCGAACATGATGCCCTGATCGCCGGCGCCTTCGACATCCCCTTCTCCAACAAGGACTATCTCTACCTGGCGGCGGCCAATATCGGCGCCGTGGTGATGCCGTGGATGCTCTTCTACCAACAATCGGCGATCGCCGATAAGCGGCTGCAAGCCGAGCATATCTCCGCCGCGCGCTGGGACACCGCCATCGGCGCCGTGGTCACCCAGCTCGTCATGGCCGCGGTGCTGATTGCCTGCGCCGCGACGATCGGCACGAAATCGCCCAACGCGTCGCTGAATACCGTGGGCGACATGGCCCAGGCGCTGACCCCGTTCCTCGGCACCCGGATCGGCAACGCCGTGCTCGGGGCCGGCGTGCTGGGGGCGGGCATGGTGGCGGCGATCGTCGCCTCGCTGGCATTCGCCTCGGGGCTGGGGGAGGCTTACGGGTCCCGCCGCTCGCCCCACGACCACCCGTTGG
>OFHG01000764.1_pt1 | contig 12215 bp, 12 predicted proteins | sample 1521931 | NCBI WGS metagenome assembly OFHG01 (sample SAMEA2468438, study PRJEB22500) | soil metagenome | biome: Glassland; feature: Farmland; material: Clay | place: Australia | collected 2013-01-31 | depth 0.55 m
ACCATCAGCATTTCCCTGGGTTATGCAGCCGCCACCGTTTTGCTGGCACTCTCGCTGGGATTGCCGGCCTCCTGGGCGTTGGCCCATTCCGAGCCCGAAAGCAATGGATGGCTCGACCGTCTACTCGACCCGTTGTTGATGCTACCGTTGGGCACTTCAGCCGTTACGCTCGGCCTGGGGTTTATTGTTGCCCTGGACCATCCCCCGTTAGATTTACGCGCCTCCCCGATTCTGATTCCGCTGGCTCACACCCTGGTCGCCTTCCCCTTTGTGGTGCGCAGCCTGACGCCATCCTTACGCAGCATCCGGCCGCGCTTGCGCCAGGCAGCAGCCGTTATGGGAGCATCGCCCTGGCAAGTGCTGCGCCATGTGGATCTGCCCCTGGTAGGACGGGCCTTATTGGTAGCGGCCACCTTCGCCTTCAGCATATCAATGGGAGAGTTTGGCGCAACGGCCTTGCTTTACCGGCCCGAATTTCCTACCATTCCGATAGCGATCTACAGCCTGATCTCCCAACCTGGTCCGTTGCATTACGGGCAAGCCCTGGCCCTCAGCACGATCCTCATGCTGGTGACAGGCGCCGGGATGCTGGCCATCGAGCATTTTCGGATCGCCGACGTCGGCGAATTTTAATCTGGGATAAAATCGAGCCATGACCGCCCATGCCAATCCCCAAAAGGCCGTCCTGCAAGTCGCCGGTCTGCACAAGTCCTTCGGTGCAACGCGCGCCCTGCAAGGTGTGTCTTTCGATGTCGAGGGCGGGGAGATCATGGCCATATTGGGTCCCAGCGGTTGTGGAAAATCCACTTTATTAAGCATCATCGCCGGGTTGGAACGCCCCGACCGCGGCCAAGTGTTGTGGGATAGCCAAACCCTGGAGGGTGTGCCCCCACACCAGCGCGGCTTCGGCCTGATGTTCCAGGATTTCGCCCTTTTCCCTCACCGCAATGTCTTCAATAATGTTGCATTCGGCCTGCAAATGGCTAATTGGTCACGCGCAAAAATCGAGCAACGCGTCCAGGATGTGCTGGACCTGGTGGGATTGCCGGAGTTTGCCGAGCGCGACGTGAACAACCTCTCAGGCGGCGAACAACAACGCGTGGCGCTGGCGCGCTCCCTTGCGCCGGGGCCGAAACTGCTCATGCTAGACGAGCCATTGGGTGCCTTGGACCGCAACTTGCGTGAAAGATTGGTGCTCGACCTACGGCAGATATTAAAAAACACCCGGCAAACAGCCATCTACGTGACCCACGACCAGGATGAGGCCTACAGCCTGGCAGATCGTATCGTGGTGATGAATGCCGGACGTGTGGAGCAAATCGGCAGTCCGCAAATGATATACCTGCAGCCGGCGACAATTTTCGTGGCGCGCTTCTTGGGCCTGAGCAACTTGATGCCGGGTGCTATCCACCGGGACGCCGGCAGGCAATCTGTACGGACTCCGATTGGCATTTTCCCCCTCAACAGTGACTTGCGTGGAGAGGTCACCGTGCTGCTGCGCCCCGACGCCGTCCAACCGGATGAAGTAGGCCCTTGCCAGATCCTGGGTGTCGTGATGGAGACGACTTTTCGCGGCCAAACCTGCCGCCTGGTTTTGCAGGTGGCCGGCGAACGGCTGACTTTTAACTTCCCTTCCAACGTTCAACTTCCGGCCCCCGGGGAAGCCCTGGCATTAAGTTTCGAGCCTGAGAAGGCGTTGCAGTTTTTCCCATCTCCAAATAATGACTAAAAAAGATATCCCCCACGGCAGATCCTGAAGGACCCCCTTATACCTTGGGGACAAATTAAGATTATTGTGATAAAATTAGTAATAATTAGCTTCTAGCACTCAACCGGAGGATAAATTATGATGGCAAAAACTTATGCTCACCCAGAATACCTGGTAGACACGCAATGGGTGGCGGAACACCTTGACGATCCAAATGTTCGGGTGGTCGAATCAAACGAAGACACCCTGCTCTACGAAACCGGTCACATCCCTGGCGCAGTAAAAGTGGATTGGTTCTCCACCCTGCAAGACCCTTTGCGCCGAGATTTCTTGAGCAAAGGGGAGTTTGCAAAACTGTGCTCCGAGCTGGGCATCGCAAATGACACAACCATCGTTTTTTATGGCGATAAGAGCAACTGGTTCGCAACCTACGCCTTGTGGCTGTTCCGTTACTACGGACATCAGAAGCTGAAGATCATGAACGGTGGGCGGGCCAAATGGCAGCAAGAAGGGCGCCCACTGACCAAAGAAAGGCCAACTTATCCCGCTACCGGCTATCAAGCCAACCAGCCAGACGCCAGCATCCGTGCCTACCGGGAGGATGTTTTCAAACATGTCAAAGACTCCGCTCCATTGGTAGACGTGCGCTCACCGAAAGAATATTCGGGAGAGCTTATCCACATGCCGAATTACCCTCAAGAGGGCGCCACACGCGGCGGGCATATCCCCGGTGCGGTCAATATTCCCTGGTCTACGGCGGTTAATGAGGCCGACAGCACGTTCAAGAGCCGGGAGGAACTGGAAAAAATTTACAAAGAAAAAGGTATCTCGCCGGACAAAGAAATTGTTGCATACTGCCGGATTGGGGAGCGCAGCTCGCATACCTGGTTCGTGCTGACCTACCTGCTGGGCTATCCTGGGGTGAGAAATTACGATGGATCTTGGACGGAATGGGGCAACCTGGTAAATGCCCCGATCGAAAAATAGAGCCGCTCGAAGCGGGACAACCATCGCAATACGTTCAGATTTTTCGGCCTGGGACGAACATACGGTTACCTCCGAGGAACCGGGGATCTTCCTGGAACGTCTATAAGCAGGATAGAATTGCCCAATCGGAGGAGAATACAATGTACAAGCCCAATTTCGCCATCCTGCCCCTGATATTTATAATCGCTTTGAGCGCATGCAGCCAGCAAATAGAAATTACACCATCCGAAGTTGTGCCCCCCATTTCAGCGACAGCCACGCAAACATCCGGGAAAGGCCTGCAGGGTCAGGCAACACCGGCCGTGACCATACCAGCCGGCTCGGATACGTCTATTCTGGAGTGGGAACGCACCGGCGGAATTGCAGGTATTTGCCAAACCATGCTGGTTAACCAGGATTTCACCTTTCAAATTATCAACTGCACTTCCGGGAAGGTGATTGTATCCGGTGAGCTAACCTCCGAACAGGCGGGGTTCGTTGAAGACCTGCAGAATCGCTACGCCAGCTTTCAATGGCATTTCAGCCCACCACCCGGGTCAGCAGATATGTTCTTGGACCGTTATACATTGTTCGGTAAAGGTCCGGTAGTTCCTAGCGCAGAGGTGCAGGCTGCCATCGACCAGGATCTGGCCAACCTGGCAAGCGAATTGATTAATCCAAACAACCCAACTCCAACTTCCTGAAAATGAAAGAAATAACGGTCAGCAAACGAAACGAGCACAATCAAGAGACCTGGCGCTACAAGGCCCGGTTGCTGGAAGACAAGAACGGTCGCATTGTGTTAGAGGCAACCTTTGACCGGGAGGACACCTCCTTGCACGGGATGCTGCTGGCGAAGGGGGACCGCTTCATCGAAACCTATTACACCAACCGCTGGTATAACATCTATGAAATCCACGCGGTGAACAACGACCAGTTGCGTGGCTGGTACTGCAACGTGGGCAAGCCTGCCAATTTTGATGGGCACACGCTTTCTTATGTAGATCTGGCGCTGGATTTACTGGTATTTCCGGATGGGAAGCAAATCATCTTAGACGAAGACGAGTTCGCCCAGATGAAAATCTCTATTCAAGTTCGACAGCAAGCGCTGGACGCCCTGGCAGAATTGCAATCCAGGTTTCGAGAAAAGGGATTTAACCAGAGCCCTAAGGGCTTAAGCAAAGATCCTGCCCATAATCGGTCATCGTAAAGCACAGGAGCATTGCTTAACTAACAACTGAGGAAAACCCTCAGGGCCTGGTTCTGCGGACCTATCTTTTTACAAGGCCTTAGCTCAAGAAAAGAAACGGCACGATTGATTGAGGCTGCAGATTGAAGAATTGTAATACATAATCGCCATAATAATAAGCAGCCGCCAGGAGGGCACAGCAAAAGCACAATAAGACTAAAACTACGATAACGATAATGATCACAGTATTGTTGCCTTTTTTAGGTTCTTCCAGCGAAGGTGGGGGTGGGGGCGTTCCAAAATCCTGATTCATTTTGACTTCTCCTTTGTTATTCAGAAAATATGGTAAAGCCGGCTCCCTGGCAATTTATTGTAACCCTTCCTTGTCAAGGCGCGGGGGTTATTTGGAAGAGGTTTGAGAATACGCTACCGGTCGACGGCCCTAATAAAGCCAGGATCAAGAAAACGGTCAGGCAGCAGCAAATCAGACCTAATGCAGCGACGACTATAGCAACCACCGGCCAATTCACCGTTTTAGGCTTCGGTTCGGTAAGCGGCGGGTACATCGCTCCCAGGTCATCGTCCATAGTCCTCCTTTTCGAATTTCAACCGAGAATCAGAGTACATCTTAATAAATAACCCCATTCTGGCGAAAGCGTTGCCACTTAATGAAATGGTTCAAGTCTCAATTGATTACGCCAGGCGTGCAACGCGCGACCTGCGGCGTAAACGCCAGATCAGCCAGGTAATGATAAAAATTACCAGGATCGCGATGAGCACAGGGAACACGACTGAGATGATCGACACGACGCTAGACAGCAGGTCCTCCAGGACGCTAATCGGAATATTCCCCACCCCGGCTGTCGTCGCAGTAACAGACGGTCGTATAGCTACCGCTTTGACCGTGTGCACACCACCGGCAACGAGCAAGCCAGCAATCAATGAAAGCACGGGATTAACCTCGGTCACCACGTTAGCGCTGGCCGCGAAGATAATCGCCCCGGCAATCGGACGGATAAAAGTCTGGATGGCATCATTCACGTGGTTCACTAGCGGGATTTTGTCGGCAAAGAACTCAACCAGGGAGAGTAGAACCAGCGCCCCAATCACCCACCAACTGGTAAGTGCATCATAAGGCGGATTTAGGCGGATTAAATGCGTGTATCGCCCCAACAAGGCAACGACTAATAAGGGTATATAGGCGTTTAGGCCCGCGCTGGCCGATAGCCCGAAGGCTGAGAATATTCCGGTCAGCAGATCCATGCGAATTCTCCTTATCCTTACAGTGATTAACGATCATCCATCAATTTTCAGGCTCTTTGGGTTCTTCCGTGATAAGGGAGATTCCCCACGGCGAAGCCGGAAGAACCAATTCTCATCCCAGGTGAAAGCCATCCCAGGTATGGGTGAAAGCGAAGCGAACCGCGTCAAGGAAGACGATTTGCAACAGGCCCACTCCAAACCCCCCCACTAATGGCAAAGTCAACTGATAAAAGAATTGAAACCGATTATCTAAATGCAGCAGGATGAGCAACACCATCGAATACACCATCGTTAAAAGGATCAGAACGCCCAGGGCACTGATTAAAGCCAGGGGATAAAGCACCCAGGAAATGCCCGTTAACACCAATCCATCCAGGGCTAAAGCCAGTATGACCAACCCACCCAACCACCGCAAATTTGCAAAGGCCGGTTTTGGATCCCAATGCTTCCAAGCCGTCTGGTTAAAAGCCGGGAAAAGCATGGCTGCGATCACCAATCCCATGCCGGTGCCAGTAAACAAACGCAAGGTGTTATTTGGCTCATAGATCCCCGGCGCGCCGGGGATCAAGTGCAAGAAAGAGTTGGTGCCGTCGACGACGAATGCCAAAGCCATGAGGCCGAGCGGGACGAGTACCCGAAGAGGCGGCGTACCCGTGCGGCGACGGCTGAAGATAGATTGGTAAATCAACCCTAACATGGCTCCCAGGTACATACCCGAACAACGCGCACACAGTGGCAAGGGGCGATCCCCCAGATGAAAGGAACGAACATCAATCCGGTGGCAGACCGCGTACCCAATCGCATCTGCCTTGCCCAACAAACCAGCGGGTGTATTCAACAACCACCCCAACAGCAACAGGGCGACGGAGCCGTATACCAACCCTTTTATCATTCGATCGTGACGATATAATCGTGTAAGCACCTGTTCCATATAAATTGAATTATAGGGTTTTTCGGGAAAAAAGCAAGCATGGCAGCTGCCAGAAAAAGGTGGGAAGAATTGCATTCTGGTCTATAGGGGAGAGCTTTCTCATGATCGAAACCCACAAGACTAACTTGCGGCTAATTCTCAAAGTGCGCGAAACGCGGTATCATAAATTTTCGAATTATATCCTCGCAGAGATAGAACGATTCGGAGATCCCATAATGCACAAGAAAATAACCTGGATCGCGCTGATAGCCATGCTCGGCGCAACACTCGTGAGTGCATGTATGCCAAGTGGGCCAACGGCAACACCAAAAAACACAGAAGTCATCAACAATTCTGTAGCGTCCACCGCAACAGCAGACAACGCACTTACTACCACCCCAACGGTGACCGTCGCGCCAGCGACGGCAACCGCTACCCAACTGCCTACCGCGACCGAAGCCCCCAAGGCTTACGGCCCGGATAATTTCCCCAGCGATGTCGATCCGCTGACCGGCCTCAAAGTCAGCGACCCGACCTTGCTCAACCGGCGCCCGCTGGCGGTAAAGGTGCAGATGATCCCGCGCAGTGAGCGCCCGCCCTGGGGAGTATCCAAGGCGGACATCGTTTACGACTTTTACCAGAATTCCGGAGCCACTCGCCTGTTTGCCAGCTACTATGGACAAAATGCGGATCAGGTTGGGCCAATCCGCTCGGCGCGCCTGCTGGATAGCCTGTTGGTGCCCATGTACCAGTCGATCTTCGCCTTCGGCGGCGCCGACCAGCGCATTTTAAACCGCCTGTTCAACTCCACCTTTTCGGATCGCCTGATCCTGGAGGGTTCACATGACTGCCCGCCGATGTGCCGGGTGGACCCCAACGGGTTTAATTACCTGGTCACGAATACCGCCGAATTGAGCAAATATGCCGTAACCCAAAATATCAGCGACACACGTCCCACCCTGAACGGCATGTCCTTCGACCCGCAAACACCAAGCGGCGGCGAACCCGGTCAGCGCATCTATGTGCACTTCAACTTCAACGACTACAACCGCTGGGATTACGACGCCAATAGCGGGCGTTACCTGCGGTGGCAGGATTTTGCTGGCGATAATGGCGGCGGGGAACAATACGTGCCCTTACTGGATAAATCAACCAACCAGCAGATTGCCGCCGACAACGTGGTCGTGCTGTTCGCTTCCCAGGAATACGCCTTCAACACCCGTTCGGGTGCAGGCGAAATCGTCCAAATCAACCTCAGCGGCACCGGCAAAGCCTTCGCTTTCCGGGATGGCAAGGCTTACACGGATTTGACCTGGCACGCAGAGAACGGCAAAGTGCTCTACCTGACCAACGCAGACGGCACACCTTACCAATACAAGCCGGGTAGCACCTGGTACCAGATCATTGGGCTGAATTCGAAGACCGATAATCAGTTGCCGGGCGAACTGCCCGGATACCGCTTCACGTTCAGCTTTCAGTAAAAAGTATCCTGACCACGCTAAAGGGCTGCCTCTTGGGCAGCCCTTACGTTTTTGTAGAGCAAGTAGACCGGAGAGGCGCGGTATGATTGTTGCAACTTGAATGACAATTAGCAAAAGGATTGGAAATCGGATATGAAACGCTTTTACCCATGGTTGGTGCTGGGCATATTGATGGGTGGGGGTTTAGCCGGTTGCTCGGGTTTTCAAATCCCTCCAGCTGCTTACGCGATGTCCACCCAAATCGTGGTAACCATTGAGGCCCCTACTGAGACCCCCTCACCCATCGCACCTACCGCCACAGCAGAACATTTTGATCTAAAGCCCTCCAGCACCCCATTGCCATCGGCCACTCCATTCGTCTCCCCCCTTCATTTTAATCCTGATACTTTCCCGCAAGGAGTTGATCCACTGACAGACCTGCCCGTCAGTGACCCATCCCTGCTTGACCGGCGTACGATGGCGGTTAAAGTGACCAATTTTCCGCGCAGCGTCCGCCCGCAATGGGGACTTTCGTTGGCGGACAACGTATACGAATATTACCTGGAGAACCTGATCACCCGTTTTATCGCAGTTTTTTACGGACAGGACGCCAGCCGGGTAGGTCCGGTGCGCTCGGGGCGTTTCTTCGACGAACATATTGTCCGCATGTATAAATCCATTTTCGTCTTTGCCTACGCGGATGACCGGGTGGTCGATCCCTGGACCGAATCCGACTTGAAAAACTTCCTGGTCATCGAACGGCCCGACGACTGCCCGCCGCTGTGCCGCATCGGGCCGAAGGGGAACTACAACACCCTGTATGTGAACACCCAGCAACTCACCCAATACATCAATCAGCGCGGCACCAACGATGACCGCCAGGATCTGAGCGGATTGGCTTTCGATGCCTACCCGCCGGTGTCCAACCAACCCGGCGAGAAGATATCCATCTATTATTCCTACGTCTCGTACAACCAGTGGGAATACGATCCCGTCACGCACCGTTACCTGCGCTTCCAGGAAACCCAGGACGCTAAGAATGGGCAAGAAAGCTACGCGCCACTGACCGACAGCCTCACCGGGGAACAACTGGCAGCCGATAATCTCGTTGTGCTTTTGATTCCCCATGAGTATTACATCCACACCAAGACCACCGAAATGGTGAAAATGAATTTCTTTGGTAGCGGCGACGCCTACGCTTTCCGGGATGGCAAAATGTATACCATTCGCTGGGAACGCGACCAGCCGGCAGACCTGCTGCAATTAAAATTCCCCGACGGGCTTTATTACCCGCTCAAGCCAGGCAATATATGGTTTGAGGTGCTTGGGCAGACATCCAATGTGATGCAAAAAGCCGACCATTCGTGGCGCTTTGAGTTTGCCATTCCGTAATTGCTTATTTCAATCCCAACAGGATTTCTTTCACCAGGCCGGGTCCGGCATACACCAGGCCGGTATACACCTGCACCAGGGCTGCGCCTGCATCCAGGCAGCGGCAAGCATCGCTGACGTCCATCACGCCGCCGGCCGCGACGATGGGTAGCCGGCCCTGGGTGCGGCGAGCGATCTCTCGCACCATATGCAAGCTGCGCCGGGTTAAAGGCGCGCCACTCAGGCCGCCGCTTTCCCGGGCGGCAGACGTATCCAGGCCTTCACGCGATAGAGTGGTATTGGTAGCAATCACCCCGTCCATGCCCGCGCCCAGCAATACTTGCAGGGCATCGTCCAACTGCGCATCGTTCAGGTCAGGGGAAAGCTTCACCAATACCGGCACCTTACGGCCCAGGTGCCCCTCCTGCGCGTCTCGCTCTGCAGCGATGCGAGCGAGCAGGCTTTCCAACGCCTCGCGCGCCTGCAAACGGCGCAGCCCCACGGTATTAGGTGAACTGACGTTGATCGCCAGGTAATCACCCAATGCGGCGAAACGCTGGATCAATGTGCAATAATCAAGGTCGGCTTGCTCCAGGGGCGTATCTTTATTCTTGCCAAGATTCACCCCCAAAACCAGCCCCGCTGGGCGCGATTTTTGCAGCGCACGCGCCACGAAATCCGCACCCTTGCCGGGGAAACCCATGCGGTTGATCACCGCCTGAGATTGTGGCAGCCGAAAAACGCGCGGGCGGGGATTGCCGGGCTGCGGGCGAGGTGTGACGGTCCCGATCTCGATGTGGCCGAAACCCAGACTCGCCAGGCCGCGCCAGCCTAAACCATCCTTATCGTAACCTGCCGCCAGGCCGACCGGGTTCGGGAAATTCAGTCCAAATGCCTGTACCGGCCTTTGCGGGGCAGCGAAACCAGCGCGTAAGAGGGCCTGCAATGGAGGCAGGTTGCCTACCAGGCGCATCAGGTTGAGAGTCAGGAGATGTGCCTGTTCGGCATCCAGGCGGAATAACAGCCAGCGAAAAAACGGGTATAGGCGCATGCAAAACCGCTTAGTTGTGCTCCAAAAAGCGGCGGACTTCTGCTATTTTTTCTGCCGGGATCTTGCCAGAACCTTCCCAATAATCCAGCAATTGGGTCAGGGTGAAAACGGCGTGCATGCGGTAACCGGCTTCTTGCAAGGCCTCGGCCGCGCCCGATTGGCGGTCGATGAGCACCACCACATCCTGCACGCGCAAACCGGCCGCAGTTAATTTCCGGATAGCTTCGAACTTGCTGCCGCCGGTGGTGGCCAGATCGTCAATCACCACCGCCTGTTCACCGGGAGCATAAGCGCCCTCGATGGCAGCCCGCGTGCCATACTCTTTGGCCTCCTTGCGCGGGTAGAGCATGGGCCAACCACTTTGCAGGCTGATCGCCGTGGCGATCGGCAGCGCCGCATAGGGTAGCGCCGCCAGGCGGTCGAATTCCAGGTTGCGCAAGATCGGCAAGTAAGCCTGCGCCACCAGCGCCAACAGGTTCGGATAGCTGGCAAGCTGGCGCAAGTCGATATAAATCGGCGATTGCAGGCCGGACTTCAGAGTGAACTGACCGAATTTCACGCAGCCGGCTTCCAACAGGCCATCAGCCAGCGCCGCCGGGAAATCGCTGGGCGGCGCTGCAGGGTGTTTCTCTACATCCCGGGTATGGCGAGCCAGGTTGATTCCCTCCACCAGGTTACGCGCTGCCTGGCGCGGGTCGCCGGCACGCCCGATCGAACGCGAGGCGTTCACCAACAGGCCCAGGCCATCAGCCCGCAGGCCGGCCTGTAAAGCCTGCTGCAAATCGCCGCCTTGCGCGCCAATGCCCGGGACCAGGAACCACAGGTCCGGAACCAGGAGGCGCACACGCCTCAATGCCTCCGGATGGGTAGCCCCAACTACCAATCCCAGGTTGTCGTTGAGATTCCAGCCCTGCGCCAGCCGGGCAACCACCTCGTACAGGCGCAATCCGGTTACATCGCCATCCTGGGTGATGAGATCCTGCAAATCGCCAGCGCCCGGATTGGAGGTCTTGCATAACAGGAAGACGCCACGCTGGGGGTCCTCCAGGAAAGGCTTTAGCGAATCGCCCCCCAGGTAAGGATTGGCGGTTACCGCCGCTGCGCCGAGGCTTTGGAAAACCGCCTGGGCGTAGGCACGGGCGGTGGAAGCAATATCGCCGCGCTTGGCATCCAGGATCACCGGGATCTCTGCCGGGGCGGCCTCGATCACCTGGTGCAACGCTTCCCAGCCCTGAGCGCCGTAGATTTCGAAAAAAGCGGCATTTGGCTTGAAAGCCAGGGCCAGGTCTGCAGTAGCCTCGATCAGTTGCAAGCAATATGAATAAGCAGCCTGCGCCGAGGGTTGGGACAAATCCGCCGGGTGCGGATCCAGTCCCACGCACAGCAAGGAGTCAATTTTACGCGCCCGTTCTTCGAGCGCTGAGAAGAATGATCCGGCCATGTAAATTCGATTCAGGCTTTGCCCAAGACCATCGCCAGCAAGGCCATGCGCACATACAAGCCGTATTCCATCTGGCGGAAGTAAGCCGCACGCGGGTCTTCATCCACATCCATGCTGATCTCGCCGACGCGCGGTAGTGGGTGCATGACGATCATGCGCTCGCGTGCACTTTGGAGAGTTTCGGGGGTGATGACATACGCCCCGCGCACCTTTTCGTATGCGCCGGGGTCCTCGAAGCGCTCTTTTTGAACGCGAGTGACGTATAAGACATCCGTTGTAGGCAGGACGGTCTCGAGGTCCGCATATTCCGATTGTTCGCCGCCATTTTCTTTGAGCTCGGCCAGGATTTCAGGCGGCATGCGCAGGATATCGGGCGAAACGAAGTTGATCCTGACCCGGTAGAGGGAGAGCAGGCGCGACAGCGAGTGCACCGTACGGCCATATTTCAAGTCGCCTAACATGGTCACGGTCAGGCCATCCACCTGGCCCAGCTCGCTGACGATCGTGAACAGGTCGAGTAACGCCTGGGTGGGATGCTCGCCCACCCCGTCACCGGCATTGATGATCGGAACCGGCGAAACTTCGCTGGCGAATCTTGCGCTGCCGTCCAGCGGATTGCGCATAACGATCAGGTCGGAATAATTGCTGACCGTCAGGATGGTATCTTTCAACGATTCGCCTTTTCGGACGCTGGATGTGTCTGCACTGGCAAAGCCGACAATCCTACCGCCGAGATATTGAACAGCACTTTCAAAGCTCAGCCTGGTACGGGTCGAGGGTTCAAAAAACAGCGAAGCGATCACGTAAGCCGACAAGATTTTCTGCCTTGGATTTTCTTCAAATCCCTCCGCAATAT
>OFHG01000768.1_pt1 | contig 12124 bp, 9 predicted proteins | sample 1521931 | NCBI WGS metagenome assembly OFHG01 (sample SAMEA2468438, study PRJEB22500) | soil metagenome | biome: Glassland; feature: Farmland; material: Clay | place: Australia | collected 2013-01-31 | depth 0.55 m
CTCATAGAGCGTGACGGCATGACCCGCGCGCGCCAGTTGTTGCGCACAGGCCATCCCGGACGGTCCCGAGCCGACCACGGCGACCTTCTTGCCAGCCGCCCGGGCTGCCGCCGACGGCGGCTGGCTGGTGACCCAGCCCTCGTCCCAGGCGCGGTCGATGATCTCGATCTCGACCTGCTTGATCGCCACCGGATGGGCGTTGATGCCCAGCACGCAGGCAGCTTCGCACGGCGCGGGGCAGAGCAGGCCGGTGAACTCCGGGAAATTGTTGGTCGCGTGCAACCGCCTCGCGGCGTCCTCCCAGTGCTGCCGCCAGACCAAGGCGTTCCATTCGGGGATCAGGTTGTAGACCGGGCACCCCGAGGCCCCGCCGGGGAGCGTCAGCCCGGTGTGGCAGAAAGGGGTGCCGCACTCCATGCAGCGCGCCCCCTGCTCGCGGCAGCTCTGCTCGGCGGCGTGGAGGTGAAACTCCTGCCAGTCGCCGATCCGCTCAAGCGGCGGCCGGTCGGCCGGCAACTCGCGAAAATAGTCCAGAAATCCACCCACTTTGCCCATAATTTCATTCTCCGGGGAAAAGCTCTTTTCACCGCCCGTTCGCTACGCTCACTCAAGACGCAAAGAACGCCAAGAGATGACGACTCGCGTGTTTTCGATTCGAAAACGACTAATTTCCCCCCACCCGCGCCATATCGCGAATGTTCGCCTCGAAGGCGGCGCCGAGCGCCTCCTCGCCGGAGAGCCCCTCCTCTGTGGCGCGCTCGATCGCCGCAAGCATCCGCTTGTAGTCCTTGGGGAAGACCTTGACGAAGCGCCCCTGGTGGCGCGGCCAGTCGGCGAGGATCGCGTCGGCGCGGTTCGAGCCGGTCAGGTCGCGGTGGCGCTCGATGAGCGAGCGCAACGCGGCGAGTTCCTTTTCGTCGGTCAGCGGTTCGAGATCGACCATCTGCGCGTTGCAGCGCAGGGCGAAGTCCCCTTCCTCGTCGAGGACGTAGGCGATCCCCCCCGACATTCCGGCGGCGAAGTTGCGTCCGGTCGGGCCGAGGATGGCCACGGTGCCGCCGGTCATGTACTCGCAGCCGTGGTCGCCGGTGCCTTCCGCGATCGCGGTGGCGCCGGAGTTGCGCACGCAGAACCGCTCGCCGACGATGCCGCGCAGGAACATCTCCCCGCCGGTCGCACCGTAACCGATCACGTTGCCCGCGATGATCTGCTCCTCGGCCGCGAACGGCGCCGCCTTGTCCGGCGCCACGATCACCCGGCCACCGGACAGGCCCTTGCCGAGGTAATCGTTGGCGTCCCCGGCGAGCCGCAGGGTGATGCCCCGGGGCAGGAAGGCACCGAACGATTGGCCCGCGGACCCCCGGAACCGGACGTGGATCGTGTCTTCGGGCAGGCCCTTGGCGCCCCAGCGCTTGGTCACCTCGTACCCGAGCATGGTGCCCACCGTCCGGTTCACGTTCCGGACGGGCAGATCCAGGACAACCGGCGTCCCGTCCTGCAGCGCCCCTTCGGCGAGCTGGATCAGGGTGTTGTCGAGGGCGCGGTCGAGCCCGTGGTCCTGTGCGGTGGTCCGGTGCCGGGCGGCGCCCTCGGGCAGGTCGGGCACGTGCAGCACCCGGGTCAGGTCCAGTCCGGCCGCCTTCCAGTGATCGATGGCACTGGCGGTGTCCAGCAGGTCGGCCCGGCCGATGGCCTCGGCCAGGGTGCGGAAGCCGAGCGCTGCCAGGTACTCGCGGACCTCGGCCGCGATGAACTCGAAGAAGCTGACCACGAACTCGGGCTTGCCGGTGAACCGCTTGCGCAGCTCGGGGTTCTGGGTGGCCACCCCGACCGGGCAGGTGTCGAGGTGGCAGACCCGCATCATGACGCAGCCGGAGACGACCAGCGGCGCACTGGCGAAACCGAACTCCTCGGCCCCGAGCAGGGCCGCGATGAGGACATCGCGGCCGGTCTTGAGCTGGCCGTCGGCCTGCACCACGATCCGGTCCCGCAAGCCGTTGCGCAGCAGCGTCTGCTGGGTCTCGGCGAGCCCGAGTTCCCAGGGCGCGCCGGCGTGCTTGATGCTGGTCAGCGGCGCAGCCCCGGTGCCACCGTCGTGGCCGGAGATGAGGACCACATCGGCGTGGGCCTTGGACACCCCGGCTGCGACGGTGCCCACCCCGACCTCCGCGACCAGCTTGACGTGCACGCGGGCGGCCGGGTTGGCGTTCTTCAGGTCGTGGATCAGCTGGGCGAGATCCTCGATGGAGTAGATGTCGTGGTGTGGCGGCGGGGAGATCAGGCCGACACCCGGCGTTGAGTACCGGGTCTTGGCGATCCACGGGTACACCTTGTGGCCAGGCAGCTGACCGCCCTCTCCCGGCTTGGCACCCTGGGCCATCTTGATCTGCAGGTCGTCAGCGTTGACGAGGTACTCGCTGGTCACCCCGAACCGGCCGCTGGCCACCTGCTTGACCGCCGACCGGCGCAGGTCGCCGTTGGCGTCGGGCAGGAAGCGGCTGGGGTCCTCGCCACCCTCGCCGGTGTTGGACTTACCACCGAGCCGGTTCATCGCGATGGCCAGGGTCTCGTGCGCCTCGGCGGAGATGGAGCCGTAGGACATGGCGCCGGTGGAGAACCGGCGCACGATGGCCTCGGCCGGCTCCACCTCCTCGACCGGGATGGGTGAGCGGGGAGCGGCGCCGCCGCCCGCGGGCTCGTCCACGCCCCGGACCCGGAGCAGGCCGCGCAACGTCATCAGCCGGGCTGACTGGTCATCGACCAGCCGCGTGTACTCCTTGAAGATCTCGTAGCGGCGGGTGCGGGTGGCGTGCTGGAGCTTGAACCGGGCCTCGGGGCGGACCGGGGGCGGCCCCCCCCGGCGCGGCCACGGGTACTCGCCCCCGGTCTCCGGCCGCGGGTGGGCAGGGGAGGTGCCCCGGGCCGGGAAGGCGTGGGCGTGGCGCCGGGCGACCTCGGCGGCGAGCACATCGAACCCGACACCGCCGAGCCGGGAGGTGGTGCCCGCGAAGCAGGTCCGCACGACCTCGTCACCGAGCCCGATCGCCTCGAAGATCTGGGCGCCGGTGTAGGAGGCGATGGTGGACACACCCATCTTCGACATGACCTTGAGCACGCCCTTGCCGAGCGCCTTGATGAGGTTGCCGGCGGCCTTGCTCGCCGAGAGGTTCTCCAGTTCCCCGCGGCGCACCATGTCCTGCACGGTTTCCAGCGCGAGGTAGGGGTTGACGGCGGCCGCGCCGAACCCGGTGAGCAGCGCGATGTGGTGCGCCTCCCGGGCGTCGCCGCACTCCACGACCAGGCCCGCCTGGGTCCGGGTCCGTTCCCGGATCAGGTGATGATGGACGGCGCCGGTGAGCAGCAGCGAGGGGATCGGGGCCAGGCTGCGGTCCCAGCCGTCCTCGCCGCCCACGGTGCCCCGGTCGGACAGCACGATGATCCGGGCCCCGCCGGCGATCGCTTCCGACACCTCGCGGCAGATCTCGGCCAGCCGCTCGCGCAGGGCGGTGCCACCGCCTGCCACCGCGAACCGCCCGTCGGCCACATGCGCGGCGAACCCGGGCAGGTCCCCGTCGTCGTTGATGTGGATGATCTTGGCGAGGTCGTTGTCGCTGATCACCGGGTATGGCAGAACGATCTGCCGGCAGGAGGCGGGCCCCGGCTCCAGCAGGTTCTGCTCGGGGCCGGTGGACGAGGACAGCGATGTCACCAGCTCTTCCCTGATCGCATCCAGCGGCGGGTTGGTGACCTGGGCGAACAGCTGGGTGAAGTAGTCGAAGATCAGCCGTGAGCGGTCGGACAGGACGGCGATGGGGGTGTCGGTCCCCATCGACCCGACCGGCTCGGCGCCGGCCCGCGCCATCGGGGCCAGCAGCACCCGGAGTTCCTCCTCCGTGTACCCGGCCAGCCGGTGCATGGTGATGAGTTCCTCGCTGGCGGGCAGGTCACGCTCCCGGTCCGGCAGGTCGTCCAGATGCATCAGCCCGGCGTGCAGCCAGTCCTGGTAGGGGTGCTCGGCAGCCAGTGCCGCCTTGACGTCGGCGTCCTCCAGGATCCGGCGGCTGGCGGTGTCGGCCAGGAAGATCCGGCCCGGCTGGAGGCGGCCCTTGCGCGCCACGTTGGCCGGGTCGATGTCGAGCACGCCGACCTCGCTGGCGAGGATGACCAGCCCGTCGTGGGTCACCCAGTACCGGCTCGGGCGCAGCCCGTTGCGGTCGAGCACCGCGCCGATCAGCGTCCCGTCAGTGAAGGCGACACAGGCCGGCCCGTCCCAGGGTTCCATCAGCGTGGAGTGGAACTGGTAGAAGGCCCGCCGGTCAGCGTCCATCTCCTCGTGGTTCTCCCACGGCTCGGGGATCATCATGAGGATCGCGTGTGGCAGCGACCGGCCGCCCAGGTGCAGCAGTTCCAGGCACTCGTCGAAGCTGGCCGAGTCGCTGGCCGTTTCTTCCAGGATGGGGAGCAGCCGCTCGATGCCCCGGCCGTCCGCGGACGCCGGGATGAGGTCACTGGCCAGCATGGCCTCCCGCGCCCGCATCCAGTTGCGGTTGCCGCGCACCGTGTTGATCTCGCCGTTGTGGGCGATGAACCGGTACGGGTGGGCGAGCTCCCAGGAGGGGAACGTGTTGGTCGAGAACCGGGAGTGGACCAGGGCCAGGGCCGAGGTGTACGCGGGGTCGGTCAGGTCCGGGTAGAACGGCTCCAACTGGAGCGCGGTGAGCATCCCCTTGTAGACGATCGTGCGGGAGGACAGGCTCGCGAAGTACAGCCCGGCCTCATGCTGGGCGCGCTTGCGCAGGCAGAACGCCCGCCGGTCCAGGACCAGCCCGCTCTCCGCACCCGGCCCGGCCTGGCCACCCGCCACGCCCGCGGCCGCTGCGCCCGCGGCCACTGCGCCAGCGCCGCCGGTGGCCCCCGCCGTGCTGGCCACGAAAAGCTGCGCCAGCCGCGGCAGGACAGCCAGCGCCCCCTGGCCGCAGAACGAGGGGTTGTGCGGGATCTCCCGCCAGCCGAGGACGGCCAGCCCCTCCTGGGCCGCGATCGCCTCGGCCGTTGCCATCGCCTGGGCAGCGCCTGCCTCGTCGGTGGGAAGGAACGTCATGCCTGCCGCGTAGAAGCCCGGAGCTGGCAGGGTGAAGTCGCAAGCTGTGCGGAAGAAGGCGTCAGGGATCTGGGTGAGGATGCCAGCCCCGTCCCCCGTTTCCGGGTCGCTTCCCATCGCGCCCCGGTGTTCCAGGTTGCGCAGCACAGTGAGCGCCTGGGCTACCGTGTCATGGGTTCGGCGCCCGGACAGGTCGGCGACAAAGCCGACGCCGCAGGCGTCGTGCTCGTACTGGCTGTCGTACAGTCCCTGGTTCCCCGCAGTAGCGGCAGGCGCCATCGACTATCCCGTCGTCTCGTCCGTCATCGCGTTCTCGCATGCGGTCGGGACGACGTTGGCCCTGCCGCGGGCGGCATGGTGGGTGCCGCCGCAGGCTCATGGAGCTATTGCTCAGAGATTACATGCAGATTGCGCGCTACCGGTGCATATCTGCCCGCTCATCCCCGGTGCTGAAACGCCTGGGACGTGGAAGAACTGGGCCGGCGGGCAGTCTCCGGGCGCCAGCGGGACGGCTGCGGACGTCGGCCGAAGGGTCCCGGAACCGGCCGCAGCTCCGCCGGTGTGATCGGGGGCCCGCTTGCCTCGCGTCAGGTACAGATACCCGGCCGCACCGGTGAACACCAGGGCCATCACCCACTGGCTGACGCGCAGGCCCAGCAGGTGATAGGCGGGATCGATGCGCAGCGACTCGGTGAAATACCTGCCCACAGCCAAGCCGGCCAGGCAACCGGCGAAGGCGCGGTCACCGGCTGGCAGGAACCTCCGTGCCGCCCAGATCACCAGCACTCCTACCAGCAGATCCCAGCCGCACTCGTACAGGAACGTGGGCTGGAATGTGGCGTAATTCTCATAACCGGGCACGCGATGAGCCGGCGAGATCTCCACCGCCAGCGGCATCGCGGAAGGCCGGCCGTAGACCTGCTGGCTGAACCAGTTGCCCCAGTACCCGGCAGCCAGGCCGAACGCCAGGCCGGGCGCGGCGGCCCCGGCGACGGGCGCCGGGCTGACCCCGGCGTGGCGGCAGGCGAGCCACGCCCCCAGCGACCCGGCCGCGACCGCGCCCGGGATACCCAGCCCGCCGTCCCAGATCCTGACGATCGTTACCCAGTCGCGGCCGGCCCCGAAGTACAGCTGGTAGTCGGTGATCACGCTGTAGAGACGGGCTCCTGCCAGCCCGCAGGGCACGGCCCAGGTGGCGATGTCGAGAATGACACCCGGCCGGCCACCGACCCGGCGGTAGCACCGGCTGGCGGCCCAGACGCCCAGGATGATCCCACCGACCAGGCACAAGGCATAGGCCCGGATCGGCAGCGGCCCAAGGTGCCAGGTGCCGCGCGAGGGACTGGGGATGAAGGCCGCCGCCATGGGGTGTGAAGCTCTCCGCTAGGGATCGGTACCGGCGTGTCTGCGGGGTCTGCTGCGGCTACGGGGTCCGGCCGGCCGGCCGGGCAGGGCGCCGGACGCCGGCCGCGAGATCTGCCGCGAGGTCTCGCACAGCGCCGATGCCGGCGGGCAGGTCAGGCGCGTCAAGCAGGCGCTGGACGAACGCGGACCCGACGATGACACCGTCAGCGAAGCTGGCCACCTGCGCCGCCTGGTCGCCGTTGCGCACGCCCAGGCCCACCGCGACCGGCAGGTTCGTGCAGGCGCGGACCCGTGCCACCAGGCCGGCTGCCTGGCCGCTGACCGTGTCGCGGGCACCGGTGATGCCCATCAGCGATGCCGCGTAGACGAATCCGCCGCACACCTTGGTGATCAGTTCAATGCGCTCGGTGGTGGAACTCGGCGCGACCAGGAAGACCGGGTCAAGGTGATGGGTGGCTGCCGCGTCCAGCCAGGGGCCGGCCTCCTCGGGTGTGAGGTCCGGGGTGATCAGCCCGCTGCCGCCCGCTGCCGCCAGATCCCGGGCGAACGCGTCTACCCCGTAATGGTCGACCGGGTTCCAGTAGGTCATGATCAGTACCGGCACGCCCGCCGCCGCCACCGCTTCCACGGTGCGCAGCACATCGGCCACGTGCACGCCCCCGGTGAGCGCCCGGTGCACCGCTTCCTGGATCACCGGGCCATCTATCAGCGGATCGGAGTAGGGAAGCCCGATCTCCATGATGTCGGCGCCTGCCCCGGCCATCGCCAGCGCCGCCTCGATCGACCCGGCCACGGTGGGGAACCCGGCGGGCAGGTAGCCCACGACAGCGGCCCGGCCCTCGCCGGCCGCCTTGTCGAAGGCGGCACCAACCGCGCTCACCGGGCCGCCCCCATCTGCGCGGCGTCACCGTTGATGTGCCCGAGCCAGCGTGAGGCGGTGGCTACGTCCTTGTCGCCACGGCCGGACAGGTTCACCAGCAGCAGGCCGTCGGGGCCGAGTTCGGGGCCCACCTGCAGGGCACCGGCCAGCGCGTGCGCGGACTCCAGCGCCGGGATGATCCCCTCGGTCTTGCACAGCAGCGAGAACGCCTGCATCGCCTCGGCGTCGGTGATGGACCGGTAGCTAGCCCGGCCGGTGTCCTTGAGCCAGGCGTGTTCCGGGCCGACCCCGGGATAGTCCAGGCCCGCGGAGATGGAGTGCGTGGCCAGCGTCTGCCCCTCGTCGTCCTGGAGCACATAGGTGCGCATGCCGTGCAGCACACCCGACGAGCCCGCCACCAGCGTGGCGGCGTTGTGACCGGGCTCCATCCCGTCGCCGCCCGCCTCGCAGCCGATCAGCCGCACCTGCTCATCACCGATGAACTCGTAGAAGATGCCGATCGCATTGGAACCGCCGCCCACGCAGGCGATCACGGCGTCGGGGAGCCTGCCCGCCTGTTCGAGCACCTGGCGGCGTGCCTCCACCCCGATGACCCGCTGGAAGTCCCGGACCATCAGCGGGAACGGATGCGGCCCGCCCACCGACCCGATGCAGTAGTGCGTGGTCTCGACGGTGGTCACCCAGTCACGGAACGCCTCGTTCATGGCGTCCTTCAGCGTACGGGTCCCGGCGGTGACGGGGATCACCTCCGCGCCCAGCATGCGCATCCTGGCCACGTTGAGTGCCTGCCGGCGGGTGTCCTCCTCCCCCATGTAGACGGCGCAGTCCAGCCCGAACAGGGCGCACGCCGTCGCGGTGGCGACGCCATGCTGCCCGGCCCCGGTCTCGGCGATCACCCGGGTCTTGCCCATCCGCTTGGTGAGCAGGATCTGCCCGAGCACGTTGTTGATCTTGTGGGAGCCGGTGTGGGCCAGGTCCTCCCGCTTGAGCAGGACGGTGCAGCCAGCCGTCTCGGAGAACCTGTGCGCCTGGGATAGCAGCGTCGGCCTGCCCGCATACCCGCGCAGCAGGTCACCGAGTTCGGCCTGGAACTGCGGGTCGGCCTTGGCGGCCAGATATTCCGTGGTCAGCTCGGCCAGCGCCGTCATCAGCGCCTCCGGCGCGAACCGGCCGCCGTACCTCCCGAAGTGCCCGTCGGCGTCGGGGACCGGGCCGGCGGTGGCAGGGGCGTTCACCGTCATGGACGGTCACCACGCAGGGCCGGATGCGAGCCGGCGGTCACCAGGTCGGCGACGGCGGAACGCGGGTCCTTGCCCGTGACCAGGCTTTCGCCGACCAGCACGGCATCTGCCCCCGCGGCGGCATAGGCGAGCAGGTCATGGGGACCGCGGACACCGGATTCAGCGATCTTGATAACCTCGGGCGGGACGAGCGGCGCGAGCCGCCCGAACACACCACGGTCCACCTCCAGCGTGGCCAGGTTGCGCGCGTTGACACCCCGCACTTTCGCCCCCGCCTCGACCGCCCGCTCCACCTCTGCCTCGGTATGCACTTCGACCAGGGGCACCAGCCCGATGGAAACCGCCCGCTCCACCAGCGACACCAGTGCGTTCTGGTCCAGTGCCGCCACGATCAGCAGCACCATGTCCGCACCGTAGACGCGGGCCTCCCACAGCTGATAGGCGCTGATCACGAAATCCTTGCGCAGCACCGGCACTGACACCGTATCCCTGACCGCCGCCAGGTCCTCCAGGCTGCCACCGAACCGCCGCCGTTCGGTGAGCACGCTGATGATGGCGGCCCCGCCTGCCTCGTAGTCCATGGCCAGCGCGGCAGGGTCGGCGATCGCGGCGAGCGCGCCCTTGGACGGGCTGGAGCGCTTGACCTCCGCGATGACCGCCACGTCCGGCCCTTTCAGCGGGGCGATCACATCGCGCGGCGAGGCAGCCCGCCGGGCCGCCTCCTTGAGCCGCTCCAGTGGCCTGTGTCCCTGCCGGGCAGCGAGATCGGCACGAACTCCTTCTAGGATCTCGTCGAGCACGCTCACGCGGTTTCGCTATCCCCTCGGGTCGGATGCCTTGCGCCCATGATGGTAGCGAGCCGGTTGCGCCTTGCCGGCACGCCCTCCCCGGGTCGGGGGAGCCTGGAGTGGACCGGTGGCCCCGATCCAGATGCGGCGTGCCTATCCCACGATCTGGCCACCGAATGCCTCCCCGGCGGCTTCGCCAAGGCTTGTTTCGCCGCTGGCCTGCTCGCGCCTGCGGATGGGGGCTGCGCCGTAGGCCCGGGCGACCGCCGGGTGTGCCAGCACACCCGCCGTGATGATGGCGAACAAGGTGCCACCCAGATACCGGGCGAAGAAGAACCGGGACAGCCCGTAGATGATGAACGCAGCCTCGAAGGTGACCGCGATCCGCCAGGCGGCACGGGTGCCAGAACGTGCCAGCACCGCCAGCGCGCACAGCGCCACGACCATGGCGAGGGTGATCAGGATCGACGACATCTGACGCCGGCTGAACGGCAGGCCGACCGCGGCAGCCGCGATCGCCTGTGCGACCACCAGTCGTGTGACCAGGCGCACCAGGCCGCGGGCGGGCTCGTCCGGCGCCCGGTCCGGCGAGCGCCCGATCAGCCCGCCTGGTTCCGCTCCCCGCACCGCACACCTCCCCTGCTCGCGTGCCGCCCAGGTACCAGGGGGACCTACCTACCTATGAGCCTAACTGTCCGCGGTGCGGGCCGCCCGGCTCGGTGGGGTCCAGCCCCTTGCTCAGGGATTCCCACAGGCTGGCCGGGTCCGTCCCGGACGGCGGCCTGGCCCCGCCGGGCTGGTCGTATCTGCTGGACATGACCGGCCACCGGGTCCCCCGCCAGGTGACGAGGACCCCGGCCGCCAGCACCACAAGTGCGCCCAGCACCGCCAGGCCGCGCCAGGGAAAACTCATCATGATGACATGCCCGGCCGCGCTCAGGCTGGAAGCGGCGCCCAGGCCCGCCGGGGCGCCCGGCACACTCCCCCCCGTCACCGATCCGGCCTGCTGGGCCGCTGTTCCATGCGCGGCGGCTGCGATCACCGCGGTCGTGCTCACGGCTTCGCCCACCAGCACGGCGGTTACCGCCCCGGACAGGGCCAGCAGCACGCCGACCAGCCGCCGGCCGAGGCCACGGGTGGCCACGACAGCCGCCAGGCCGGCCAGCGACACCAGCCCGAGCGCCCCGGCCAGCGGGACCAGGTCCTGGCCTCGCACCGTCAGATCGGTGCCGGGTATCGGCGGGGTGCCGGGAATGATCACCCGCGCCCAGCCCTGCCTGACCGACAGCAGCAGCAGGCCCGCGCCCACCGCCCCGAGGCCCAGGCCGAGCGCGTACTCCCGCCCTGCCCGTGCTGCGCTGGCCATCAACGGCTCACGTCAGCCGTCACCGGCCGTCAGCGCGAGCGTCCCGGCGTCGAAACAGGTCCGGTCGCCGGTGTGGCAGGCGCCGTCTGTCTGGTCCACCTTCACCAGCACGGCGTCACCGTCGCAGTCGAGCGCGACCGAGACGACCCGCTGCACATGACCCGAGGTCTCCCCCTTCACCCAGTACGCCTGCCGGCTGCGGGACCAGTACGTGCACCGGCCCGTGGTCAGAGTGCGATGCAGCGCCTCCTCATCCATCCAGCCCAGCATCAGCACCTCGCCGGTGTCGTACTGCTGGGCGATGGCGGCGACCAGGCCTGCCGGCTCACGCTTAGGCCGCGCGGCGAGCGCGGGGGCCAGCTGCGAAGGCCGCGCGGCTTCCCCCGTCATGCCCTTACTCCGTTCCGCATGCCCCGACCCTATGAAGCCCCTGCCGGTGCCCGTCCCGCCGGTGACCGTCCCGCCGGCCGCGGACCCGGGCGGCCCGGGGGCCGGCAGGGCGAACGCCAGGGCGTACCATCTCGGAGTGACCTTCGCCCGCGACGAGCGCACCGCTCTGTGCGCCCTTCTGGACGAGACGGGCCCCGGAGCGCCGACCTTGTGCGAAGGCTGGCGGACCGTGGACCTGGCTGCTCATCTGGTGCTCCGCGAGCGCCGGCCCGACGCGGCGGCGGGCGTGATGGGCGGCCCGCTGGCGGGTTACACCCAGCGGGTGCAGCGTGGGCTCATCGCCCGGATGCCCTACCGGCAGCTGGTGGACGAATTCCGCAATGGCCCGCCCAAGCTGTCAGCTTTCCGGATCCCCGGCGTGGACGAGCGGGCCAACGTGGTCGAGTTCTTCGTGCACCACGAGGACGTGCGGCGGGCGCAGCCGGACTGGCAGCCGCGCGAGCTGGAGCACGGCCTGGCCGAGCGGTCCGCGGCCGAGGACGGCCGGATCAAGCAGTTCCGCGAGGCCACCCGGGAGCACCGGATCGAGATCGCCCGCGAACTCGAGCACGCCACCCCCCGCAAGGTCGCCTGGGGCGGCCGGTGCGGCGACACCAACACGGCCTTCACGTCCCTGGCCGCCCTCCGCCCCCGCCCCGCCCCAGGAACGCTGGGAGGAGAATGCCGGTTATTCACCTTCAACGCTCGCCACCGTGATCGCCGCGCTGGTTTGCGCCTCGGAACTGGCCCGGGTGCATGATCAGAAAGAAACGGCTGAGTTCATTTTGGCCTACGCGGATTGGCTGGCGGCGCATCTTGAGGAATGGATGGTCACGACAGAAGGCGAATTGGTCGAGGGATTGCCCCGCCATTACATTCGAATCAATCCGGCCGATTCAAACACGCCCGACCCTCACGCCGATCCGAACGAAACCATGATTCAAGTCGCCAATG
>OFHG01000769.1_pt1 | contig 12115 bp, 14 predicted proteins | sample 1521931 | NCBI WGS metagenome assembly OFHG01 (sample SAMEA2468438, study PRJEB22500) | soil metagenome | biome: Glassland; feature: Farmland; material: Clay | place: Australia | collected 2013-01-31 | depth 0.55 m
GGCATACCGTCGAAACCTTTCCCAGAACGGTAGGGCGAAACGGCCGGTACCCCACGACCAGACTGATCAGGAGAGCGGTCATGATGATGGCCACATCGCGGCTGAGCACCAGGATAGTCAGCCACCAAGGCAGCGCGTCGCGGAAGGACAGCACCACAAAAGCCGTGCCGAGCAGCAGCTTGTCGGCGATGGGATCGAGGGCAATCCCGAGAGGTGATTCCTCGTGAAAGACGCGGGCCACCAGCCCGTCCACCACGTCCGACAAGGCCGCGGCCAGAAGAATGGCCAGCGCCCAGCCGTAACTGCGGCTGACTTCGAAAATCGCGAACAGCGGGACGAAAGCCAGCCGCAAAATGGTGATCTGATTGGCGGGGGTTAGAGTGCGCGAGGCCATGTTGTCGTCGCTACAACAGAGGTCACTGGAATTCCAGGCGGCCCATCCATCGCGGAACGCGCCCGAAGCGCCGGGGGCTCGTCCCTAGGGCGGGAAGAATCAAATCCGGGAAGACTCAAGACCTAGATATTCCTGCACCGTCAATCCGATTCTCGCACGGAAACGGTCGGCAAGCGATGGGATGCTGCCGCTGGGCTCGTCCTGCGCGATGCGCTCGACGCGGTGCATGGGGTAGAAAACCGTTGCCAGGCCGACGGTCGCTTCCTCATGGTCCAGGAGCTGGCGGAGAAAGTCGTCGAAAGAGTCCAAGTCGATGCCCCGGACAGTAACGCCCGCGGAATTCAGCGCTAGAAGCTGTCCCCAGATTTTCTCTTTCGGCGAAGACAAGCTGACAATCACGATGGAATTGATTTCCACGGCGAACCTCGCGCCGAGCCGCGGCTCATGTTCGGGCCGCGTTCTCGAACTCCCGACCAAGATACGCCGGAAACATAGCGAAGTAAACCCGCCGTGCCAGGCTTAGTGGCCGTAGCGAAGCTCTCCCGCTTCAACGCGGACCGGAAGATGATTCTCCGCCGGTGGCAGAGGACAGGTGGCGTAAGGCGTGAACGCGCAGGGCGGATTGTAGGCCTTGTTGAAATCCAGGATGACCTTGCCGCTCTTCGGCGGGTCGGCGTAGAGGAAGCGTCCGGGCGGGTACGTCTCCTTGCCCGAAGTCAGATCCTTGAAAATGAAGAAAAGGAGGCCGTCTTCTTCAATCGGATCGAGCCGGCAATCACCGCCGTTGAGCTTGAACTCGACGTAACCCGGACTCGGTTCTTCCGACGTATCACCGAGAACATTCAGAACCGGTATCTTCTTGGGCGGATTGTAAGGAACAAACCTGGCCTCGACGCGATAGGCTTCGTTGATGGGAAAATACTTGAGGCCCGTAAATTCCTTGCGCCTCTCGCTGTCGCGGTCCTTGAGGCGTATGCCGAAGCGGTTGCCGCGCTGGATGACGAACATGCTGAGAGCACGAACCTGGACGATGTCAGGTCTGCCTGTTGTGTCCGGCTTGAGGGCCGAAGTGCTGGCCCGCTTGCCGTCAACGGTCACCTCGGCGCCCGGCGCGGCCTGAAAGGTTGTCACGCCATGTTGAAACTCGAACGTGCCGAGGTGCGCCGGTGCCGACCCCTTGGGCAGCACAAAGTTGTTTCCAGAGGCCGCGCCCACTGTGCTCTTCCCTTCCTTCAGCCAGAACAAGCCCGCCACCGTCAGCCAGCCGCTGTCGGATGTGAGCGCCTTGACGCGAAGCTCGCGCCATCGCTCGATCTGCGTTCTGTAATTCGGCTGAGCCGGTGGGACCAGAAGGGCCACAAGAACTGCGAGGAGTATCTTGGACATTGGTTTACGCTCGATGAGACCGACTGCCGCCCGGCTTGCCCGCCGGACGTTTCTAAACCGAGATCTTCTTCAAACTGGAACTTACGCTGAGCGAGGCTTCCGTGGCATTCTGCACGGCCTCGACGGTAGTTTCCGGCGCAATCTCCGCCAGCGTCAGACCCTCTGGGGTAATTTCGATCACGGCAAGATCAGTGACAATCGTATCTACGACGCCCGCGCCCGTCAAAGGCAGCGTGCACTTCTTTAGGATTTTCGGTTTGCCGTCGCGCGTGGTGTGTTCCATGGCGATGATAACGCGCTTGGCCCCGGCCACCAGGTCCATGGCACCGCCCATGCCTTTGACGACTTTGCCGGGAATCATCCAGTTAGCCAAGTTGCCGTGCTCGTCCACTTCCATCGCGCCGAGCACGGTCAGGTCGATGTGTCCGCCGCGAATCATGGCGAAGGAGTCGGCGCTGGAAAAGTACGAAGTACCGGGAATCTCCATCACCGTTTCCTTGCCGGCGTTGATGAGGTCGGCATCCTCGTCGCCCTCGAAGGGATACGGCCCCACTCCGAGCATCCCGTTTTCCGATTGCAGCACGACTTCAATTCCCGGCGGCACGTAGTTCGCCACCAGCGTCGGAATGCCGATGCCCAGGTTGACGTAGTAGCCGTCTCTCAATTCCTGCGCGATGCGGCGGGCGATGAGTTCTCGTTTGTCCATGTCCGGCACGCGACCCGCTAGGGCCGCTTCCTCACGGTCCGTTTTTCGATGCGCTTCTCGAAGGCAGCACCCTGGAAAATTCGTTTGACGTAAACGCCCGGCGTCGCAACACAGTTGGGATCGAGTCCGCCGAGTTCGACCAGTTCCTCGACTTCGGCAATCGTCACCCGCGCCGCCGTGGCCATCACGGGATTGAAATTGCGCGCCGTGCGGCGATAGACGAGGTTTCCCCAGCGGTCGCCCTTCCACGCTTTGACAAAGGCGAAATCGGCTTTCAATCCGCGCTCCAGCAGACACTGGCGCCCGTCGAACTCGCGGACTTCCTTGCCTTCCGCAACGACGGTGCCGAAGCCCGTGGGAGTGTAGAAGCCCGCGATCCCCGCGCCGCCGGCGCGAATGCGTTCGGAGAACGTTCCCTGAGGATTCAGTTCCAGCTCGATCTCGCCTTTCAAGATCAGGCTCTCGAGCACCTTGTTCTCACCCACGTAAGTCCCGATGAGCTTCTTGATCTGGCCAGTCTGAAGCAGAACGCCCAGTCCGAATTCGTTCACGCCCGCGTTGTTGCTGATGATGGTGAGGTTCCTGGTGCCCTTGCGGTGCAGCGCCCGGATGAGGTTTTCCGGAATTCCGCAAAGGCCGAAGCCTCCCACCATGATGCTGGCGCCGTCCTGAACGTCAGCGATGGCTGCCTCTGCACTGGGAAAGACTTTGTTCAACGGATATCCTGCGGCCCTAAGGTTTTCCGCTCAGGTCAGATGGTAGAACTTCTGCATGTTGCCCATCCGCGGCCAGAGCGCGTAGCGCTTGACTTCCAGAATCTGCTTCAAGTGTCCGAGATCGTGGAACGCCCACTCGTAAATCATCTCGCCGGCCGTGATCTCCCCGACGGTTTGATGATGACCCACACGCTTAAGTTGCGCCGGCTTCAGGCTCCTGAGCCAGCGAACGTTCGCGCGACGCCGGCGGGTGAAGTCCGCCAGCGAGCGCAACGGGTTCTTCCGGTCATATCGTAACTCCACGGCGCGCTTTTCCTGGTCGAAAAGTCTGAGCGATGGCTCATCTTGCTCGATCATCGCCGCAACCCGCGCCCGCATGCCTAGTTCCTCGACGTCGTTGAGGTGAGCAAGGATTTCCTGCACCGACCACTTGCCTGCGGCGGGGCGCGCCTTCATCTGGCGCGGCGTCAGCACGGAAATCTCGCGGCGCACCTTCTCCGGCGTCGCGGCCAGTATCGCCAAGACTTCTTGGTAAGACCATTCCATAAACGGCACGACCTTCGATGATCCCTCTAAGTTTGCGGCTTGCTTCGCAAAACCGCCGTCTCCTGTGCAAAGCGGTCCGTCAGTTTGTAACCCTCGCTATCCGGCCACTTGTTGGAAGCAATCAACTGCTGAATTCGCGCGTTGCGGTCAGGGACCGGCGGGTGGGTGCGAGTCCAGAAAGAGTGCGCGCCCTGGTCAGTGGCCTGGTTGATCTTGGTGAGAAAGCGCGCCAGCCCGTCCGCCGAATAGCCGGCGTTGTAGGCGCAGGTCACACCCTTCTGGTCGGCAGTGTATTCATCCGCGGGCGCGAGACCCTGGTCAATGATGGTCACCAGGATTTTCTTGGAAGCGTTTTGGAGGTATTGCTTCCACTCGTTGCTTTGCATGTGCGCGGAAGCTTCCTGCATCCCGGCGAGCATCTTTTTGTCCCGTTCGATGACGTGAACCACATCCTTGTCGGCAACGTGGGCTACCTCATGCGCCAGCACTCCCGCCAACTCCGACTCGTCGTCGCAAAGCGCCAGCGCGCCGCGCGTGATGAAAATAAACCCGCCCGGGGTCGAAAAGGCGTTGATGTCGTCCGAATCGAGCACGGCGAAATGGTATTGGATATCCTGGCGTTCTGATTGCGCCGCCACGGCCTGTCCCACCAGATTGACGTAACGCGTGACTGGGTCATTCTTGTAAATATGGAAATAGTCAATGAACTTTGCCGCCACCTCGCGTCCGATTTCTTTCTCCTGCTGGTCGGTGATCGTCGTGGATTTGTGAATTTCTTGCGCCTTCTGGGCGTACTTCTTGAGATTCTTAAGGAATTGCGCCTGTGCGGGCTGGCCAGAGACCAGCAGCTCCAGGATCGCGACGAGCAGAGCAGCCCTCAAACCGGTGCGTAACGAAGGTCGGGACATGTTCATTCCTCCTACTGCTTTCCCTTCAGGTGCCCGTCCTCAATGAACTTGGCCAGATCGCCCTGCGGCACGGAATAGTTTTCCATGGCCGTGACCGCCTGGCGATCGGCTGGGGTCGGTGTCACGTTGCCGATCTTTTCGCCTTCGCCCACACCCTTGGCGCCTGCCGAGGCGGTTGCGGAAGTTTGCTCCGAGCTGGAACCGGTGACCTCCTTCAGGCCATTGAAGAAGCCGCCTTTTTTCTTGGGCTTCTGCTGCTGACCCTGCCCCTGGTCCTGCTGGCCCTGCTGCTGGTTCTGCTGGGCTTCCTGCCCTGCATTGAGACGGCCGGAAAGGAGGATCAAGGGCAGCCCGGCGAGCAGAACCAATGCCAGCACTAAAGCGAAACGACGCGTCAGGCAATGTCTGGTCATGATGCAACCTCTTTGAGTTTCGTTTGCGCCGGCTTGGCGGAGGAGTCGGTCATTCCTAACAGTTCGTAGACCACGATCCCTTTTTCTTTTCCCTTGACGTGAATCTCGCCCAGCGGCCGAACCTTGGCGAGCGGCTGGATCTCACTGTACGTCGCCTCGCTGATCACAATCGAGGCCTGAAGTTCCTTGGTGGCGCTTTCCAGCCGCGAGCCCAGGTTCACGCTGTCGCCGATGACAGTGAAGTCCATCCTCTGCTCGGAGCCGATATTGCCGAAAAGCATTTCGCCCGTGTTGATGCCTACGCCAACGTGGAGTGTCGGTCGCCCCTCACTTTGCCACTTTTCGTTCAGTTTTTCCAGCCCCTCGATCATTTCCAGGCCGGCACGGGCGGCGAGCTCGGCATGATTGGGCTGCGCGAGCGGCGCCCCCCAGAACGCCATCACGCAATCGCCGACGAACTTGTCGAGCGTTCCGTGGAATTTGAAAATCACCGAGACCATCAAGTTCAGGTGCTCGTTGAGGGTGGCGATGACGGTCTCAGGAGGATATTTTTCCGAGAAGCTGGTGAAGCCGCGGATATCGCTGAACAGGACGGTGAGATTCTTCTTCTCCGCCCGCAAGCTTCCCCAGTCGAGATCGGTCATGATCGTTTCGACCAGGGTGGGCGCGATGTATTTCATCAGCGTCTTCCGGTAATGGCGCTTCTCGCGTCCCTCGGTGGCGTAGCGGGTGAGCGTGGTGGCCAGGAAGGCGGTCCCGCCTCCCGTGAGAGGCGCGACCAGGGGCACCCAAACGCTTTCGGCCCGGAAGAACCAGCATGCGGCCCCGAAGTAAACCGTCCCCGCCGCCAAGCCGAGCAAAGAATAGAGAAGCGCGGAATCCAGCGAGTAGACCAGGGCGGCCATCAGGAACGACATGCCGACGATCGAGGCTCCGGCCACGGAGGGTCGCAGGGAGCGCAACGAATCTCCGCGCAAGAAATTCTCGAGGACAGTCGCTTGTATTTCAACGCCCGGGTGCGTCTCTGAGAACGCGGTGGGCCGGAAGTCCGCCGCACCTACCGCCGTTGCGCCTATTAAAACGATCTTGTTCTTGAACTCCTCGCCCAGCCGCGGCTTCTTGCCGTTCTCGTATTCCATCGCGGCGTTAAAGACCTTCCAAACCGAGTAGTTCTTGAAGGTGTAGGCGGGGCCGTACCAGTGAACCAGCATTCGACCTTGATCGTCCAGCGGCATGCGGTGGCCGTCAAAATCCAGGCTCGGCCCGGCGCCCAATTTCACTGGCGCATCCGCAGGCACTCCGGTCGCCGCTCTGGCAAGGGCCAAGGGAAGGGACGCGTAATAGCGGTTTCGGAATCGAAACAGGGGCGTAACCCGCCGCACGGGTCCGTCCAGGTCAGAAACCACGGTCGCGCACCCAATGCTCGATGCGCCATTTAAGAGTGTGCCTTCCGGCAAATCAATCCCGGAATACGGCGCAAATTGGGGGCTTTCACCGCCTTGAACACTCAAAGCGAGTTGCTTCAGGCTGTCTTGCAGCTTTTCGCGCGCAATTGGATCAGCTTCGCGGAACGTCCCCTGATTCAGCGTAAACCCGAGCACAACGTTTTTCTTTTCGCTGAGTGCCGCGGCAAACTTTTCGTCGTCACCCTGATGCGGGTCGGCGCCCTGAAAGAAAATGTCAAAGCCGATGGCTTTGGCGCCCCACTCATTCAGGTAGTGAACCAAGCCCGCATAGAGCAGGCGCCGCGGGGGCCAGCGGCCGAAGTTGTCCCGGAAATCCTGGGAATCGAAGCTCGTATCATCGAGGGCGATGATAACGATATCGTTGGGACGCTGCACCTGTGTGAACGCCCTGAAGCGCCAATCCAGCGATTTGTTCTCGAGGGTTTGAAACCATCCTTGCGACCACGCGCCCAGAACCAGCAATGCGCTCGCCAGGCCCAGGGCAATCGCCTGCACCCATTTCGATTTTGCCCAGCGCTGGACGGTTTTCACCATGGGCGGGAAATGACGTTCAGCTTATTTTGCGCAACTTTTCGCGCAGCTTCAGCGCCTGCTTGAACTCGCGCTCCAGCTCGCGGTCACTCAGATGGGCTTTCATGCCTTCCAGCTTTTCGATCAGCGATTCGAGCGCCGCCTGGATATTCTCAATATTGGTCAAGCAGATGTCGCGCCACACATTATAAGGGCTCTCGGCCAGCCGTGTCATATCGCGAAAGCCTGAGGCCGCGAGCTCGGAGGGAAGAAAGTCTTCCGCGCCCTGTTCGGCAATCAGGCTGGCCAAGCCGGTAGAGAGGAGCTGGGGCAGATGGCTCAGAAAAGCCACGGCGCGGTCGTGGCTGGAAGGGTCGGTGAGGAAAGGCTGCGCGCCGACGGCCTTCAACAGTTCCACGAAGGCTTTGACGCGCTCATCGGCCAGGTGGTCGGGCGAAAGCGGCGTCAGCACGTAGCGCGCGTTGCGGAACAGTGCTGCGTCGGCGCTCTCGAGGCCCGATCGTTCCCTGCCCGCCAGAGGATGCCCGCCCAGAAATAGTGTGGCGCGGTCGAAAACCTCAGCGCCCTTGCGGCAGATCAGCCGCTTGGTGCTGCCCACGTCGGTGATCAAGGCGATTCCCTGGACCATCGGTTTCAATTGCGGCAGCAGGTCCAGGATCACCCCGACGGGGGTCGCCAGGATCACCAAATCCGCGTCGCGTACCGCCGGGGCGAGCTCTGCTTGCGCTTCGTCAATCGCGCCTGCAGCGAGCGCGCGCTCCAAAACCTCCGGGCGGTCGCAGCCTGTTAGCCGCCCTGCAAAGCCCGCGGCTTTCAGCGCCAGCCCCCACGAGCCGCCCATCAGGCCCAGGCCCACGATGGTCACGCGCTTGAAAAAAGATTCAGAAGAATTCAAGGTGATAGCGACAACTGAGAATTTCCGACTTTCGGCTGCTAATCGCCGACCGGTAATCGACGAACCTCAATCGGCGGTCCTTTCAAATCGTCCGCCCAACCGCGGGCGCGATCATTTTCAATTGCTTCATCAATTCTTCGAACTGGTCGAAATAGAGCGACTGGGCGCCGTCACTCAGGGCATTCTCAGGGTCGGAGTGCACCTCGATCAGCAAGCCATCCGCCCCCGCCGCCACCGCCGCGCGCGCCATCGGGGCCACCTTGTCGCGCCGCCCCGTCCCATGCGAGGGATCGGCGATGATCGGCAAGTGCGAAAGCTTCTGGATCACCGGAATCGCCGAAACGTCCAGGGTGTTGCGCGTGGCATTCTCAAAGGTGCGAATACCGCGCTCGCACAGCACCACATTGTAGTTTCCCCCCGACATGATGTATTCCGCCGACAGCAACAATTCCTCGACTGTGGCGGAAATTCCGCGCTTCAGCAGGATAGGTTTTGCGACCTTGCCCAGTTCTTTGAGCAGGTTGTAATTCTGCATGTTGCGCGCGCCCACCTGGAGCACGTCCACGAACTCCAGCATCAGGGGGATCTGCGTCTGGTCCATGACTTCGGAGACCACCACCATGCCGAACTTATCGGCGGCGCGCCGCATCATCTCCAGCGCTTTCGAGCCCAGTCCCTGAAAGCTGTAAGGCGACGTGCGGGGCTTGAAGGCGCCTCCGCGCAGAACTCTGACGCCGAGTTTCGAAACATGGGCAGCGATTGCATCAATTTGTTCTTCGCTCTCGACGCTGCACGGGCCGGCCATCACCACCACTTGCTTGCCGCCCACCTCGACGCCCTTGCCGAATTTGATCACCGAGCCTTCCGGCCGGAAATGCCGGCTGGCCAGCTTGTACGGCGCGGAGATGCGCAGGACCTCAGCCACTCCCTCCAAAAGTTCGATGTCGCGCGTGTCAAAGCCGATCTTGGCGCCCACCGCGCCCAGCACCGTTTGCCGCGCGCCGGTCGAGCGGTGAATATCGAACCCCATGTCCATCAGCTTGTTGATGACACGCTGCACCTGATCTTCCGACGCGCCCTCTTGCATGACGACCACCATATTGAGTTACTCCTCCCCCTGGGTCGACCCGTCTTCCATCGAGTGCCGCTCGAGCGACCGTGCCTCGTCAATGATGCGCTCGAACAAGCGCCGAACGGCGGCGTCGTCGAGCGGCCCGGGATTCGACTTCACCACGTTGCGCAGGATTTCCGCCTCGCGCGCCGGTTGCCACGTCGGCATATTGATCTTCTTCTTCAGATGTCCGATTTCGACGGCGCACTGCGAGCGCTCGTTGAGCAGCTTGACAAGTTGCTGGTCAATCTCGTCTATGCGCTTACGCCAGTCGTCAAAATCGCTCATAGGCTTCTGTTAACCGTCCCTTCCTTGAGCCATCGGACAAACGACTCAATCGCCGCTGCGCCCTCAGAAGAATATTTCTCTTCGATGGCATGGACGATGGCGCTGCCCACCACCGCCGCGTCCGCCACTGCAGTCACTTCCTTCACCTGTTGCGGATTCGAAATCCCAAATCCCACCGCAAGCGGTAGTGACGTGAATTTCCGGGCCCGTTCGACCAGCGGCTTCAGCGTCCCGGAAATCTCGCTGCGCTCGCCGGTCGTACCCGTGCGCGAAATCAGGTAGAGAAATCCGCTAGAAAGCGCAGCGGCGCGCATCAGTCGGTCATTGGGCGAGGTCGGTGAGGCCAGAAAAATCGTGTCAAGGTTTTCCGTCCGCATCGCTGTAACGTAATCTTCAGCTTCTTCCGCTGTTACGTCCACCATCAGCGCGCCCGCCGCGCCCGCCCGCGCCGCTTCGCTCGCGAACCTTTTCAGGCCATATTGGAGCACAGGATTGTAGTAGCTAAACAGAATTATCGGTGCGCGGATCGATTCGCTCCACTTCGGCAATCGCTCCAGAATCTTGCGCAAGGTGGCGCCGGCTCTGAGGGCCCGCTCGGAAGCTCGCTGAATCACCGGGCCGTCGGCCAGCGGATCTGAGAACGGCACGCCCAGCTCGATTACGTCCGCGCCTGCACGGTCAATCGCCGCGAGCAACTCACCCGTCGCTTCGAGCGACGGGTCGCCCGCGGTCAGATAGATAACCAATCCCTTCGCGTTGCGCTCGCGCAACTCCCGAAACCGCAAGTCAATTCGTGATGTTGAGACCGTTGCCATGTGTCGCTCGTGAGGCAGGTTTCGAACCTGCCCCTACAAGATCCCTTGCGACTGAAAGATTCCCAGATCTTTGTCGCCGCGGCCGGAGAGATTGATCACCACAATTTCATCGCGTTTCATCTTTGGGGCGCGTTTGATGACTTCGGCTACCGCGTGTGCAGATTCGAGCGCTGAGATGATGCCTTCGGTGCGCGCCAGTTCCCGCGCCGCGTCCAGTGCTTCGGCATCGCTCACGTGCGTGTATTCCACGCGCCCCTGCCGCTGGAGCGCCGCGTGCTCGGGCCCGACGGCGGCGTAATCGAGACCTGCCGAGACTGAATGCGTAGTCGAAATCAATCCGTCCTCCGTCTGCAACACGTAAGTGTAAGTCCCGTGCAACACGCCCGGCTTGCCGCCGGCAAAGCGAGCGGCATGCTCGCCCAGTTGCAGCGAGCGGCCGCCCGCCTCCACTCCAACCATCTTGACCTCGCGGTCGGGGATGAAATCGTAGAACAAGCCGATAGAATTGCTTCCGCCGCCCACGCAGGCGAACAGGACGTCCGGCAGCCGGCCGGCCTGCTTCATGATCTGCTCGCGGGTTTCCTGTCCGATCACGCGATGAAAGTCGCGCACCATCATGGGATAAGGATGCGGGCCGAGCACCGAACCGAGCAAGTAGTGAGTGTTCTCGACGTTCGTCACCCAGTCGCGCATCGCCTCGTTGATGGCGTCCTTCAGGGTTTTCGAGCCGGATGACACGCCCACCACTTCCGTGCCGAGCAATCGCATGCGGAATACGTTCGGCGCCTGCCGTTCCATGTCCTCATCACCCATGTAAACGCGGCATTCGAGGCCCAGCAGCGCCGCCACGGTCGCCGTCGCCACGCCGTGCTGGCCGGCACCGGTTTCCGCAATCAGCCGCGTTTTGCCCATCCGCTGGGCGAGCAGCCCCTGGCCCAGGCAGTTGTTGATCTTGTGCGCGCCGGTGTGCAGCAGGTCTTCGCGCTTGAGAAAGATCTGCGCGCCGCCCAGGCGCTCGGTCAGTCGCCGCGCGTGAAAGAGCGGCGTCGGCCGTCCGGCAAAATCCTTAAGTAACCGACTGAGCTCTCCCTGGAATTTCTCGTCGCCCCGCGCCACCTCGTAAGCCTTGCCCAGTTCTTCGACCGGGTGCATCAGCGTCTCAGGGACGTAGCGCCCGCCGAACTCGCCGAAGCGGCCGCGTGCGTCAGGCCAGGATCCGGTTTGGGTTTGAATCAACGTCATGGGCAGTCCTTGTCTGCTTCTCTTACGGCCGCGAAAAACGCCTTCAGTTTGCCAGAATCCTTGATTCCCGGCGCCGATTCCACGCCGGTCGCGACATCCACCGCGTAAGGGCGGACTTTGCGAATTGCTTCGGCGACGTTTTCCGGCGCCAATCCTCCTGCGAGGATGACCGGGCAGACCCTTTTTGCCTCGCGTGCCAGACCCCAATCGAAAGTCCTGCCCGTCCCGCCGGGCAGTTCCGGGTCGAAAGCGTCAAGAAGCAACGCGCTGGCGCGAAGCGTGACCCAGTCCGCAATGTTAGCGTCTCCCCTGACTGCGACGGCGCGGATGACCGGAAAGTTTTCGATCCCACCCTCGTGAGCCGGGAATCTGGGCCCGTGCAATTGTACGACGCTCACGCCCGCGAGCCTTGCCACTTGTGCGACGTGTGCTGCGTCCGTTTCGTCGGCAAAAACGCCGACCGTCACAAGAAACGGCGGCAAGATGGCGATGATCGCGCGTGCAGCCTCCGGCTCGATAAAGCGTGGCGAGGGGCGATAGAAATTGAATCCGAGCGCCGCAGCGCCTAACTCGACTGCAAATTGTGCGTCTTCGAGCCTCGTGATGCCGCAGATTTTGACATGCGTCGGCATCTTCAGGCCTTTCGCGCGGCAGGCGACCGCGCACCTTCCAGCAGCGCCGCGAGCTTCCTTCCGGGA
>OFHG01000770.1_pt1 | contig 12111 bp, 9 predicted proteins | sample 1521931 | NCBI WGS metagenome assembly OFHG01 (sample SAMEA2468438, study PRJEB22500) | soil metagenome | biome: Glassland; feature: Farmland; material: Clay | place: Australia | collected 2013-01-31 | depth 0.55 m
CCGTAGGCTCGACCTTCAATGACATGGATCAGAAGATCCTCTCCACCTGGAAAACCTGGTCGAAAGTCGATTTACGCTCCCTGGTAGCCGCCTGGTCCTTGCCAGCCCTGGAATTGACCATCCTGGCTGTCTGGGCGCTCTTCGTTGGCCGGGAGTATCTCAATTTCGACCCACGCGTGATTCCTGCTGGTGGCGAGTTCAATGCTGCCATTCAAGCGCACCACCTCTGGACCCGTTTCCAGGCTTGCGGCTGGTGCGCATTGTGGGATGGTTCGGAGCGGGGTGGGTTTCCAGCATTTGTGGATCCGCTTGCCAGCGCGCTGCATCCGTTGGTCATCGTCACTACATTGCTCTTTGGAGTCATCAATGGCGCTAAAATTGCCTTGATCGCCTCGTTTTGGATCGCCGGTTTTGCCCAATGGTGGCTGGCGCGCGTGCTTAAATTCGGAGCTCTGCCCCGCTTGTGGGGGGCGTTGATGGTCATGGTCGGCGGTCACCTGGCTGGTAGGATGGAATTGGGCATTTTCAGTGTCGTTCTGTCTACCGCGATGGTCTCATTGACGTTCGCACCCGCCATTCGCCTCATTCAAGATCCCAGTCGCCGATCGGCGATCATCCTGGGGTCTATCCTGGCGCTGCTGGCAGTTTCAGGACAAGGTTACATGCAGGCCGGTTTTATTTTCATGGCGCCAGCTTACCTGATTTTGATCTGGGGCTCGAAATCGCAAATGCGCCGGGTTTTCAAACACTTGCTCCTGGCAGCCGGGATCGGCTTGTTGTTGGCGGCACCCTTTTTTGTACCCTTTCTTCATTTTTTGCCCAATTTTTTAAAGGACAGCGACCCGAACTTTGGGGCGGGCCAGCCCTTGGGCTATTATTTGCTCAACCTGGTCATCGGTGATCGCGATTTTTTATTCAGTAATATGTTGGGAAAGTTGCCTTATCCTTATTTGTACACGATGTTCGTCGGCTGGATCCCCATCGCCCTGGCCTTGTTATGTATGCGTCTGGCCCAACGAAAGGATTATCGGATTCTTTTATTTCTGGCTACCAGCGCCGCGCTTGCGATTTTTGTGGGCAGCACCCTCCCACTTAAATGGCTGCAGCCGGAGTTGAATTTCCTGGCAGCGTTGCTTTTTATCCCGATGATCGGCGGTCTGGCTGTGCCGCCCATCATTGGCTTATCCACCTACGCCCTCGATCGGTTGTTGAAGAGTAAATGGCCTGTGCTTAATCTGGGCCTGAGCTTCGAAAAGCCGGCCTTTAATTGGGCGTTGAATTTGCGTTGGCTCCTGTTGATCCCGTTGTTGGTCGCCTTGCAGAATGGATTACAGTTCTCGCGTTTATGGTTACACACTGTAACCGTTGAACCGGGAGTCATTCAATTGCTGCAACATTTAAGGACCAGTGATTTGCAATGGGTCGAGCCGCCTTTTGGCGAACACATCTTCATTGAACCGGCAGTCGCTATGGGATTGAAGCTCAGCCCGGGAATTATGACTTGGCGCTGGAAGGACCGCGACTTCCCGGTCGCAGTCCTGGAAGCCAATCCTGCCGGCCCACCCCCACTTACTGAGACTAAAGTTGATGAAGCTTATGGCGTTCCTATTTATGCAGTGCGCGGCCAGCCATACGCGGCTGTGATGGGAGACACCTGGGGCGAAGCCTGCAAAGCTTCTGGGATTGGAGGCGACCTGCAGGTGACCTGCTCCAACGTGCAGCCGGGTAAGCTGGTGCTGCAGGAAAATTCGTATTCAGGATGGACGGCCTGGCGGGATGGCAGCCGCGTAACACTCTTAGACGGCAAGAATTTACAGGTTGATGCACCGGCAGGAGAACATGTTTACCACTTTCGTTATCTGCCCTGGGATGTGCCATTGGGCATTGTGCTTTTTGTGGCCGGCCTCTTCTTGAGCGTTAAATTATGGTTTCAGCCCTCTTCCCACAACCTGGAAGAGCATATTGCCGATACACCTTCAAAGTTTAATGATTGATTCGTCTTATTTGCTTCCTTTCGTAGGCGTGTTTGTTCTGGCGCTTATATTGGATTATTGGTTGACCTTCGGCCTGAGGATCTGGCAAAAAAAGCGCGATGGCGAGGTCACCTTGAGCACTGCTGACCAGATTAAACAAATCTGGCAACGAGCGCGTGCGTTAAAATCTGATCTTTCCACACGATGGGTGAGCCTGAAGCAACCTCGATGCTTAAAGCTTTACTCATTATTTGGGGGAACGATATTAATTGCGGCGGGACTGTTTTTATTTACGGCTAAAACAGACCTTGGAGCCGGTTGGGTGCCCTGGGCGTTGTTGATCGCCGGCCTTTTCCTCTTCGTCTGGAAGCTTCCGGTTGACGCGGCCAATGCCATATCTTTCAAAGCCGATTCGCTTGTAGCCAATTCGGAAGAGCCCACTCGCGCCTGGCAGAGTGTTTGCCTGTTTGCCAGTCCATTCCTTGCTTTTCTGGCTGTGGTACAAGCTGGCGATGGTGCCCGGTTGATTAATCCGCTGTTAGCTGTGACAGCCTGGATTATCAGCATCATTTTGGCCGTCTTAGGCGCCTGGCAATTCTCGGCCAGGCAGTTCCGACCTCACCTGAGCAAATTGATCCTGTCCTTCGTCTTTTTAAGTATTGTTGCCTTTATTATTCGTTGTGTGAATGTTACCCATATTCCACCCACCTTAACCGGCGACGAAGGGTCAGTTGGCTTAAGTGCATTGGATTTTCTGAATGGCAGAAACAACAATATTTTTTCGGTCGGATGGTATTCATTTCCGTCGCTATTTTTTTACCTTCAATCAATATCGATATCCTTGTTGGGTCGCACCATTGCCGCATTACGGTTGCCATCTGCCCTGATTGGCGGGTTGACGGTAGGGTTCACTTTCTTGATTGCACGGAAGATGTTTGGCAAACAAACAGCCTGGTTCTCCGCCATATTCTTATGCGCCTTTCATTTCCACAATCATTTCAGCCGCCTGGGGTTAAATAATATCTGGGATGGGTTATGGTTTGTCCTTGTTTTGGGCATCGTTTGGGCCGGCTGGCAGGACGGTAAGCGTAATACGTGGATCCTGGCAGGGTTGGCCTTGGGTTTTTCCCAATATTTTTACGTTACTTCACGACTTTTAATTTTCGTTATCCTGACCTTTTTAGTGTTTGCAAGCCTGCGCGATCGCCACCGTCTCAAAAGCTTTTTACCGCAAATTTTATCTATGTTGTTGGTGGCATTGGTGGTATTTCTGCCGTTGGCGACCTTCTATTTAAGGCACCCAGACATATTCATGGCGCCCTTCAACCGCGTCAGTATCTGGGGGGATTGGATGCAGGTAACTGTAGCCTCCACCGGGTTGAGTTCATGGCAGGTTTTGGCTCGACAGCTCATCCTGAGTTTCCTGGCCCTTTTCAAAGAGCCTTTGCATTTCTTTTATGATCCCGGCGTGCCGTTACTTCGTCCGCTCACCGCAGGTTTGTTCTTTTTCGGAATAATAACCCTGCTTGTACGACGCCGGGATTCACGCTTCGTCATGTTGGGAATTTGGATCGTCACTTTTATCCTGACCGGTGCTTCAAGTGAAAGTGTGCCTGCCTCTCAACGTTATGTTGCTATTGCCCCGGCTTTGGCTATTTGTGTGGGTTTTGGCTTATCCGTGTTGTTACACCGATTGACCGGCATTTGGCCGGGTCTGCTGCGGGCATCATTTGGCATTGGTCTGTTGATTATTTGCCTGATCGGAATAGATGAGTTAAATTTCTATTTCTTCAAATACACGCCCAACAGCGACCTGGGAGGATTTAACACGCTGGTAGCCCAGCGCCTGGCGGATTACCTTGAAAATAAAAAAGAAAATTGGAACGTCCTTCTGTATGGTTCTCCCAATTTGGGTTATTCCTCCATACCTTCGCTCCCTTACCGCTTGCCTGGCGTAACGGGGTTGGATATGGTCGCGCCCTGGGGATCCCCGGAAAATCCGTTGCCACAAAGTGATCACTTAATCTTCGTATTCTTGCCGAATCACGAGCAGGATTTACAGCAGGTTCAAGCCTGCCTGCCAGGGGGAAAATTAGTTGAGGAATATGGACCTAAAGACGAGCTTCTCTTCTGGCTCTATGAGCTGGTCGAGAAAAATTAAGCAGCTTGCGCAAATCGAAATCTGGACTTATCACGGAAGGACCCAAAGAGCCGTCGTTATTGCCTGATGGCATGCATGATAGAATTAAACAAGTCCAATTGGAATTGGACTTGTTGTTTCTTAGAATTTAACGACACATTTTAACGGGAGGGAAATAATTTGAAGGCCGTGTACTTCCACCGGCATGGTGGTCCTGAAGTCCTTGAATACGGAGAATTTCCTGCACCAATACCCGGGCCAGGCCAGGTCCTGGTGCGCTTGCATGCTGCCGCGCTTAACCGCCTGGACCTGTGGGTACGAGATGGCTGGCCGGGCATCAAGCTGGAATACCCGCACATTCCCGGAGCGGATGGGGCTGGCGAAGTGGCTGCCTTAGGGTCCGAAGTGGAGGGTTGGCGGATCGGCGAGCGAGTCGTGATCAATTCCAATCTCAGTTGCGGGCGATGCGAATACTGTTTGGCAGGCATGGATAACCGCTGTCGTAGCTGGCAGCTTTTGGGGGAAAATGTGCGCGGCACCTACGCCGAATTCGTCGCGGTACCCGCCGGCAACCTGCTCAGGCTGCCGGCAGGCTTTGATGAGAAAGTGGCGGCTGCTGGCGCACTGGTATACCACACCGCCTGGCATTCCCTGATCACGCGCGGGGGATTGCGCCCCGGAGAAAGCGTGCTGGTAGTAGGCGCTTCCGGAGGTGTCAATAGCGCCAGCATCCAGATCGCCAAATTAACCGGCGCGCATGTCATTGTGGTCGGTTCCAGCCCTCAAAAACTGGATTTTGCCCGGTCTTTGGGCGCGGATGAGCTCGTCGATCGCTCCGAAGAAGGGAACTGGTCTAAGGCCGTTTACGAATTGACCGGCAAGCGCGGGGTGGACGTAGTGGTTGACAACATCGGCACCACTTTCTCCCTCAGCTTCCGCGCCGCCGGCAAGGGAGCCCGCATCCTCACCGTAGGCAACTCAGGGGGCTCGAAATTTGAGATCGACAATCGTTATATTTTCGGTAAACATCTTTCCATCCTGGGTTCCAGCATGGGGACACATGCCGATTTCGCCACGGTGATGGGCCTGATTTTCGAGGGCCGCCTGACGCCCCCGGTGAGCGATGTTTTCCCATTATCTCAGGCCAGGGCAGCCCAGGAGTGCCTGGAACACGGCCAACAGATGGGGAAAATTGTGTTGGAGATCAACACATGATGACCGGACCTAAATCCGGTAACGCCGCTTTGCAGTCTGATCGACCAGATTCACCAGCAGATCGCCCAGCCTCTCGTCCGTTCAGCGTAACGCTCCTGATTGGAGTGGTGTTAATTTTTACAGGGCTTAACCTGTTAAGGCTCGTTCTGACCATCCAATCCTGGCAATTTTTGGACAGCTTGCTGCCTGTTTCACCCTGGTATCTGGCGCTGACCGGGCTGGTATGGTCGTTTCTGGGTTGTGCATTAATTTGGGGCTTGCGGTCGGGTCGTACGTGGGCGCCGGCTGCAACTTGCATATTGTCTGGTATTTACGTGCTTTATTATTGGATCGACCGGTTGTTTGTAGCCAACCGGTCGGGTCTGGAGGCCAGTTGGCCTTTCACCCTGGTTTTCTGTTTGCTCATCCTGATCTGGATTTTCTGGACGTTTACTCGGCGGAAGGTTCGTAATTATTTTGGAGTTTCTTATGACCACAGATTCGAAAATTCAACGATTGCGCGAGTTCAAAGCCGACGGCCGCCTGGGAGGCGGCCCAGAACGAATTGAAACCCAGCACCAGCGCGGCCGCCTGACTGCAAGAGAGCGCATCGACCTGCTTCTGGATAAAGGCTCGTTCAGGGAGATCGACGCATTCGTGGTTCACCGTACCAATGATTTTGGCCTGGATAAGCAAAAATTCACCGGCGACAGCGTGGTCACCGGTTGGGGGACAATTGACGGCCGGCTGGTTTACGTGTTCTCCCAGGACTTCACCGTGTTCGGCGGTAGCCTGGGTGAGGTGCATGCCGAGAAAATCTGCAAAATCCTGGATATGGCCTTGAAAAACGGCGCTCCGGTGATCGGGCTAAATGATTCGGGAGGCGCACGCATCCAGGAGGGCGTGGTTTCGCTGGGAGGTTACGCCGATATTTTTTTGCGCAATACCCTGGCTTCCGGGGTCATCCCCCAAATCAGCGCCATCATGGGCCCTTGCGCGGGCGGCGCGGTCTACTCGCCTGCGCTGACCGATTTCATTTTCATGGTGCGAAATTCCTCGTACATGTTCGTCACAGGGCCGGAAGTGGTGAAAACGGTGACGCATGAGGAAGTATCCTTCGAAGAGCTGGGTGGCGCCACGGTGCATGCTGAGATTTCGGGCGTGTGCCACGTCGTAGCGGATACCGAGGCCGACACCTTGTACCTGATTCGCAAGCTGCTTTCATATCTGCCTCAAAACAATATGGAAGATCCCTTGTTTGTGCCCAATGGGGATGACCCGTTTCGCATGGAAGAAGCCCTGGATAAGATCGTGCCGGATGAGCCCAGCAAGCCTTATGATATTAAAGATGCCATCCTCATGGTTGTAGATGACGGGCAGTTTTTCGAAATCCATGAATTTTACGCTCCGAATATCGTCATCGGTTTCGGCCATTTGGGGGGACACAGCGTTGGGATTATTGCTAACCAACCATCAGTGTTAGCCGGTGTTTTGGATATCAACGCCTCTGAACAGGCCGCTCGATTCATCCGTTTTTGCGATAGCTTCAATATTCCGTTGGTTACCTTTGTTGACGTTCCCGGCTTTTTGCCGGGCACCGTCCAGGAGCATGGCGGCATTATCCGCTCGGGAGCCAAGCTGCCCTACGCATACTGCGAGGCTACGGTGCCGCAGTTGACTGTAGTCACCCGTAAGGCATATGGCGGCGCTTACGACGTGATGAGCAGCAAACACATTCGCGGCGATGTGAACCTGGCATGGCCCACGGCTGAGATCGCAGTGATGGGGCCGGATGGGGCTGTAAACATAGTTTTTCGCAAGGAGCTGGCGAATGCGGATGATCCGGTTCAACGTAAAGCCGAGCTCGTCGAAGAATACCGTGAGAAGTTTGCCAACCCTTACATTGCCGCTTCGCGAGGCTACATCGACGACGTCATTGAACCGCGTGAAACCCGCCCGCGCTTGATCAATGCCCTGGAAATGCTCGCCAACAAACGCGACACCAATCCACCCAAAAAGCATGGTTGCATTCCGCTATGATGCGGTATCGAGCTTTTGAGATGACAGCTTCCACGCATCGGCCCTTAATGAGTGATTTTCATCTTTGGGCGAATGGCCACCGGCTACAGGCGGAGATGGCCGGCCAGCCGGGCCGCCCGGCTGTAATTTTGTTGCATCATGGATTGGGGTCGCTACAATCCTGGCCCGATACGATTCCGGCACTGGTAGCGGCCGGTTACCGGGTGGTGGCATACGATCGTTGGGGTTATGGGCATTCGGACCCTCGCCAGGGGGTGGATATGCCGTTTTTTGAGGACGATTTGAAAGACTTGCAGGCTATCTGCAGCCAGTTGGAGTTGGAGCCGGTAATCCTGGTGGGGCATAGTGATGGCGGTACCATTGCATTGTATTACGCGGCCCGCTATCCCGCACGGATTGCCGCACTGGTAGTCGTCGCCGCGCACATATATTTGGAGCAGAAAATGGAATCAGGGATTCTCGGCGTTCGAGAGGCTTACGTGCGGGATGAGCGTTTTCATGCCGGCTTGCGCCGGCTGCATGGCGAGCAAACCGACCAGGTGTTTTACAACTGGTTTGATGGCTGGCGCTGCCCGGAGAGTCGGAATTGGGATATGCGGCCGCAACTCGAACGGATTTCCAGCCCTACCCTGGTAGTTCAGGGGTTAGAGGACGAACACGCCACACCTCAGCATGCGCGCGATATCGCCGCTGCAATCCCAAACGCGGAATTGTGGTTAGTTCCCGGTGCTCGCCATATGCTGCCCCAGGACTTGCCCACAGATTTTAATGAACGAACCATTTCATTTCTAGCATGCAGCGCCTGAGGCGAGTGCTGCCAGGATTTATCCTTGGAGAGAAGTTGCGATGTTCAATAAAGTTTTGATCGCCAATCGAGGAGAGATTGCGGTGCGCATCATTCGTGCCTGCCGCGAGCTGGGCATGCAGACAGCGGCCGTTTATTCCGAAGCAGACCGGCAGGCGTTGCATGTGCGCTATGCGGACGAAGCCTATTTTCTCGGGCCAGCACCTTCGCGCGATTCCTACTTGCGAGGAGACAAGATCATAGAGATTGCCCGGAAATCGGGTGCCGGCGGTATTCACCCCGGTTATGGGTTCCTGGCAGAACGCGCCGATTTCGCCCAGGCTTGTGCCGACGAAGGCCTGGTTTTTATTGGGCCCAAGCCATCCGCAATCGCTGCCATGGGGGATAAAGCGGTGGCGCGCGCCACAGTATCGGCCGCCGGAGTGCCGGTCGTCCCCGGCACAGAGGGAGAGGGCTCGCTCAGCGATGAAGAGCTGCTCGCCGTGGCACCTTCGATCGGCTTTCCCTTGCTGATCAAAGCCACTGCCGGTGGGGGCGGCAAAGGCATGCGCGAAGTACAGAAATTGGAAGAGATGCCCTCCCTGCTGCATGCCGCCCGGCGTGAAGCTGAGGCTTCCTTTGGGGATGGCAACGTTTACCTGGAAAAGCTGGTGGAGGGCGCCCGCCACATCGAGTTTCAGATCCTGGCGGACAATAATGGCAACGTAATCCACCTGGGTGAACGCGAATGTTCCCTCCAGCGCCGCCATCAAAAACTGCTGGAGGAGTCACCCTCTCCGTTCCTTGGAGACGACGAAGAATTGCGTCATCGCATGGGGACGGTGGCCGTGCGCGCGGCCCAGGCCGTGGAATATGTCAACGCCGGGACGATTGAATTCCTGGTGGATAAAGATAAGAATTTCTTTTTCTTGGAGATGAATACCCGTTTGCAGGTCGAGCACCCGGTGACCGAAGCAGTGACCGGTGTGGATATCGTCAAGGAGCAAATCCGGATCGCTCGCGGGCGCCAGCTGCGTTATGCCCAGGAAAACATTTACCTGAATGGTTGGGCGATTGAATGTCGCATTAATGCCGAAGATCCGTATAACAGCTTCCTGCCTTCCACCGGTCGCATTACCCACAGCCTGCTGCCCACCGGCCCGGGTGTCAGGGTGGATACGGGAGTTTACCCGGGTTTCGAGATTTCACCATATTATGACTCACTGATTTCCAAGTTGATCGTTTGGGGTGAGACGCGCGCCGAGGCGATTCTGCGCATGCGCCGTTCGCTCGAAGAGTATCGCATCGTCGGCGTGCGCACCAATATCCCCTTCCACCAGAACTTGATGGACTCGCCAAGATTCATGGGCGGTCAGTTCGACACGCGCTTTGTCGAGGAGCGTTTTTCGATGGAAACCGCCGAAGGCATTAAGGAAAAGAACTCGGAGATGGCAGCTATTATGGCTACCCTGGCGGCTCACCGGCAAACCCAGCGCGCTGCGAATATTGTTTTGCGCAACGAACGCGATACCAGCAATTGGAAGTGGCTCAGCCGCTGGGAGCGCCTACAGAAATGAGCCGTGCAATGTAATTTCCGGTCCACGGACAGGGATGAGGCGAGCGAATGAAATATATAACGACCATCAATGAAAAAGTATTTACCGTGGAAATTTTGGAAGACCACCGCGTAGTGGTGGATGGCACTGTTTATGAAGTTGATTTTGATTCGATCAGCGGGCAGCCGGTTTATTCCGTGCTGATCGACGGGCAATCATACGAAGCCTACGTTTATCCCAGCGACGAGGGCTGGCAGGTCTTGCTGCATGGACACCTCTACACCGCTCAGGTTGAAGATGAACGCGAGCGACGCCTGCGCGCTGCCGCCGGCAGCCGGGTAGCCGAGCGGGGTGAATATCTGTTGAAATCCCCAATGCCGGGTCTGGTTATTTCAATTCCGGTAGCCGAAGGCCAAATGGTTAAAAAGGGTGAGGTCTTGTTGGTGCTCGAGTCGATGAAGATGCAGAATGAATTGAAGTCTCCCAGGGATGGCAGCATATCGCGTATACGGGTAAAGCCTGGCGACAGTGTTGAGCAGCGCCAGACGTTAATGAGCGTGACTTGAACGTTTGTTTCGCGGACTGGAAGGGAATTCATGCAAGATCAAGAGTTGGAAGTGAAATATATGCTGGCTGACCTGCCAGCCTTGGAGGAACGCTTGCAGGCCCTTGGCGCCCGCCAGGTGGCAGCCCGTACCCATGAGATTAACCTGCGCTTTGACACTTCCGATGGGGCGCTGGACAAGGGCTTGCAGGTCCTGCGCCTGCGCCGCGACCAGGCTGTGCGCCTGACCTATAAAGGGCCAGCCACCTCGCAGCAGGGGGTGCGTGTGCGCACGGAGATCGAATTTACCGTGGGAGATTTTGACAAAGCACAGCGCTTCCTGGAGGCATTGGGCTACCAGGTAGCGCTTATGTACGAGAAATATCGCACTACCTACACATTAAGCGGTGTCGAAATTTTGCTGGACGAATTGCCTTACGGCGACTTCGTCGAGATCGAAGGCCCTGATCCGCAGGCGATCCACGGTGTGAATGATCGCCTGGGGTTGAATTGGGATAGGCGCGCTCCGGAGAGTTACATTACCCTCTTCGAAAACCTTAAAGCCCGCCTTGGGTTTTCATTCCGTGATCTGTCTTTCGAAAATTTTTCGAGCTTGAAAATCGCCCCCGCGGATCTGGAACTTCACCCGGCAGATCTCTCCTGAAGCTCAAAGTGTGCTGAGCCGCTGGTCATCCTGCAGCCAGGCAGCCGGCAGCACGGCGAGGCTTTCTCCCAGCAAGCGCGGTAATACAGTTTGCAACTTTTCGATTTTTCCTGTTGTATATAGATGAATTGCTTCTTGGTAAGTAATCAGTGGATGATCTTCGGAGGCCAGGATTTCGTTCGCTACCAGCAGGCGCCGCACCTGGCGTGCTACGGCTGGAGCGGGGTCGATGACGTTAACCCGTGGGCCGGCGATTGATTGGATGAGGGGAATGATAAACGGGTAATGCGTGCAGCCCAAAACGATGGTGTCGATCTCCTGGCGCATCATGGGGGTCAAGGCGTCCTCCAGGATTGAGCGGGTTTCGGGTGCTCCCAGGAGGCCGTCTTCAATTTGCTGCACCAGGCCTGGGCAGGTAGCTTGCAAAACTTTCACACCATTGGCAAATCGTTCGACGACGGAGGCGTACAGCTCACCCTGAAATGTGGCTGGCGTAGCCAGCACGCCCACCACGCCGCTTTGGGTTCGTTCGGCAGCCGGTTTTACTGCCGGTTCCATTCCTACGAACGGCATTTGCGGAAACAAGCCTCGCAAAGTGTGCAAAGCCGCTGCAGAGGCCGTATTACAGGCTACTACGATAAGTTTGGCGCCTTGTTCGATCAAGAAATGAGTGATTTGCTCGGAAAACTGGCGCACCTCTTCGAGATGGCGCGAGCCGTAGGGTACGTGAGCCTGGTCTCCCATGAAGATGATGCGTTCTGCCGGCAGTTCGTTCCGAATGGCGCGCAGGACGGAAAGTCCCCCAACTCCCGAATCGAACACGCCGATCGGATCGGTTCGATGCGGGGCAGTATTCAAGCTATCACTCTCCTGATTAAGGTTTATTAATGAACCCAAGTTGCCACCTGCTCGCATAAGGCGAAGAGACCGAGTTTTTTGGCCGAATCTATGATAGGAAATGCATTTTATTTAGCAAAAGGGCAATGCTAGCCATGGAATCTGTGGAAAAACTCGGTCTCTGATCCATAGTGGCAACTCGGGTTATTTAAAAAACCAAATTCTGTTTGGTAGCGAGTCATTTCGCCTTCTTAATCTCCATACACATTCCACCATTGATTAAAATAATAGACCCCTCGGCCTCTCGATTGTTAACTGCCGTTACCAAAAAATTTGTCAGACAATTGGGTATTGACAGGAAAAGGCATATGTATTAAAA
>OFHG01000771.1_pt1 | contig 12108 bp, 11 predicted proteins | sample 1521931 | NCBI WGS metagenome assembly OFHG01 (sample SAMEA2468438, study PRJEB22500) | soil metagenome | biome: Glassland; feature: Farmland; material: Clay | place: Australia | collected 2013-01-31 | depth 0.55 m
TGAGGACTCGGCCAGGCCGGGGCGCAGGACCGCGATGTCGCTACGGGCCACGTGAAGGTTCGCGATCCGCCGCACGCAAGCGAGCTTGTCGGCTTCCGTGCAGCGGACCTCGATGGTGCGCGCGCCGATCCGCTCCCATTCCAGCACGTTGCCCAGGCTTTCCGGCGCCAAGGTCACGCGCTCGTCCGCCAGCGTGACCCGGATGCGGACCGGACGCCGCGCCAGCGACCGCAGCTCGGCGATGCTTCCGTCGGCGACCTTGCGGCCCCGGGTCAGCACCACGACGCGGTCCGACTGGCTTTCGAGCTCCGCGAGCGCGTGCGAGGATATGAGGACGGTGGCGCCGGCGCGGCCGAGCTCGGCCATGATCTCGTAGAAATGCTGCCGCAGCGCCGGATCGAGGCCGCTGGTGGGCTCGTCCAGCAGCAGAACCCGCGGCTTTCCGATCAGGGCCTGCGCAAGGCCCAGGCGCTGCCGCATCCCCTTCGAATAGGTGCCGATGCGCCGCTCGGCCGCGGCGGCGATCCCGACCCGTTCCAGGAGCGCCTTGTTGTCGGATACCGGCCGGCGCTTGAGGCGCGCGTAGAAATTCATGATCTCCGCGCCCGTCATCGCCGCGGGAAACACGAGGTTCTCGGGCAGATAGCCGATCTCGGTCCTGGCCCGGATCGCGCCGTGATGCGAGGGGTCCTCCCCCAGGATCTCGATGGAGCCGCGGGTGGGGCGCACGAGCCCCAGCATCAGCTTTATGAGCGTGCTCTTGCCGGCGCCGTTGTGGCCGACCAGCGCCACCCGCTCGCCCGGGTTCAGGACGAGATCGACGCCGTCCACGGCGAGCAGCGCGCCGTAGCGCTTCGAGACGCCGCCGAGCCGGACCGTCGGCCCGCTCACCGCGCCGCTCCGTCGCCGGAGGTTCCGCGTTCCGCGGCCTTGCGCTCGCGGGCGGCGGGCACGTCGGGCGGGCGCATCAGCGGCGCGCCGTCGACGACGCCGCCGGGGTAGAGGGCCGGGAACTGCGACTGGGCCCAGCGCACCACCTGAATCGCCGGGCTGTTGAGCAGGAGCTTCGCGGCCGGATAGCGCCACACCACCTGGTCCACGATGTCGTTGGGGCGGTAGGCGGTATCGGCGATCCCGTCGCGGTTCAGGTCGAAGGCGGGATTGTCGCTCCAGTAGTTGCCGCGCCCCTTGGCGGACCAGTCGAGCGAGCGCGTGCCGACGTACTTCACCTGGGTCTCGTTGCCGATGAAGGCGTTGTCGGAGATGACGTTGCGCTCCGAGCCGGCCGTGAAATGGATGCCGATGCGGCAGCCCTGGAACCAGTTGCCGCGGAAGCGGTTCTTGTTCGCGTTGTACATGAAGACGCACTTGTTCCCCCCGTCGAGCACGGCGTTCGACTCGATGTCCGAGTCGTTGGCGTAGTTGAACATCAAGCCGTAGTCGCGGTCGTCGTCCGAGAGGTTGTCCCGGATGACGATGCGGTCGGAGAACATGATGGCGAAGCCGGAGTGGTTCCCGACCGAGACGTTGTCGCTCACCTCGCTGTCGTTGGTGTACATATAGTGGACGGCGAAGCGCACGCCGTGGATGTGATTGCCGTGGAAGACGTTGCGCCGGCTCACGTTCGTGAAGATGCCGTCCCGCCCGCCCGAGATGTCGTTGTCGATGATCTGCGCGCCCGGCGCGTTCCACGCGTAGACGCCGTTGCCCCTCTCGTTGAGCCTGAGGTCGGTGCGCCCGACGATCTTGTTGCCGCGCACGATCGAATCGGAGGCGCCGTGGACATAGACGCCGACGAGGTTGCCTTCGATGTCGTTGTTCTCCACCACCGCGCGGGCCGCCGTCTGCTCGAGGAAGACGGCGGCGTCCATGCGCTCGAGGCTGATGCCGGAGCCCCGCAGGGCGAGGCCGCGGATCACGGTGTCCGGCGCCGCCACGTCGATGGTCCGGCCCTTGCCGCGGGCGTCGACGACGGCGCCCGGCTCGCCTTCCAGCACGAGCGGCCGCGTGATCTTGACCGGCCCGTCGTGCGTACCGGGCCGAAGCCGCAGCACGTCGCCGGGCGCCGCGGCCGCGATCGCCTGGCGAAGGCCGTCGGCGCCGGGCGCGACCTCGACCGTCGCGGCCGCCGCGGGCAGGGAGAGGAAAAGGATGCCGGCGGCAACCACCGCCGCCGGCAGTCTGTCGGGACGTAAAAGCCGCCCGTCCGTCATGCGCCCTTCGGTTCGACGATCATGCGGCCGGCCATCTCCATGTGGAGAGCATGGCAGAACCACTGGCAGTAATACCAGTGCACGCCCGGCCGGTCGGCGATGAACGTCACCGACGACGTCTGATGCGGCCCGATCTCCATCGCGATGCCGTAGCGCACCAGCGTGAAGCCGTGGGTGAGGTCCTCGACGTCGTCCATGTTGGTGACGTAGACCGTGACCTCGTTGCCCTCCTTCACCGTGAAGTCGTCCAGGCTGTACTGCGGCGCGATGGAGTGCATGTAGACGCGCACCTTGTTGCCGTCCCGGATGACGTTTGCGGCCTTCTCCAGCACGACGCCGTCCTTCTTCGCCTGCTCGACGGCCTCCGCGAACATGGGGTCGTCCCGCTTCCAGATCATGGTCGGCGCCTTCACCTTGGAGCGGTGCACGATGCAGATGTCGTGCGGCTCCGCGAAGCTGGGCCCGTCGTGTACGAGCTTCATGTGCTCGCCCGAGATGTCGATGAGCTGGTCGTTCTCGGGATGCAGGGGACCCACGGGAAGGAACCGGTCCTTCGAGAACTTGTTGAGCGACATCAGCCACACGCCGTCCGCCTCCTTGGTCTCGCCCATGGAGGTGTGGTTGTGGCCGGGCTGGTAATGGACGTCGATCTTCTCGAGGATCGGGTCGACCTTCTCGCCCTTGAAGGCGCGCCGCGCCTTGTCGAAGTTCCACTTGCAGAGCTGGCTGTCGAGGAAGAGCGTGGTGAAGGCGTTGCCCTTCCCGTCGAACGCCGTGTGCAGCGGCCCCAGGCCGACCTCCGGCGCCGCCACCACGGCGTCGCGCGGCTTGATCTTGTCGTCGAAGAGGTCGTCGAGGAGATGCACGTCGACCACCGTCACGGTGGGCGACAGCTTGCCCGCGAGGCAGAGATGGACGCCGTCGGGGGCCATGTTGCATCCGTGCGGGTTGGTCGAGACCGGGATGTACCGCGTGTAGCGCGAGCCATGCCGGCCGTCGATCACGGGCACGCCTCCCATCTCCTTGAAGTCGCCGTTCTTCACCGCCTCTTCGATGCGCTTGATGTTGAAGATGACGACCCAATCCTGCTCCGCTGCGGTCAGCTGAGCCAGTGTCACGCCCGTCTCGGAGTTGTAGCAGGTGGAGAAGGCGTACTTCCCTTCGTAGTCCGCGTCGCAGTTGTCGAGGTTCCCGTCCACCAGAACCTGCCAGGCGACCTTCATGGTGTCGCCGTCCAACGCCGTGAAGACGGACCAGTACTGTTTCGGATCGTCCAGCACCTTGCCGTCGTTGGGGATCGGGATGATGTGCTCGCTGTTGGCGAACACGTAGCCCGTCCTCGGGAACTTCTGCGGGCGCATGCCGTGAATGTCGGAGGCGTTGGGGATCTCGGTGATCTTGTCGCACTTCATCACGTCGCAGCGGATGCGGCCGACGCGGCAATTGGCCTTGTCGTTGATGAAGATGTACCGCCCGTCGTAGGTCCCGTCCGTGAAGGACATGTGGGGATGGTGCGCGTCGCCGTTGACGAAGACGCCGCCGCGGCTCTCCAGGAACTCGCGGGTTCGGGGCAGGAGCCCCTCGGTCAAAATCTTGAGGCTCTCGTTGGTCTGCCCCCAGCCGGTGGCGCTGTCGCGGTTGAACACGGGAATGCGCATGAGCTCGCGCATCGAAGGGATGCCGAGGATGCGCACCTCGCCGGTCTGGCCGCTGCTGTTGAAGCCGTAATACTCGTCGAGCTGTCCGGGACGGACCTCGAATCCCTGGTGCTCCCGTTCCTCTCGCCGCTCGCGCTCCGGGCCAGGGCCCGACGGCGTAACCGCGCGGGGGCCGGTGCCGCCGATGGCTCCGCCGACGCCGGCCGCGCCGGCGACCGCCGCGGTGCCTCCCAGCAGGGTGCGACGGCTCACTCCCTTGGCCTCGGCCGGCCGGTCGGCCGCGACGCCGCGCTCGCCGTCTTTTGAGGGCGGAGGATTCGATGGGGTGTCGGATGTCATCGCTGATTCTCCTCGAGGTGGGCGCGGCCCGCTCCCAATCTGACGGGACCGCCGATCAAGCTTGCGATGAAAAGATTACTGCCGGCCGCCTCCGCCCGGGTTGACCGAAATCAATTCGGGCCGATCGCGGAAACCTGCGACATGCTGCCGCATGCGGGGGGACGGCCGGGAGACGCCCGAAGAATTGCCGCGCGCCATCCGAAAATCCGGGGCCATGCCGGCGCGGCCTCTCAGGGCTCCTTCGAGAGCGTCCCGGCCGGCCCGCTCGCGCCGGCCGTGCCCGGCCGCATGCTGGGCGACGCCGTGGCAAGGCGCCTTTCGGTCTTGAGGCGCTTCTGGATCACGACCGGGCACTTGTAGGGGTGATGGTAGAGCATCTGGCAATGCAGGCACTGGATGCACTCGTTGGGATTGATGTGGCCTTCGGGATGGATCGACTGCACCGGGCATTCGTTCGCGCACCGCTGGCAGGGGTTGCCGCATTCCCGGTAGCGCTTGAGCCAGTCGAACATGCGCAGCCGCGCGGGGATCGCCAGCGCCGCGCCGAGCGGGCACACGTACCGGCAGAAGAACCGCTCCACGAAGAGCCCGATGCCGAGCAGCAGCGCGGCGTAGAGGACGAACGGCCACTCGCGGGCGAAGTGCAGGATGATCGCCGTCTTGAACGGCTCCACCTCGGAGGCCTGCTCGCCGACCCCGAGCGAGTAGAGCCCGAGGCCGAAGAGGACAAGGAAGATGACGTACTTGACCGGCCACAGCCGCTGATGAAGGCCGAAGGGCACCGGTATCTGCGGAACGCGCAGAAGCCGCGCGCCGCGATTGAGCAGCTCCTGGAGCGCGCCGAAGGGGCACAGCCATCCGCAATAGGCGCCGCGGCCCCAGAACAGCATCGCCGCCGCGACCGCGAACCACAGGGTGAAGATCAGCGGATCGACCAGGAAATAGTCCCAGCGGAAGTCCGATCGCAGCGCGTTGACGAAGGTGAGGATGTTGACGATCGAGAGTTGCGCGTCGGCGTACCAGCCGATCCAGAACAACGTGAAGACCAGGAACGCGAGCCGCACGCGGTCGTAGAGCACGGGACGGCGGACGAGATAGTCCTGGAAGAAGAAGATCGTCGTCAGCAGGCCGATCGCCACGGCCAGGATCCCCGTGTCGAAGAGCTTGACGCGCCAGATCCGCACCCAAAGCGGCGCCTCGGCCATGTCGCCCGGCGCGCCCCTCAGGATCGCCCACAAGTGGACGGGCGGAGGCTGCGGCTGCGCCGCCGCGGTCGGGGGCGCCGAAGCGGCGGTCGGCGCGGGCGCCGGCGGCTTCTCGGTGAGCACGTACTTGTCGGGAAGGATGTAGCTCAGGTCGAAGGTCAGGAACGCCTTCTCGCGCGCGCCGAAGGCCCTCTGGACGAGAAGCTTCAGTTGCCAGGGATCGGTGGGATCGATGGCCTGGCCTTCCGGCGTCGTGAACAGGCTGATCTCGTCGAGATACGGAGCGCCGGCCGCCTCGAGATCGCCGAGCCGCCTCTGGTTGCGGTCGCGGAAGCGGACGATGGTGTCGCCCTGGACGATCTCGATGCGGTCGAAGATTCCGCCGCGGACGTAACCCGATCCCTTGAAGGAGTAGCGCCCGGTGCCGGCGATGACGATGGCCTGCTGCTCGGGCTTGAGCCGCGCCTTCAGGTCCTTGTACGCGGAATCGCCCAACAGGCTGCGGCCGATCGTCGGCACGCTCGCGAGCGCCACGTAGAGGTCGATGAAGACGTCGTCGTCGGGGCCTTCCTCCGGGTGCTGCGCGGCGAGCGGGTTGCTCGACTTCGCGAAGGCCTCGTTGATCTCGCCGACGCTCAGACGCAGCCGGCGGACCGAGCCGTCGCCCAAGAGCGTGGTCCAGTTCTCCACGGTGCTCTTGGATTCGTCGATCTTCTTCACGATCGACGGCGCGGCCGCGACGGCGGCCATCTTCAGGCCGCCCAGGCCGCGGGAGCGGGCGATGACGATCGCCGACCTCCGGATGCTGTCGTCGATGACCATGGAGGTCACGGTGGCGCCGCTGATGATGTCCACGCTCGGGCTGGTCTCGGAGCCCGGCGGCGTCACCAGGAAGTTCCGCCCGACATAGCCATGGACCATGGCCTCGACCTTCGCCGGCGGGATGCCGACGAGCACGATCGGTTCGTGGTGCTCGACGAGCTTCGCGCCGACGATCTTTCCGCTGTTGTCGATGCCGATGACGATGACGATGGGCTTGCCGGAATAGCCGACCGAGCCGACCACGTCGGAGTTCAGGTAGACGTACCCGAGCAGCTGGTCGCCCTTGTACGCGGCGGCCGCCGGCGGCTCGCCGTCGACGGGCCCCAGACGGTCGGCGCCGGGGAAGATCTCGCCGAGCTCGACCTTCGGAAGAAAGTCGGCGATCCGGCAACACGTCAGAGGCTTGGGCGCCTGCGCGGCCGCCGCGGCGCCGAACGCGACGGCGAAGACGAACGCGAGCAGGACCGCCGCTACGGGAAGCCGGCGGGCGAATACCCATACACTCATAACGGAAATAGACGCGCGGCCCGCTGCGCCGTCCCCGCGTGGTTCGCCGGGGTGACGGCCGGGTCGGACATGGCCGAGAGGATCCGCTTGTGCCGGCATCCGTGTCCCTGCAAGCGTGTGCCGATCCCCCTTGCCGACCGGCACTGCGGCGCGATGATACGTGAAGCCTTTCCTGGTGACAATTGACGGCGGTCAATCGGAAGAATTGGTCGCACACAACGGCGGCGGCGCTTCCAAACGCGCCGCGCGCGGACTATCGTGCTTCATCGAACCGCGCTGCACGGAGGCTGCGGCATGGGCCTTTTGAAGAAAGAGCCGGCGGGACGAATCGCGTCGGCGGAAGAGCTGATGGCCGTCGCGCACGCGCTGGAGCGTGAAGCCGCGGGCCGGTATCGCGATCTCTCCCACCGGATGCGCCTGCGGGGCGAAGAAGATCTCGCCGAGCTGTTCGCGTTCCTGAGCCGGATCGAGGAGAAGCACGCGGATCAGGTCGACGAGCGTACGCGGGCGATCGTCGGAAAGCCTCCCGACCCTGCGCGCGTGCGCTGGGAACTGCCGGAGCAGTTCGACGAGGAAGGCGGCCGCTCGTATCTTCTGACGCCCTATCGCGCGCTGGCGATCGCCGTCCGCAACGAGGAGCGGGCCTTCGCCTTCTACAGCTATCTCGCGGCGGGCGCCGAAGACGACAGGATCAGGCGGCTCGCGGAGGAGTTCGCGAAGGACGAGCTCGATCACGCGGCCCTCCTGCGGCGCGAGCGGCGAAAGGCATGGCGGCGGGAAGGGCCTGTCGACCCCTTCGTCGAGCCTCTGGAGGTGCCGGGCTCTCTCCCCGAGTTTCGCGCCCAGGCCGCCGGCATGGAACGAGCGATGGCGCAGGGACACGGCGCGCTCTCCGCGGCGCTGCGCGAGACGGGCGAAACGCAGAAGGCGGACCTGTTCCAGGAGGCGGCGGCCGACGAGCAGGCCTGCGCGGACGAGCTGGAGACGCGGCTTGCGCGGCGCGGCGTTGCCTTGCGGCTTCGCAAGCCGCCGGCCCGCGTGGTGGACGGTCTTCGGCTGCTCGAGTTCGCGTTCGAAAGCTATTCCCGCGTCGTCGAGCGCACCGGCGACGAGCAGGTTCTTCGCGAGGCGCAGGCGCTGGCCGAACGCGCGCTTCGGCGCCTCGCGCGGGTCCAGGGGACGATCGGCAATACGCTCCTGGCCGCGACCCCGGCGGCCGGCTGATCCCCGCCGCCCGGGCCGCGTCATCGCCCCGCGCCGTCCGGCGCAAGCGCGGGGGCCTGAAACGGGCCTCCGTCAGCCGTTCCGATTAACGCCTTTTTAAGCGCACCGGCGTACCAAGCACGTACCGTGCCGAGAAAGCCCGTGACCGCGGGCCGCGCGGCGCGCCCAAAGGGCCGCGGCCCCAAGGATGAGGCGACCGGAAGGATGAAGATAGACGCCCCCGGACCCGTCGGTGCCCGCCCCGCGACACGTCGCGAGCGGGCCTCGTCGTCCAAGGCCGGGGACTTCGCCCGCCACATCGCCGGCGACGCGCCGGCCTCGGCGAGCGCGGTCGGCGGCAACGCGCCGATCGGCGCGGCCGACCCCCTTCTGCTGCTGCAGGGCGTCGACGATTCGACCTCCGAACAGGCCAACGCGCGGGCCCGGCAGCGCGGACGGATGCTGCTCGAGCGTCTCGACGAGATCCGCCACGGGCTGCTGCTGGGCAGCATCCCCCGCGAGTCGTTGAGCGACCTCGCGCGCATGGCGCGCCTGCGCAAGGAAAACGCGACCGACCCCCGTCTGGCCGAGGTGCTGGGCGAGATCGAGCTCCGCGCCGAGGTCGAACTCGCGAAGCTCGGCTACGAGGACGAGAGGCAAAGTCAAGAGTCCATGGGGCCCGGCGGCGGGCCAGATCACCCTTGAAGGCCCCTGGGGTGATCCCTATACTCCGCGCCGGTTTTTCCAGGGACCCTGAAAAAGGTATGGAAACAAAACCGCTTCTGCCCCCCGATTACCGTCCCTCCGACGAGGAGGCTTTCATGAATCCGATGCAGCTCGAGTATTTCCGTCGCAAGCTGCTGGCCTGGCGCGCCGACCTGCTCAAGGAGTCGAACAATACGCTCCAGCATCTCCAGGAGGAGAGCTTTCAGGAGCCGGACATCGCCGACCGCGCCTCGCAGGAAACCGACCGCGCGCTCGAGCTCCGAACCCGGGATCGCGCCCGCAAGCTCATCGCCAAGATCGACGAAGCGCTGGAGCGCATCGAGGACGGCACCTATGGCTACTGCGTGGAAACGCACGAGCCCATCAGCCTGCGCCGGCTCGAGGCGCGGCCCATCGCCACGCTCAGCCTGGAGGCGCAGGAGCGCCACGAGCGGATGGAGAAGACGCACCGCGACGACTGAGCGCGGAGCGCTCCGGTGATGTCCGACGCCCCGCCGCGCCGCCGGCCTCGCGCCGGACCGCGTCCGGTCCGGAGCGCGGCGAGGCGAGACGCCCGTGGGCGCTGAGCACCTGGACCATTTCGGGTACCTCGGCCCGGACCTGGCGGCGCTCCTATCGGTCATCGTCATCGACGTCGTGTTGGCCGGGGACAACGCCCTGGTGGTGGGGCTGGCGGCCTCGCGGCTCGACGCGGCGCGCCGGCGGCAGGTGATCGCGCTCGGGATCGGCATCGCGCTCGTGTGCCGGATCGTCTTCGCGGTCGTCGCCGCGGAGCTGCTCGTCATCACCGGCCTTCTGCTCGCCGGGGGCCTGTTGCTGCTGTGGGTCGCATGGAAGCTCTGGCGCGAGATCGCGACGTCGGCCGTCGGGGAGTCTTCCGAACAGGCGGTCGCATTGGGCGCGATCGGCGCGACCAGCTTCCGCGCGGCGGTCGTCAAGGTGGCGGTTGCGGACGTGTCGATGTCGTTCGACAATGTCATCGGCGTGGCGGGGGCGGCGCGCGACCACGTGTGGATGCTCGTCTTCGGTCTGCTGCTGTCGATCACGCTGATGGGCGTGGCGGCGACGGTGATCGCGCGGTTCATGCAGCGCCACCGGTGGCTGAGCTATCTCGGTCTCGCCGTCGTGACCTATGTGGCCTTGTCGATGATCGTCCGCGGCGCGGGCGAGGTGATGCTGGCGGGGGCGTACTTCTGAGACCGTCGGCGGCGCGCCGGCCCGGAGCGGCGCGAAGGAGGGAACGATGAGAGCCATCTGCGCGACTGTTGCGGCCGCGGCGCTCGCCGCGCTTTCGGGACCCGCCTTCGGCTTCGAGAGCGTGTGCCCCTACAGCGGCCAGAACCGGGCGGGCATCGCCGCCGCCATGAGGGTCGATCGCGCCGCCGTGGACGGCCTCGTGGCCCACTACTGCGCCAACATCGGCAAGAGGGCCTACAACCGGTACGGTCCGCAGCCGAACCGCACCGTCGAGCTGGGCCCGATCGAGGGCGTGGCCTGGATCGAGGCGGGCGAGTACGTGTCGACGCCCGGCTGGCAGGGTTTCGTCGCGCCGAACCCCGGCTTCCTTTACGTCATCGGGCCGGGCGGGATCGCCAACTTCCACTTCCTGCGCTGGAGCGGCGAGATCGAAGGCCGGTGAGCCGGCCCCATCCCCGCCTCGCGCCGCGGATTCGCCTAGAACGGGAACAGGATGTCCATGAGCTGGTTGCCGTAGCGCGGCTGCTGGACGTCCATGATCTGGCCGCGCCCGCCGTAGGAGATGCGCGCCTCGGCGATCTGATCGTAGCGGATCGTGTTGGTCGAGGTGATGTCCTCGGGCCGGATGATGCCCGCGAGCTGTAGGTCGCGGACCTCGTAATTGACCCGGGTCTCCTGGCGTCCCTGCAGCACCAGGTTTCCGTTGGGAAGCACCTGGGTGATGACGGCCGCGATCTTGAGCGTAATCTTCTCCGAGCGGTCCACGCTGCCCGCGCCTTCGTTGTCGGTGGCGGAATCCGTGCTGACCAGCTTCGAAGGATCGATGGCGTCGGGGAAGACGTTCTTGAGCTTCGTCTCGTAGCCCAGCAACGCGCTCGCCGAATCGTCCTCGGTGGCCTTGCGGCTGCGCTTGGTGGTGTTGTCGATCGTCGCCTTGTCGTCGATCTGGATGATGACGCTGACGATGTCGCCGACGTCGCTCGCCCGCTGGTCCTTGAGGAAGGCCCGCGCGCCCGCCCGCCACAGCGAGCTCGGCTGGCGCTCGGCGACGATCGGCGCCGGCATCGGCATGGTGACCGGCCGGTAGTTCGGCTCCCTCGTCGGGTTCTGGATCGTGGTGAGCTTCGGCGCCGCCCCGATGTCCGAAAGCCGGTCCAGCGTGTTGCATCCGCCAAGCGCCAGGGTGCAGACCACGGCCGCCCCGGCCCACCGCGCGCCTTTCCGGCCGTCGTTCGCAGCCAACTCTCGCGTTCGCGTCATCTCGTTTCGTCCCTGTTGCGTCAGCGGGCGTCTGCCGTGGCGAGGCCCGGCGCGCTGACGACGACGCGGCCCGGCCCTTCGACGACCGCGTCCACGGTCGTCTTGCTCTGGGTGTTCATGACCTTGATGACCTGGCCCATCGCGCCGTCCTCGATCGCCCGGCCCTGGGCGGTCAGCACCATGTTCGGCGTGGTCAGAGTCATGCCGACGAGGCTGCCCCTCGCCACCACGATGGGAGCCCGCAGGTCGCCCTCGCGGATCGGCTGGCCCTCCGCCCCCACGCGCCCCCGGGCCCCGCCGATGATCTTTCTCTCGGCGGTGACGCAGGTTTGTCCCAGCCCCCCTCCGCCGGCCCGGGTGAAATCCAGGTGCCCCCTTCTCCGCCCCCCTCCGCGACCCGGCCGAGCCTACGCGCCCGACCGCGCCGCCCGCGGCCGGCGCTCCCTCGATGGGTTCCTCCCGCCGGGAGCGGCGGCCGGCAGCCGCTATGCGGCGGAGATGATGAAGCTTGTCGGCCGTTGATTCGTTCTCGCCCGGAAACGGAAGACAGGACATCCCCCCTCCGGGCGCCGCCGCCCGTGGGGGTTTTATGCCGGGCTACCCGGTATTGCGCAGCCCCGCGGCGATGCCGTTGATTGTGGCGGCGAGGACGTAGGCGAGCTCCGCGCTGTCCCGTCCGCCGCGCTTGCGGCGCAGCAGCTCGATCTGGATCAGGCTCATCGGGTCGACGTAGGGGTTTCTCAGGCGAAGGGAGCGGGCGAGGTCGGGATCGGTTTGCAGCAGGCGCTCCTGGCCGGTGATTTCGAGGATCATGCGGCGGGTGCGGTGAAACTCGTCGGTCAGCACCGGAAAGACACGTTCGCGAAGCTCGGCATCGTCGACCAACTCGGCGTAGAGCCGCGCGGGGGGGAGGGCGACCTTGGGGAGAGCCATCCCGCACGTGCGCACCATGTCGAAGAAGGACGGGAAGCGGCCCAT